>Ga0247609_10006135_pt1 | contig 11625 bp, 16 predicted proteins | sample 172DNAGHGlowgp2_FD_193487 | JGI IMG/M metagenome (GOLD analysis project Ga0247609, IMG submission 193487) | Sheep rumen microbial communities from Palmerston North, Manawatu-Wanganui, New Zealand - 1728 DNA GHGlow gp2 | ecosystem: Host-associated > Mammals > Digestive system > Stomach > Rumen ... | reverse complement strand
TTTTAGGCATTATATCCCTGCTCTGCATCGCCGTTCTAAGTGCTTTTTTAGGTCTTTGGAGACCATGTTATCTGTATTTAAAATTTTCGTTTTTGCCTTTAACAGGTTTGCTTTTGCTAAATCTTCTTTTTCTCTTTCTTCTTTTATTTAACTCCTCTTTTTGGGCACTTCCATGTTTTAAAATATCTTGCAAAGACTAAAATAGTAAAGTAAAATATTTTTAAGTTGATTATTAGGAGGAATAAAGTGGCTATTAATTTAAATTTAGATTATTTAAAAAACTTTATAAAAGAGCATGAGTATGAACAGATGAAACCTTTGGTGAAGGTAGCTCATGAAATTTTGCAAACTAACTTTGAAAATGAAAATAAATTTACAGGATGGCTAGACTTACCTGAAAATTACGATAAAGATGAATTCCAGAAAATAAAATTAGCGGCTCAAGAAATCCAGAGAGAGTCAGAAGCTTTAGTTGTTATAGGGATTGGAGGATCATACCTTGGAGCTAGAGCTTCTATAGAATTTTTAAAATCTATCAACTATAACCAACTTTCGAAAGATACTCCCGACATTTATTTTGTGGGAAATAATATTAGCACGTCATATATACAAGACATTTTGAAAATTTGCGAAAATAAAGACGTATCTATCAATGAAATATCAAAATCCGGTACAACAACAGAGCCTGCTATTGCATTTAGAATTTTTAGGGATTTCCTTGAAAAAAAATACGGCAAAGAAAAAGCAAAAGAAAGAATTTATTGTACTACTGACAAAACAAAAGGCGCATTAAAAGAATTAGCCGACAAAAACGGATATAAAACTTTTGTCATTCCTAGTAATATTGGAGGGAGATTTTCAGTTCTTACTGCAGTTGGACTTTTGCCTATTGCTGTAGCTGGAATAGATATAGATAAATTAATGCTCGGAGCAAAAAACGCACAACTTGATTTTATGGTTGATGACTTAGAAAAAAATATTTGTTACCAATATGCAGCTATTCGTAGAATACTTTATAGCAAGGGAAAAGATATTGAAATTTTAGAAAGTTATGAGCCTAGGATGTTAATGCTCAGTGAGTGGTTTAAGCAACTCTTTGGAGAAAGTGAAGGAAAAGATGGCAAAGGTATTTTTCCAACATCCTTAAGTTTTTCTACAGATCTTCACTCTATGGGACAGCTTTTACAATCCGGTAAAAAAAATATGTTTGAAACTGTACTGCTGGTAAAAAAACAAGAGAGTGAAATTAAAATACCTTATTTTGACGATGACATAGATAAGCTAAATTACCTGAGCGATAAACCCGTCTCTTATGTAAATTCACAAGCTGCTCTCGGTACAATTTTAGCTCATACCTCTGGAAATATTCCAAATATAATATTGGAATTATCTGATTTTTCAGAAGAAACTCTTGGCTATTTAATATATTTCTTCGAAAAAGCTTGCGTTATTTCTTGTTATATGTTGGGAGTGAACCCTTTTAACCAACCTGGAGTTGAACTCTATAAAAGTAATATGTTTGAACTTTTAAGAAAAAAATAGATTGTTACTATTATTATTTGAGTTCTGATATTTTATCGTTGAATTTTTCATTTTATAATTTATTGTTATAAAAATATTGACATTTTAATTTTAAAGTTATATAATATTTCTGATAGTTAAATTTTCTATCAAAATATTAATAGAGGAGGAATGTTTTATGGCAAAAAATAAAAAGGAAATGGAAACTTTGAATGACGAAAATTTAGAGAAAGCTTCAGGGGGCTTTGCTGGCGAAAAGCTTACACGCTCTGGATGGTGGGAGGAAATTCCCAATAATGGAGGACATGTTGATATCAATCAATATTATAATTTTAAAAATCTCGATGCTTTAATAAATGGACCTAAGAAGTAATCTGAATTTTATTTAATATTAAAAGAGCTAACCAATATTTAGTTGGCTCTTTTGTATACAACGAAGATTTAATTTTATTTGCAACATTTTTATCTTGTGTGATTTTTTATCATAAAAATATTGACATTTTAATTTTAAAGTTGTATAATATTCCTGATAGTTAAAATTAACTATCAAAATATTAATTAAGGAGGTTCTTTTTATGGCAAAAAATAAAAAGGAAATGGAAGCTTTGAATGACGAAAATTTAAAAAAGGCTTCAGGAGGCAATGGAAGGCTTACAAGTTCTGAAGTGGATGAAGAGCTAAGTAAGCAGAAGTTTGTCGGCTCTAATGTTTTTAATCGTAATCCGAACCGTTTTAAAAATGGATTTCAGAAGTAATTTGAATTTTATTTAATATTAAAAGAGCTAACCAATATTTGGTTGGCTCTTTTGCATACAACGAAGCTTTAATTTTATTTGCAACATTTTTATCTTGTGTGATTTTTTATTATAAAAATATTGACATTTCAATTCTAAAGTTGTATAATATTTTTGATAGTTAAAATTAACTATCAAAATATTAATTAAGGAGGTTCTTTTTATGGCAAAAAATAAAAAGGAAATGGAAGCTTTGAATGACGAAAATTTAGAGAGAGCTTCAGGAGGCGTTGCTAGCAAAAAGCTTACACGCTCTGAATTGGAGGAAACTGCAAGGAAGATGCCGTTTGTCGGCGGCGGCCCTAATGCTCCTCATCATCCTGACTTTTTTAAAAATGGATTTCAGAAGTAATTTGAATTTTGTTTAATATTAAAAGAGCTAACCAAATGCTTGGTTGGCTCTTTTGTATACAACGAAGATTTAATTTTATCTGCAACATTTTTTATCAAATGATGGATTAAATGCATAGAAATTTTTACTGTTGAGTTTATCGGTTGCGATTCTTAGACCTTCACCAAACCGTACAATGTATAAATAATAAAGTGTAATAAAAAATGACCTTAGTAAAGCCTAGATCTTCCATTTTATTTTAATATTACCATCGGAAATATGTATTACTTCTATAAGTGTATCAACAACTAATAACTTATCTTCAAAACTCGTTTCTTCCCAATGAGAAACATAATTAGTAATTTGTTTAATGTCGGTGTTTTTAGATCTGTTTGTAAGTAATAGCAATTCTTCATTAACTCGCTTTTTTTCTTCATCTAACTTTTCTATACGCTCATTTATATAATTTATTAAAATGTTATTAGCATTTAAAACTTTTTGCAGTAATTCATTAATTTCTTTATCAATCGTAGAGATCTTTATTTTACACTCATTTATACTAGGATTCAGTGTAAAGTCTTCACCACTTTTCAAAACATTAAAATTTTCCAACCTTCGTTTTATATTTTTAAACATAAATTGTTCTAATTCGTCTGCTCTTACTGTTCCACATCCATCACATAAACCACTTGCTGTTTTATTGCTACATACAAAATATCTCCATACCTTTTTTTGCTTATTAGTCCATTTTCTTACTACTAAAGCATAACCACAATTTCCACACTTTACCTTGCCTACAAGCCATGAATTTTTAGCTTTATAGCTTTTGGCAACTTGCCTGTTATTTAGGCATTTCATTCTACATTGTAACCATTGATTTGACGGAATAAATCCTTTATGCGGAGCAATAACCAAGTGTTTATCTTGTAAAGAATATTGTTTTGGATTACCTGTTTCCCCTTTATATAAATAGCAACCATTTTCGCCTATAAAATCAGCTGCATCATTTATAACATTTGAACCTTGGTTTCTGTAAAAATCATATATATCTGAGTCTGCCTTAACATATATGGGATTTCTCATAAGTTCACTAATTCTAGCAGTACACCAAATTTTTCCTCTTAAATGTTTAATATTATGTTCGCTAAAATATCTTAAAACGTCTCCAAGTGAGGCATTAGGTTGAGAATAAATAGAATACATTAATTTTATTTGTTCAGCTTCATCTTCTACCTGTACATATTTAGAGGTTTTTATTCCATCAATTATAGTATTTTCTAACTTAAATCCATATGGAACTCTTCCTCCCATATAAAAGCCTTTTTTACTTCTAGAATAATAAGCATCTGCAATTCGTTTTTGAATTGTTTCTCTTTCTAACTGTGCAAATACAATACATATATTTAACATTGCTCTACCTATAGGCGCAGATGTATCAAATTTTTCAGTAGAAGATATAAACTCTACGTTGTATTTTTGAAATACTTCCATCATGTTTGAAAAATCTAATATCGAACGACTTATACGATCGAGTTTATATACAATAACTTTTTTTACCAAACCTTTCTCTATATCAGAAATCATTTTTTCAAACGCAGGTCGGTTGGTATTTTTGCCACTAAATCCCTTGTCTATGTATTTTTTATACTCATTACCTCGTGTTTCATATTTGCAATAATCTATTTGGCTTTCTACAGATATACTGTCAGCTTTTTCTATTGACTGGCGTGCGTAAATCGCATCATACATCGCATTTTCCTCCTGTTTTCGATGTATATAAAAATAGCCACCCACAAATTAATTATAACATAAAGATGACTTATTTAAAAATACTTATTTAGACATATTTTTTAAATACATTGAAAAGTTTACTTTCTATATCATTTTTTATTTTTTGTTTTTCTTCTTTTTTTAGATTAGGTACTAAATGTGTTATTATATATTCTTTACCACAAAAAATTTTTTTCGATGTCTTTTCTTCATATTTTATATTAGCTAACATTTGTGTAAGCTCACCTTCTTAATTTATTATTTAAAAGTATTATATGTAAAGTTGCTTGTACTATATTAAAAAATTTTGCAGTCCATTAAATGTAATGGCACACGGCTTGTCCGTCCAAAGATTATCTCAAGGCTACCCCCATAGCTTTCGACGGATCACAATATAACACCTTTCTATCATATTGCTTCAACGCTCAAACAGTGGCTAGGCAGGAGTTTCTTTAACTGTTACTGCAAATTTCTTATTCTATTTTCAAGGTTCTAGTAAAGGAATTTTAGAAAGGGAAAAATTAACCCTCTATATATAAAGACGATTTAGGAGGTATTTTTTATGCGCATTTTTATCAATTTTTTTAATATTTTTCAATTTCTACTTTTTAAATATAATTTTTTGATATTTTTAATGATTTTATCAAAACGTCTGCTTATATTTGATTGGTAGATTCCATAAATGTTTTGCAATTCGACTTGCGTTCGCCTTTCTTTAACTATGTAGCTAATGAAAACTTGATCTTCTAAAGGTAAGCTTTTGACAGCTTTATGTAATTTTTCATTTTCAATTAAGTCGATCCACCCAATTAATGTATCGCTCGATATTTTCTCATCTATATCAAAACTATCAGTTATGTTTTCATACCCCTCACTCTCTAATATGACTTCATGTTCTTTTATTTTAGATAGTTTTATCCGATCTTTAAGATTCATATTCTTTACAACCACATTAAAATATGAAATCTCATCATTTATTTTCTGAAAATTTGTGTCCATTTTAATCCTCCAAATTATTTTTAAAATCGAATAATTTGGAGGGGCTACGGAGCTCTTATAAAATGGAAAAATTTACAAAACATTCTTCACCCTTTTACAATCCGGCAAAAATTGTAGAGCTGATAAGGACAAGGAAAGCATCAAAATTCTTATAAATAGAACTTTTTCCATTGTTTATAGCCGACATTTTCAAACATTTATCTTCAATAAATAATCGATTTAGTTTTAGCTCTTAAATATTTGATAGATTATACCTTTTAAATGTTTTTAATGACGCTATTCAATGTATTGGTTCAAAGATAGCATTATTCTTTGTAAATTTTACCAATTGTTCCCATGTTTTTTTGTTGAAATAAAGATGAGATAAAAAGTAAGAATTAAAGATTTAGAGCTATTTATTGTTATTTATTATCATTTATTGTCGTTCAGATGCTGCAATGTGTATTTAAAAGTAAAATATCAACGAAAGATTTTAGATTATATAAAAAAACACGTAACTAAATGAGTTACATGATTTTTAAATATTTCTATTTTATAAGCTTTTGCATATATTCCATAAAAAGGTAATTTATGCATCTTTTTTGTCACAAAGAGAGAAATTTTATCAGCCTTATTGTTTTTCGCAAATGTTTGTGATAGCATAAAAGTGTCGGAACTTTTATAACTATTTTTTACTTATTATCAAATTTACTAAAGGAGCGAATAACATATGTTAAAGAGAATTTTTAGTTTAATTTTATCGGGAGTTTTATTATTACAGGTTAGTTGTTTTTATGCAGCAGCAGAAAGCAGTAGCATCAATGAAGACACAGAAAGAATGAGTAATACCTTTAAAAATTATGAATCGGATTTTTGTTCTGCCTATCCTAAAAATCGATGTGGAAACACCGTTGACGTTAACTGTGCACAAAACGAAATGTATAGAAGGATAACTGAATCTAATAGTGCTAAAACAGTTTTTGAAAAATTAAAAGTCGGAGATAATTGTGAAACTGATTTACACTTTTGGAAATACGATGGAGTAATGGATTTGATTGATACCTTCAACCTCTGGATTAATGATAACAATAAGCAAGCACATAAGAAGCGTTTTATTGGTCAATTTATTGGAAACGTAAAAAATTTTTTAAATACTACGGATGAAGATTCTGAAATAATTATACGAAAAATTATAAATGATTCTGAGTATAAAAAAATTTTAGAACTCACAGAAAAAGATATAAAAGACTGGATAAAGGAAATACAAGCTGAAGAAAAAAAATTAAAAAACAAATTTAGCTCAAATTGGCTAACTGGGTTAGGTACAGTTTTCGGCGGGGGAATCAGTTGGGGAGCTACCGCAGCAATTACAGGAACCCTTCTTGCTCCTGCTGCCTTACCTTTTGGTATCGCTGGGCTTGCTTTGGGTGCCGTAGCAGGTAAATATTTAGGAAACTATTGTGGAAAAGAAACAGAAGAAAGCGAATTTAGTGAAAAAAGCGCGGACGAAGCTAGACAACATGAAATAAGGTTGAACGTTTACTCTTCTGGTATAGAAAAATTATTCCATTCTGTTCAAAGAAAAAAACATATAGGTAATGACTTAATAACTGCAGAGTTTAATTTTAATCCATATAGTCAAAGTGCTTTTATTGATTATGCAAATTTAGGGCTAAAACCAAGTAAAGAGGACGTTAATAAAACATTTGAAAGTTTATCAAATAGTCTTTCAAAACTTATGGATAAATTTAATTTAAATAAGGAGGAGATATAATGTTCAATGTAAAAAAATTAATATCTCTTACTTTATGTTTAACTTTTATATTTAACATTTTTATGCCAACGAGTACTTTTGCATTAGACCTTTATGATGACTGTAGTCAAATAAATGATCAAAACGTTTATTGTCGTTCTTGTTATTATAAGTGTGGAGAAATAAAAAAAGATATTTTAAATAGTGGGAAAGACTACGTTATCATAAATAAACATGGTTCAGTTACTAACGATGTAGATCGTTACACTAGCTTTAAAGATCTTGACAGAGTGTTCGATATTATTAAACTGGAACCGACCGATCCATTATATGAAGAAATGAATGATTTGGATAATGAAGAAAAAAGTTATTCTTTAAACTTTAAAAATATTTTAATAATAGGTTGTAATTCATTAGCAGGTGCTTTAGGTGGATTTTTTGTCGGTCGCTTAGCAAATAAAAAAAATATGCCACAACAAAATAATGCTGCTTACAATAAGGCATATATTAAAAGGTCAACTTTATCCGATATAGCATATTTAATTGGAGCTGGTATTACTGGGGTGTCTTCATTTGTTTATTTACTAGTTAAAGAAAAATTGACATCTAAAAAATATGATAACGTATATGAAAAATATAAAAAAGTTCGCAAGCTTAATAAGGAAAAATTCTCTGCATTAAACCAAATGCTTCATGATCTTGAAAGTACTGACTATTACTCTAACGGAACTACAAAAGATGCTTTTTTAATAGGTAACCATAAAAAAGGCCTTACATTTAATAGCTGCTTTTTAGGCTTAGACTATTCAGATGAAGAAAAAGCTACTTTACCTGGTAGATTGAAAAAATTAGCATCAGAAATAAGAAAAAATTTAGAAGAACATGAGATGTTAAGTGATTATAATAAAATAGGAGATGAAAGAGAAAATCAAGATGAAGCAATTCAAAGCGATAATTAATGTAGTGTGTTTTCTTCTTTTTGTGTCAAACTGTTCAAATTGTTTAGCACTTGATACATCAGTAAAAGATCATGAGGAAATAGCATTATTTCGAAGCGATAAGCCCATAGTTTATATAGATGAAAAAACTAGCGATTGCGAAAAATGTGAAAAATATTTAATAAAATACGATGGTATAAATTCTTTAATTTCTCAATTAGAAAAGTTAACTGTTGAAAAATTTGATACAGATAACTTGAAGATAATGTCTGAAAAAATAGGTATCAGTATAACAGGATTATCTGCGCTAGGACTCGGAATATATTTTATTCCTGTTACAACAGTGTTAACGACCTTAGGTTTAAGTGTAGGTTTTCCAACAGTTTGTACCGCTTACAAAGAAATAATGGATCCAACAATAAAAGTTGCGGGTTTTGTTCCCAGAGTAATAATAGATCTTACAAAAAAGGCTTTGCTCAAATTTTTTAATTATAAAATTGGAGACGATAATAAAAACATTGTTGATAAGGATAGAGGTCTTTTTGGCAATGCATTTGATATAATGTGTGGCGACAGTACAAAAAGCAATACAAATTTAGGATTATTAGAAGGAACGCGAAAACTTATATTTGGAGATTCGTCATCTGAAATTCAAAATTATAACAAAGAAGCAAAAATTTATAAAAATATACTTGATAATCTACAAACTCAAATAAAAGAAAGAAAATTTGAAAATAATAATTTTTTACTTTTATCTACTGATTTTACAGATCCAGACGATATGCAATACTGCTTGAAATTTAAACGTACTTTTAGAAGGATTGATTATCCTAACAAAACAGAGGATTATTTTAAAAATAGTTTAAAAACTTAAAACACGCTATTTAATTTAGCGTGTTTTTTACATTAAATAATCTTTAGTTTTGAATTTTTATTAGTTTGCTTTCTCTTTTTTATCTAATGATTTACTTTCGTCTAGCTGTTGTATTAATTTTTTCGAATAAGCTTTAAGCTCTTTATATGTTTTCGATTTTTCCTCTTTTGTTGGGATTGAATCTAATGATAAATCAAAAAAGATAGTACTATCTTTATCACTTGATATACAACCATAAGGTACTTTATTATTAGAACCTTCCATAGAATTTAAATCCTTTCCTTTTTATTGAATTTATATCATGTCTTTTTATTACCTCTACGCAATTTTCTATGGTATACCTTCTCTATTTTGCATATTCTAAAAATTAAATAAAGTTTACTTTAAATGAATTGAGCAAGCTTTATTTTTGAAAAAAGAAAAAACGTTATGGTATTTTTTTACTATAGCGTTATTTTTATAGCATCTTACAAATGAAATTTAAAAAATCTATTTGTAAGGTTTCTGACAATTTAATTAGATAAAAAATATTTGGCAACGTCTTACCGGTTTCATAATATGCATATGTAGACCGGTCAAGACTTAAAATCTTTGCAACATCTTTTTGTTTTAAAGCAAGTCTTTCTCTAATCAATCTTAAATTTTCTCCTAATTCTTTTGAACTATGGACATATTGTTTCTTCATTTTAAATACCTCGCTTTATAATAATTATTTTTAAAATAAAGCTTACTCAATGAAGAAAAATATATTTTAATAAAAAGATTGACAATTTACTTAAAAAAACTCATCCTCTGAGGGTCTTTTTTCACTTACAAAATATAAAAGATTTAAATCAAAAATTTCCGCTAGTTGAATTAACGTCATTATTTTAGGTTCGGTTTTTCCCATCTCGTAATTAATGTACGTTGCTCTGTCAATTTTCAATTCTTTTGCAATAGATTTTTGACTGTAACCCAAATAGGTTCTAATTGTTTTTATTCTCTCTCCTAACTCTTTTTTTGTTTTTAAGTATTTTAGCACGTTTTTACTCCTAGTTAAAAAATGTAATCTAAAGTTTATTTTAAAACAAAAGTTCGTATTTGTAAACATTATTACTAATACAAACTTCAATATTGGTAATATTTATATAAAAGGGAGAGGATTGCATTTATGATTGATATGGGAAATAAAATAAAAGACTTAAGGTTAAAGAAGAGCTTAACTCAAAAACAATTAGCTAAAAAATTAGGAATAAATGAATCAGGGATAAGCCAATATGAAAAAAATTTAAGATTGCCATCTTTAGAAGTTTTAAAAAACTTGTGCTATACTCTTGACGTATCTGCTGATTATTTACTTGATATATCTAGCAAAGATAAGATTAAGGAATTAACAAATAGTCTAACTTCATCTCAGATTGATTTAATAATTACTCTCGCTTCTGAATTTCAAAAAGCAAATTTAAATGCAATAGAATAAAGATTTTTTCACAAAAAGGGCGCCTGCGATGGGTGCCTTTTAAAATACAGTATTATGTAGTTGTTAATTTTTTAATAATATCAAAAACATAGTTGCTACCGCGGGAAATTAAAATTCCCGTCAGAATGCATCCAATATAAGGAATTTGAGATTTTAAATTAAAATAAGCAGGTAAATCCAAATTATAAGCAACTGCTACTAAAATTCCTAAAACGACTGCAAGAAACATTTTCCATGAAAAGTGACCATCTACAAAAAACTGGTTTACGTAGGTGACAATTGCTTCGACTAAAATTGAAAAAGCTACGATTCCAAAAACATTGTTTGCCATATTGTTACCTCCTTGTTGACGAAAAAAGTCAGATGTGGTACAATGGCATTCGAAACCATAGTTAAGGCTTAGTCCTTGAGTATGCCTCTGCTTGCACTTAAAATGCTTGAAGTAGGAGGTGATACTATCAAAGACGCAGTAATTAGCTTTTTCAAAAGTATTTGTAAGAGATTACATAGAAAGAAAACAGCCCCAATAATAATTGAAGCTGTTAACTCAAATATAATCCTGATACTCTACAAGGACTAATTACCACAAAAGCCTTGCTATGGTTTCATTATACCATAAATTATTTTTTTGTCAAACGTTATTTAAAATTTTTTAATAAAGGCATCTGAAAAACCAACGCTTCTAGCAATTTCTAATTGCTTTTCAGCGTTTTCTTTTTGCGAATAAGCACCGACTTGAACATAATATTTTGCTTCAGTTGGAGCATTTTGAGGTTGTGATACCTCTTCAACTATCTGCCCACCTGCAACTGCTACGATGCCTTTAGCTATACCTAAAGCGCATTTTCTTGCAAAATCGTCCGTTAAAATAATCGGTACATCTGTTTTAGAGTCCATGAAGCCGCACTCAACAAGCACTGCAGGCATTTTCGTTTCCCTGCATATATGTAAATCCATTGACGTTAAAGGCTCAGCTCTATTTCCTTTGAGCCCTGTTTGAGCTATTACGTTATTGTAAATTTCAGATTGAAGTTTTTTAGTTGTTGCTCCGACTTTTAAATAAACTATTGAAACTACACCACCTCCTGAACCGCCATTAATTCCAGCATTATGATGAATCGAAACACAGAAATCAGCTCCCCAGCTGTTAGCCGTGTTTGTTCTAGTTTTAAGTGGTACATCAGTTTTACCTGTTATATCATCCAAA
>Ga0247609_10006133_pt1 | contig 11626 bp, 12 predicted proteins | sample 172DNAGHGlowgp2_FD_193487 | JGI IMG/M metagenome (GOLD analysis project Ga0247609, IMG submission 193487) | Sheep rumen microbial communities from Palmerston North, Manawatu-Wanganui, New Zealand - 1728 DNA GHGlow gp2 | ecosystem: Host-associated > Mammals > Digestive system > Stomach > Rumen ... | reverse complement strand
TCCGAAGTGTAATATTCTTGTAAAGAAACTACAAGCTGCTAATAAGAGTTTTACATTAGTTGAAGATTTAGACGTTGTCACCAAAGTTGCTGAGGAGCATGGAATCGCTGAAGCTCCTTTCGTAATTACGGAAGATGGTTTATTTAACTTTAATGAGACAATTAAGAGACTTAATGAGGGAAGGTTATAATTATGCAAGTAGAACTTCGGCTTACAAAGGATTTTGAAAGAGCTTTAGAAGCTTTAAGAAATAAATATGAGGAGAGTTTTGAATATCTTAATGGTGTTCACCCATCGCAGTTAGACTATACTGAATTCTTAGAGAATTTTACTAAAAATGACACGTTAGCAGATACAACAATTGACCCTAATGCTAATACGAATGCTAAGGATATTAGAGCATTTATTACTGAAAAGGGAAAAGCTTTAGATAAATTGTTTGGTCTTAATAAGATCTTTTTGGAAATCAAGAAGAGATGGGGAATTAAAGTTGCTAAGGAGTGGTTAGAGCAGGAATACTCAAAGGGATTCTATCTAAATGATGCTTCGACAGCTTCTTACTATCCATATTGTTGGGCTAACTCACTTGAGAAACTAGCCAATGAAGGCTTATTCTTTTTACCTAATTATAATAATCAAGCTCCGAAACACTTAACTACGTATTTTGATGACGTAATCGAACTAGTTTCTTTCTTATCAAATAGACAGTCTGGAGCAGTTGGTCTTCCTGATGTCATTGTTTATGCTTATTATTTCTGGAAGCATGACATAGAAAATAATTATTTTTTAAAAGACCCTGATACTTATTTAAGACAAAACTTTCAGAAGTTTATCTATAGACTTAACCAGCCTTTCTTAAGGATTAATCAGTGTGCATTTACTAATGTTTCTATTTTCGATCACCCATATTTAGTTGAGCTATTTGGTGGTGTTGAATTCCCAGATGGGTCATTTGCCTTAGATCATATTGATGATATTCTTGAGTGCCAAAAAGTATTTATGGAAGTTGTTTCAGAGATTAGAGAAGAAAATATGTTTACATTCCCTGTGTTAACATATTCTCTATTGTATCAGGAAGGTAAGTTTGTAGATGAACCATTTGCTCGTTGGTGTTCAGATCATAATGTTCAGTGGATGGATTCTAACTTCTTCTGTTCAGATTCTGTTGGCACACTTTCTAACTGCTGTCGTTTATTAAGTGACACAACGAAGCTAGATGCCTTCATTAATTCAATTGGTGGTACTGCTCTTTCAATCGGGTCTTGTAGAGTGAGTACTATTAACTTAGTTCGCATTGCTTATGAAGCACTTGATGGTCACGATGAGATACAACTTAAGAAAGCAAAGAATAAGTATCTTAAGCTTTTAAGAAATAGAGTTGACTTAGATTGTAAAGCTCTACTTTCAATGAGACATATCTTAAAGAGAAACATTGAAAAGGGCTTATTACCCAATTATCAAGATGGTGCATTAGAGTTAGAAAAGCAGTATTGCACTATTGGTGGCATTGGTATGTATGAAGTGATGGATATGTTTGGGCTTATTAAGACAGATGAGTTTGGTAGTAAGACATATTCAGATGAAGCTGTTGAGTTTGCCACTCAGATCTTAGACGCTATTAATGAAGTTAAAGATACATTCTTTGATCGGTTTGAAGTACCAAAGGAAGAAAGATTCTCATTTAATGTTGAAATGATTCCTGCTGAGAATTGTGCTGGTGTCATTTGCCAGGCTGATAATCTTCTTTATGGGCAGAGCAAGTATTTCATTTACTCTAATCAGTGGATTCCTCTGATGGAAAAGTGCTCTATTCAGGAAAAATGTAGACTTGGAAACCTCTTCGATAAGAAGTGTGGTGGCGGTTGTATTGCTCACATCGACATTGAGAACAGATTCCCTAATGAAGAAATTGCTTGGGAAATGCTTAACTATGTAGCAAGACAAGGTGTCATTTACTTCGCATTCACTGGAAAGATTGGAACATGTAGGCATAAGCATGCTTCAATTGGTGTAAAAGAATGCCCTGTATGTGGAGAACCAATTACAGATACTTTCTCAAGAGTTGTTGGTTTCTACACTCCAACTTCTTCATATCAGAAGATTCGTAAAAGAGAGTGGTCTGCCCGTAAGTGGTATGAAATAAAAGATTCAATTTTATAAAAAAGTAGTTTACAGATTCTCTCTTTTATTATATAATAATAATGTAAAAAAAGCCCTCCGGTAGTCTTCTGATTGACGGTGAAAGACGGAATATCTTCTGATATTGTTGAAAGTAAGGATGCGTCCAGAAATCATTTACGCGAAAGGCAACAAAATATATTAAATTAAAAGAAAGTTAGTTTACAAACTTTCTTTTTTATTATATAATAATAATGTAAATGGAGGACATATATGGAAGAGTTAAGGAAAGCACTATTTATCATTATGGGGGCAATGGGTCCCAAAGTATATGATCGTAGAACAAAGGAGCATAAAGCATTTAAGCTCATTGAAGAAACACTTTTCCCAGCTAATGTATGGACTCCAGAAGAAATTGATCGAATTATTGATGAAGTAATGAATTCAAGCGAGGGCAAATAATATGAAGAATTGTTGTTTTTGTGGGAAAGAAATCAAAGGTTTTGGAAATGATCCCTGGCCACTAGAAACATCTGCTGAAGATAGATGTTGTGATGAGTGTAATTATAAATACGTTGCTACTGCCCGACTTGTCAAAATGACTTGGGGAAGAGCACCGACGTTAGATGAGGTAAAGGTTGTATTAAAACTTATGCATAATGTAAATGGGAGTGAATAGGTATGAAAAAGTTTAAATGGTGGTTATTCTATGTATTATTATTTACACTTGCTAGTATATATTTTGCTCATGAAAATATGTTAGAAATAATTAGAGAAGCAGGAGTTATTAAAGGTATTATCGGTATAATTATAATTATTATAGTGGCTTCTAGTGTATTATTATTTACACCAATATTATTAATTGCCGGCTTGGCAAGTGGTGAAGATAGAAAAAATAGAATTGCAGCATATAATTTTAGAAATTATTGGGCTGATAAGAGGTAATTTATGAGAGATTGGGAAGTAATTAGAAAAGTATGTGAATCATTATGGGATCCTGAAGACCCAGATTGTGCAGAAGCAGAAGAATATGGTTTCAAAGATCAGATCATTAATTTATTTACAGAATGTTATGATGCAGAAGGTTTCTTAGCTTGGTTAGCAAAGAATGACTGTAATCCTGCAAATCACTTCAGAGAAGCTGAGATTGCTGAGAGAAGTGATTATGATTCGCTTGAAGAGTGGCAGTCAGCCCAGGAAGATGCACTTTTATCAAATGATGATTATATTTGTGTAAGATGGTAATATGGGGAAGTTAGTTAGAGATAAGTTTCCAGATAAAGTTAGAGCTGAAGGAAAGACACCTATTATTAGACAGCTTGATTATGAAGATTATTTAGAGGCTTTATGCGATTTGTTAGTAGAAGATGCAACAGCATTTAAGAAGACAAAAAGTGTTGAAGATCTTGCTAATTGTTTAGAGCTTATTATGACAGTCTCTGGCACTGAGTTTGAATATGTCTGTAATGAAACAGATAAAATGAGAGTAAATGAAGGTGGGTTTGGAGAAAGATTATATTTAGAAGGAATAGTAAATATAGCTCCAATTACAAAAGAGACTGAGGAATATACTGATTCATTCGATCTAGGCTATAATGCTGGATGGAATGATTGTTTAAAAAAGCTAGGTGGACAGTAGGTCCGTGCTATAAATATCCTTTCTTTATTTACCGTAGGAGGCAGACTGAAAAGTCTGTCTTTTACGTTGTATAGTATTTTGCTAAATTAAATAATTATGGAGGTAAATTGACTTTGTCAAATATCAACCTAGAAGGACTTACTGAGCAAGAAAAGGCAGCAGTGCTTAAGATTCTTGAAGAATACTCAGCAAGTGGCTCAAGCAAAACATTACAAGATCTCGAATGAGCAGATTGGGAAGAAGTTCCTGTAGACATCGAGACCTTTTTGCACGAGAAAAAGTATCTAGGAAATGCACTTTATGATGCTGATGGTCGATTTACTATTTTCCCATATTGGGAAGAAAAGCTTAAAGAAATATTCCCAACTAATACGACAACTAGATATAATACGCTAGTATTTACTGGTGCTATTGGTCTTGGTAAATCAACCATTGCTGTCATTTGCCTTCTTTATCTTTTATATAGATTGTTATGCTTAAAAGATCCTTATCTTTATTATGGGATGCAGCCAATTGATAAACTTTCAATTTCTTTAATGAATATCACATTAGAGAATGCTAAAGGTGTTGCTCTTGATAAGATGAATCAGATGCTTCTTTCAAGTGATTGATTTATGGCACATGGCGAGATGAGAGGTATTACCAATCTTGAGTATTGGCCTAATAAGCACATTGAATTAATTACAGCTTCTTCTAACAACCAGGTTATTGGTCGTGCGATTTTTGCTAATTTTACAGATGAAGTTAACTTTGGTCTCACTACAGATGTTGAAAAGCTTAAGAAAAAGCAATTACAGCTCATTTCTCAAATTGATGCTCGTATGAGATCCCGTTTTATGAGAGGCACTTATTTACCTACTCTTAATATACTTGCTTCTTCAAAGAACAGCGATCAATCTTTTCTTGAAAGCTACATTGAAAGCAAGAGAAAGAATGAATCAACTACAACACTTATAGTTGATGAGCCACAATGAGTAGTTGATAGCCGTAAAAATAGCCCAGAACATTTCTTTGTCGCTGTTGGAAATAAGTTTCTTGCCAATGAGTTGATTCCTAGAGGATCACCTAAAGATTTATTAGATGAATATCGTGCTAGGGGCTATTCATTATTAGAAGTTCCTATAGGATATTATGAAACATTCCAAGATAATATTGATGGAGCTTTAACAGATATTGCCGGTATAGCTACTGCTTCAAGTTTAAAGTATATATCAGGTATCAGATGGAATGAGATTAAGACAGATACTTATAAGAATCCATTTGTAAAAGAAGTCATTGAGGTTGGTAATGCTCCAGATGATCCGATTCAATATAGTGATTACTTTGATCTTACAAGAGTGACACCTCAGTTAAGACAAAGACCATTGTATATTCATCTTGACATGTCTTTAAGTGGAGATAAGACTGGTATTGCTGGTGTCTACATTGCTGGTAAAAGACCGAAAGTAGATGGACAGGATTCTTCTAAAGAAATGTTCTACCGAGTTGCATTTAGTGTTTCAGTAAAAGCACCGAAAGGATATGAAATTTCTTTTGATAAAAATAGAGCTTTTATTAGATGGCTTAGGCAACAAGGTTTTCGTATCAAGGGAGTATCGGCTGATACATTCCAAAGTGCTCAATTAGCTCAGCAATTAGTGGCTGATGGTTTTGACTTTAAATCAATCTCAGTTGACCGCTTGGATAGTGAAACAAAAACACAGCTACAATATGCATACTTCAAATCGACTGTGTATGATAAAAGGTTATTGGTTTATAAAGATTGTGATTTCTTAACGGAGGAAGTTGTTGGTCTCGAAAGAGAATCAGACGGTCACATTCAGCACCCAGAAGGTGGAACCCAAGGAAGTAAGGACCAAATAGACGCCGTTGTTGGCGCATTATGGAATGCTAATCTTCATGCTGAAGAATACACTTATGATTATGGTGAAGATCTTGAGCTTTTCATGCAATACGCAAAGGAAGATGATAAGCCAGAGATGACAAAAGAGCTTTTCATAAAAGAGTTTAATGAATCATTGGGTGCAATTCAAGCTCGTAATGATTTCAAATCAGGAAGACCAATTCCTTATAGTGCAATGGATGACTGGATTATTGTATAGTATAAATGGAGGTATAATATGCCTAAAGAGATTTTTGATAATCAAATAGAAGTAAAGAATAAGACTGAAATAGTGCCTAATCAACCAAGAATGCAGGATATTGACACTGAAGATACAATGCTTGATGACTTTGTGATTGTCACTAATAATGGTGAGAATCCTCAGGCATTAACAGAGCTTGATAACTTTAGTAACATTTCATACAATAGAAATCAATTATATGAAGCAATTGATTCGATGTGTGAAGATGCTAGAATCTCAGCTGCAGTTGACATTTATACTAGTGTAGCTTGTGAACCAAATGAGCATGGAAAGATTGTTTGGGCTGAATCCGATGATGAAAGAGTTAACACATACGTTAATTATTTATTAGATGCTTTTAATGTTGATAAGTTCGCATACCAGTGGATGTGCTCTCTAGTTAAGTATGGTGATCTCTATTTAAGACTTTACTTTAAATCTGAAGATGATTTAGCAAATCGTAATAAGACACAGCTTAATGAAGATCTAATCTTAAAGCTATTTAAGGATTCAGATCATTATTTAGAGTATACAGAAATGCACAAGAATCCAGCAGAGGTATTTGAGCTCCAAAGAAGAGGCAAGACTGTTGGATATATTAGAACGCATTTACCAGATCTTAACGTCAATCAAGATGATTACTTATACTCAAAATCATTTTTAAGTAGATACACATTCAATACAAATGATGTTGATATTTATCCTGCAGATAGCTTTGTTCATGCATGCTTAGTTGACCCTAACATTAAGTATACGGAAGAAGTTGTCTTAGGAGATTCAACAAATTCAACATCAATTACATATACAGTTCGTAGAGGTCGTTCACTTTTATATGATGCATATAAGATCTGGAAGACACTTAATCTTTTAGAGAATGCCATTCTTCTTAATCGTATCACAAAGTCTTCAATTGTAAAAGTTGTTGGCGTTGATACTGGCGATATGGATAAATCAAAAGTACGTCCCTATTTACAACAGTTAAGACAATCAATTGAAGCTAAGGTTGCTATTGATGTTGGTAATAATATGACTGAAAGTGGCAACTTCTCACCTGTTGAGAATCTTGTCTTCCTACCAATTCATGATGGAAAGAATGCAATTTCTGTCACTGAGATCGGTGCCGGCGAAGTCAATCCTCAGTTAGATGACGTTGATTACTTCCGTAAGAAACTATTTAGTGCTTTAGGAATTCCAGGTGCTTACTTAGGTGAAGATGATGGAGAATCTGGTTTTGACTCTGGAGTTAACTTAACATTAAAGTCAGCGCAATTTGCTAAGAAGATTAAGAGACTTCAGAATGCTTTCATTCAGGCAATTACTGATGCAATTAACCTAATCCTTGTTGATAAAGGCATGTATAGCTCAATTAATGCATTTGTCATTAAGATGCAGCCACCGACAACACAAGAAGAGAAAGACAGAAAAGACAATTTATCGAATACAATCTCTGTAATTGATAGTCAGATGACACTTCTTGCCAACAATGGCATTGAGGATCCGGCTACAAAGTTAGAGATCTTAAAGATCTTATTGACTGATGCTGGTGTTAATGCCGATATCTTAACAATCATCCAGAAAGAAATTGATAAGCTTAAAGATGGCAATCAGCCAGCTGAAGGCGGAGAAGATATGGGTAATGGCAGTGGTGACCTAGGAGACATGGACTTTGGTGACATGGGCGATATGGGCGGAGAAGCTGAACCAGTAGATATAGAAGACATTGAAGGAGAAACTGAGGCCGAACCAGTTGATATGGGAGAGATTGAAGGTGGAGCTGAAGAAGGCTTCAATGAACCTAGAGGAGAGAAGGTCTTAAATGAAAGGACAAATCTCCCGAGCTGGGATGACCTTGGAATCTCATACACAGACGTACACTTAAATAAATAAAGTCTTTTGGGCATTGCCCTGGGAGGTAATATATGATAACGAGACAAGACGTACTTTTACTTTTAACAGAGCTTGAAGATCAAGGCGTAGATTGTAAAGAGCAAATTGCAAATCTATTTACACCAAATGCTAACATGATTGAGATCTTACGTTTTATAAATAATAATAAATCATTAGATCTAGTTAACTTTTATGAGAAGCTAAGAAAATCATACAATCATAAAAGCTCAAAGCTCTATAAGAATATAGTTCAGTGTGATGAAAACACAGAGAAAGATCCAAACACCACACTAACAACACTTTCAGCTTTATTAAATCAAATCTTACAATTTAAGGTTGAAGATAAAGCAATGTGGCTTAAACATAGTAGAGCAGATGAGATAGTAAAAGTATTAGACATTTACTTAAAGAATTATGATATAAATCCTGCATTTAAGTTATTAACACTAGTAAAAGCAGATCTAGTAGTTCTTGAGTATGTAAATGGCAGAAGAGCATAAAAAGTGCTTTTTTGCGTTGCTAAATTAAATAAATTGAATCGGATAGATTTGATTTATTAAGAGGCCAAAGACTGAGCTGGAAATGGACGTCCTTTCAGTTTCTGGCTCGGTTGGAGGTTTACATGTATAAAGAAAAATTATTAGCAACTAATTGTTTCTTTGATAATGAGTGATTAAGTAAGTATAATTCATTGATTATCAAAAATCTAAATCAGAAAAAGATAAAATTCAAGACACAAAAGCATCATATTATACCGCGGAGTATATATGTTGATAATTCTGACGCTAATTTAGTAAATTTATTATATCCTGAGCACATACTAGCACATTATTATTTAATGAAAGCAGCAAATAATAATGATACATGATTAGATAATTATTTAGCAGTTAAGTTTTGTCTTAATGGGTATCAAACAGATGCAGTAACAGATGATTGAATTATAGAAAATATACCAGATTTCATTAATGATTACGAAAGAGCAATGATACTTGGTATTGAAAAGTGAAAAAATTCTTTTGGTAAAAGGTATCATATAAATAATGGTATAAAAGAAAAGAGAGTTAAGTCTGAAGATTTATCTTTTTGGTTAGAATTAGGTTGACAGCTAGGTAGAATACCAAATAAGAAATATGGTCATAACCAAAGTGGTAAAAATAATGGCCATTATGGTATTTATAAATATACGAATGGCGTAGACTATATAAACTGTAAACCAGAAGATGCTCCACCTGGTTACTACAGAACAAATCCTGAATTAGAGCATTTCAAGAAAATTGAATGTGTTGAGACAGGTAAAATATATAAAAGTATGAGATCAGCTGAAAAAGATACTGGCATTAGGCGAGATCTTATAAGTAAAATGTGTAATGGACTATCATTTAGAACGTTTAAAGAAGTTGATTTACACTTTAAATTTGCGGAGGTCTAAATATGCTCAAAGAAAGTAGAAATGGAAATCTTGAATACCATAAGCTTCCAAAAGAAGAAATGGAGCGTAGAGGTATCCTAGGTAGATTAGTAGGAATTTGTGCTGACTTTGTAAATCCGACACGTAATGGTAGATTATATCCTGAATCTCTTTGAGAGAAAGTGTTTGATAGTGACATAATGAAAGAAAAAATAGCAAATAAAGTTTGCTATGGCGAGTTAGGTCATCCAGCTGATCGTGAAGAAACTGATATGGAGAAAGTTGCTGTCTGTTTAGCTGAACAGCCAATTAAAGGACCTGATGGTAAGTTACGTGCTGTATTTGACATCTTAAATACGAAAAATGGTCAAATCTTAAAGACATTATGTGATTATGGTTCAACTCTTGGTATCTCAAGTAGAGGATCAGGTGATCTTGTTACAGACTATGAGGGTAATGAATCGGTTGATCCAGATACTTATAATTGTGAGGGATTTGATGTTGTCTTAGTGCCTGCAATTAAAGAAGCTCGTCTTCAATATGTAAATGAGGCTTTAGATAAAAAGCGTTACAATAAAACGCTTAAACAGGCATTAACAGAATCTCTTAATAAAGCAAATGAAGCAGATAGAAAGATTATGGAAGAATCATTAAATACAATTGGTATTAAACTTAATGAATCAACTCTTGTCACAAAGAGCGATTCATTACAGGGAGAAGAAGAGTACGAGATCTTAGATAGTGGCTATGATTCTCTTAGTGAAAAGAAACTTTACAAGATTATGGGAAAAGATGGAAAAGAACGTTGGATTCCAGAGTCTGATGCAAAGTTTGTTATAGATAAAGGCTTTGAACCAGCTCCAGAAGTAGAGGAGCCAGTTGAAGAGCCCATTGAAGCTCCAGTAGAGGAACCGGTCATTGAAGAAGCCGTTGTCGAAGAGTCATCATCTCAGGATATGGCTGATGTCTTTAAGCAATGGGCTGATGCAAATCCAGATGTTGACCTTAAGTTCTTATTAGATGAGTATAATGGCAACATTGGATCAATCCTCTACAATGAAGCAAGCTATAATAAGTTTGTAGATTGGGCTAAAAATGAGCACTCAGTTAACATTAATCCAATTCCTCGAGACACTTCATTTGAAGATGAGATGGATTTTAATGTTAGTGATGATGAGCAAGTAGAAGAGCCGACTGAAGAACCAGTTGATGAAGTTCCAGCTGAAGAGCCAGAAGAAGCTACTGAGGCTCTTAATGAAGAGGGAGTTCAGTTAGCTGATGTTAACATCGGAGCAATTCAGAATTCAGAAGCTGTCCTAACTGAAGCTGAAGAAGAAGAGGATAATTCATTCTACATCAATGAGACACCTTATGGCTTTACTGAAATTACTTATAAAGGAAGAGTAATTACTGTCGATGGTGATCAAATTACAGTTGACATTGATGGTGATGAAGCTATTATGAATTCATTAGAAGAAGCTCAAGAAGAAATTGATAAACTTGATTTAGACCCTGATTATCATATCGAACACTGGCATGATGAAGGCGATACGAAAGTTGCTGATCTTGATGGAGTTAAGACAGCACTTGGCTTAAATGAGTCAATGTATGTCAAGAAGAAGGGCAATTACAAGAAAGTAGAAGAAGCCAAAGAAGAAAAAGCAGAAAAGATCGATGAAGCATTAATTGAAGGTGCCGCAGAAGAAAATGCTATGGCAGAACTAAAAAATAATGTTATTGATTACATTGTTGAGCTTATTAATGATTCTGGCTTTGAGGATAATCTTGCCTATGAAGTTGCCAGTAAGTTTAATCAATATAATCCTGATTGGTGTGGAGAAGATGTTGATAGTTTTGCAAGTAGAACTGTTGAACAGTATAAAAGAACACTTGCGAATGGCGAGGCAAATGTTTTATTTGAAAATGCTCCAAGAGAACTGGGAGAAGAATTAAGCAAAGAAGCTGGTGAAGACGCAGATTATTATAGAAGTGAAGTAGATCTGCTTCTTGACAATATGCTCACACTTGCCAAAGGTGCTTCAACAGATGGTGCTAGAAGATTATCACAGTTGATTCAAAGAGCAATGGATGTGATTGAATCAGGTTTAGAAGATGATAGATTACAAGAATCCGTCGAAGACGGTTCAGATACAGAAGGTGACAATGTCACGTCAGATGAGGCTGTTGCTGGTCTCAAAGAAGCCTTAAAGAAGGCAAAGAAATTAGAAAAAGATAACTTGTCGCTTCAAGAGAAGTTATCAGCTAGCAATGCTAGGGAATCTCAATTAGAAGAAGAGTTAGGACGCTATAAAAAAGCTACTATCTCATTGAGTAAGTCTGCTAAGGAAACAAAGACCTTAAAAGAATCACTCAACAAAAAGGACAAGGAATCAAAAGATCTGACAGAAAAGTTAACCTCTGCCACTTCAAAAGTCAATGAATTATCAAAGA
>Ga0247609_10006132_pt1 | contig 11628 bp, 15 predicted proteins | sample 172DNAGHGlowgp2_FD_193487 | JGI IMG/M metagenome (GOLD analysis project Ga0247609, IMG submission 193487) | Sheep rumen microbial communities from Palmerston North, Manawatu-Wanganui, New Zealand - 1728 DNA GHGlow gp2 | ecosystem: Host-associated > Mammals > Digestive system > Stomach > Rumen ... | reverse complement strand
ACATAACCGCTGAGGTCTATCGAAGTCGTACCGATAAGAATGAAATCTTGGTCGGTTTCAGAGTACACATATTCGCTGTATTGGTCAGAGCCACTACCGCTGGGTCCGATAAGGTACAATACAGATGTACTTGGACTTGTCACATCAGACAGACTTGCATACACTTCATAGTGGAAGTTGGTAAGACCTGCAATAAGACTATTCACCTCCGTTTGTGTATATGTCTCTGATTTTGTATAGTAATTTACAAGGTCATCAACCGTATTGGTGATAAAATCAGCGATTAGCGCATCAACTTCGCTTTTGGTGTAATAGTTGGTAGGATCGAGACCACCGCCCATTGGTATTGGAAATATCCTGCTATTGCTCATATCTATTGTCTTTTGTTAAATAATAAAAGCCCCCAATCAATGGAAATGATCAGGGGCTGTGAAACTTTGCCTTACATCGGCAAATATACTCAATTATTGTATTTCAGGGAAGTTGAAAGTACCTCTCAAGATTACCTCAACAGGTTCGCTTTCACCTGTAGGTGTCATATTACATTTGATTTCCACAAGATGCTCGCCAACAGGCACTGCTGTCTCGTCCAAGATTTCAAACTCTATCGCAAAATAGCAGTAGTCTTGGTATTCCTCAAGGTCTGTGTTAATGATACATCCATCCATATATGCATTTTCATCTAGATACTCACCAATACCGTCAACCCTGAACAACTCGCTATTTGAAGAAGTGTACTGCTCGTACGGATACTCCGACTTCAATATCTTGCAGTTTTGCGTATAGAAAGTTCCATACTCTTCTGTTACTGTCACATCACCCAATTCGATCACATTTCCCTGCGGTTCGGGCTGTTCACCGTTTTCTACAGGAATGGGAACGATCACCTTATCCTGTACGCCTTCGGGCATATACTTTGAAAATGTGCCGTTTAATATCTCGTTGTATGTCATATTTATCTTTGTATTAGTTAGTTATTTTCAATTATTTCACCTGTTGTTGGGTTGTAATAGACCCTAGTCCAATTTAAAGATACTCCGTTCACATTTGATGAGATTGCATTGCCCTGAGCAAGATAAACAGTGCCAGTTGACGTAACACCTTCAGTGAATCTGCTTTGGGTAAATGTGCCTGTTGATGTCCAATAGGGTAACCAAATCTCGGTAAGATTGGTACAACCTGCAAAGAAAGTACCGAACGGTGCAGTAGCAATACCACTACTAGTCAAACGGTTTATAACAATACCTGAATTGAAACTTATCTTACAGGATTGCAGATAGGTGTTTGGTACATTAGTAGAATGACCGAACAATGAAGCAATGACACATTTGTTTGGTTTAGTTAGATTTATCTGTTCAACCTTTGTAATATTATCAAAAGTCAAATCGGCCTTACGCACCTTCAGAAATGAAAATCCCTCACCTGTTGATGAATTTGAACCATACTTCAGTAAAAATCTCATAGTTGTATTCTTAGGCATTTCCGTCATCGTATCAAAAGTGTCTTTGTCCCAAATGCTCAGTAAGTTGCCGCTCATATCAAGCAACCCTGTGCTTTGGAAATAGTATTGTGACAAAACACCTCCAACACTCTCGATTTCCCAAGTTCCTGTTCCTCTCAGCCATACCTTCTCGTTTGGTTGCAGAACAATAGAGTCACAAATTCCGTTCTCGTCAGCTGTCAGGTTCATCACCGTCCAATTCTCGCCGTCCTTTATGTATTCGCAGGTAATCTCATAGGTTGGCTCACCCTGTTTCTCCAAGGTGATTGTGTTATTCACAGCCTCAACATTTTGGAAGCACAGGTAGTTCCTGTCAACAGTAGGTGTTGGTGTAGGGGGTACAGGAGGGTCAGGTGGTACAGGAGGGTCAACAGGTATCGGCACTATGATAGGGGCGTTTGCAGCACCACCATTAGGTGAATACTTACCGAATGTTGATCCTAATATATCTTCGTATGTCATCTTTAATCAATTTGTTTATAGTATTTATTATTTGCGTTCAAGCCGCTTTCTATGAATTCTCTAATGATCATTGGATTGGTGTTCTGATTCATCTTGTTTCCACGCCATAAAACCGTCCTTTCGCACACATACTCATATTTACAACCTTCATTGAAAGAACTTTCTTCAGCAGCACTTTCTATCAAACCTAACTCTTCTTTGGCAATCAACAGGTAGTCCCTATTGCATTTGCCGCAGTTGGTAGGCTTGTAACTAATACCCAAAACGGTCAGAATGGCGTATATCTGCTTCTTCTGCTTGTTCGGGTTCTTGATTTGTTGTACAACATCCCTCAACTCTTCAGTGGAATAGTTACTGTAGTCAATGATCTTATCCATATATATCTTTCTTTGTTAAATAATAGCAAAATAAATCCGGAGTTGTCCTAAGGAATGGTTAAAATCACTATATTTGAACTATGAAAAATTGTCAAAATTTAAAAGGTGTAATGAATAAACAGAAAATTTATAGGGTGTATATCCATACCACACCTGACGGTATGGTGTATGTCGGTGTGACAAAGAATATTAAGTACAGATGGAGACCAAGTGCTTATAAAAGAACAGCACTCGAACCTTACATTAACGAGTTCGGTTGGAGAAACATCAAACACGAAGTGATATATACCTGTGAAGACCGTACTGAGGCTTTTGAGGTTGAAGGTGATATGATTGATTACTATGACGATAAAGGCGTTCTTATAAACAAAGTAAGGTCAGGGTTGTTATGTACCACAAACAGGCAGGAATATGACAAACAATATCGTGATGAACATAAAAATGAGATTTCTGAATGGCATAAACAATACTATAAATACCATAAGGAAGAGCGGACTGCTTATAAGCGTCAATACCGCTTAAAAATGAAACAATCCCAAAGCGATAACCTTGGGATTGCCTCATAGTGTCCTTATTAAAGGTTAGATTAGTCAGCGCAGTTATCTGTGATAGTACCCATATAGGTTTCAGTGTCAACCGTACCTTCAGTTTGGTGAACCAAGAACAGTGACGATTGGGGTACATTCTCCTCAGTGAGGGTTATAGCCCAACCAGAGTCGGTATCTTCAGAGTATTTCTCACATACCATAGCAGAAGCAACCAAGCCCTTTTTGAGTCCCATAATTTGCATCTTGCCTTTTCCGTCAGAACCTTGATAGTCGTTGTTAAGTACGAATACAAAGCGTCCGTTGGCCAAAGAATCCAGTACCAAGGAAGCGGCAGGACTGTTATCGGGAACGATGAAGCTCAAAGTGTTGGTGAATTTGTTTTGGGTCGTACCTTCAGTCATTTCAACCTGAGTTCCTGCGAAAGGTTGTTTTCCAAGTTGTTGTACAGCATAGCCTGTGTAAGCTACACCATTGTTTTCCTTCATCACAATTTGGGTATAGATGTTCGGGTTTGTAGAGTCTTTTGCTGCCTCAGTTGCAACCAAGTCAACTTCAGAGCGGTTGAATATCCAACCGATAGCGTCAATGCCTGTAAAAATAGGATTATCACAAGACCCTACTACGCAATCGGTGATTAATTTCTCACATAATGATGCCATTGTATATCAATATTTTACTTGTTATTCTTCACAATTTCCCATCAGGGCGACTGTTACAGCCGCCCATCAGGTATGTTGTTGTTATTCAGCAGCCAAAAGTACGGATACTGATTTCAATTTGCCGATACCGCCACCTGCGCAGATTTCAGCTCTGTAGCAGTCAACATTGGTGCGACCTTCGTGCCAGGTGTACATTTCAGGATTCAAAATGTTATCCCCAACGATCATATATTCATCGGGCAGGAAGGCAACAGCCTTATAGGTGTCCGATAACCATTTGGTTTCGATTATTCTGTCAACGCCAAGTTCGTCTGAAAGTTGCTCCAAACTCATATAGACAGGAGTGCTTGTTGAGGAAGCCTGAACTCTGCGAAGAGAGTTAGCCGTTGCTTTGCTCATCAAAGCGTAAACTTTCTTGTTATCAGGATTTTCCAAAGCGGCAACCATAGCAACCATATCGTCTTTCAGGAAGCCACCTTCAGTCTCGGTTGCAACTGAGTGCCAAGCGTCAGCAGCAGCAACTGCGAGGGGTTCAAAGGTTGAGATTTTGTAGTCAGAGTCGTTTGCTCTACCGTCCCCTTCAACAATACATTTCTTGATTTCAACGATAACCTGTGACATAAGTTCCTTTACAACATAAGCAACCAGTGAGTTGTCATCATCCCAAACGGTCTTTCTATCGATCTCTTGCAACTTGTAGATGAATTGGGTGTCAATGAGCTTGCTCGACAGGGTGATGGATTGTGCAGCCTTGGTGTCACCTTTTTTGTGACCTTTTGCTCTCGAAGTTTCGAGTTCCTGAGCAGTACCGTTCCATCTTACATAGAAGCGTTTGCTTCCTGTGAAGTTCAGGTCTTTCAAAAAGTCTGCTTCTTTATCCCAAATGTCTGAGATATAGCCTTTTACAACGGTTGGAAGATAAGCTTCCTCACTGCCTTCTGCAAATTCAACACCATTTTGAAGCATTACATTGTTCCAATTGGTACGGAATTCTTCACCGTTCTTTGAGTTTCTGATAGCCTCTGCGAATGCGTGAACAGCGTTAGTGGTTTTTAAAAATTCGTTTCTTTCCATAACTATTTCAGTTTCTTCTTTTTGTGCATCAGTGTCTTTGTCTTGTTGGAGTTTTTCACTGATTGCAGTTATTGTTTCATTCAGGTTTTCCAATTTTTCCTTGAGTTCGTTGATTTCCTGATCATTGCTTTCGGTATCTTCAGCCTCAGTTAAAAGGTTCAGCATATCAGTCAAGCCATCGATCGATTTTTGAATGATAGCTCTGTCTTCATCTGAAAAACCGTTGGTTAACAGCAAATCATTTTTCTCAGCAATTTGGTTCTGAATGTATTGTTTGAAAATCTCGGTTTTCATAACTTACATTGATTTAATATTTGCTTATTTTTCTGAAATAATAAAGGCGCACTCGTAGGAATGCGCCATATATATCTGTAATACAGTTAGTTTTGTGCTACAAAAGTATAAGTTTGCTTCTTTTGACCTCATTTACAGCCTCTTCAACCTCCTGATCAGTAGATTCTGTCAAACTATTCTTCCACTCCTGATAGCCTTTCAGCACATTGGCAACGCTGAACAGACTGTCCCAATCAGCTGGCACAGACACCACAGCCACTGCCGTAAGTACGAAATTCTTGATGTAGAATCCGTTTTCAGTCTCAACAAGCCCGCTGTAGCCGTCCTTAACGAAACCTTCAGTACTGAAACTCTTTATGTCACCGCTTAGGATGTTGGGTATAATCATCTCATCAGCAATCTTCACATTCCTGTTGATGTGGGCTTGCATAAACAGACCGTCATCCCTTCTCTCTATTGAGTCTATACCTCCGATTATGGTTGTGGTATGCTCATAGTTCAAAGCGGGCTTCATCTTACCCTCATCATAAAGGTTGAAAAAGTAGTCGAATGACCTTGAATCCACAATCTGATCATTGAGGTTGGTCGTATTGAAATGACAGCAGTAGCCCTCAATATTCAACCTTCCGTCACCCTCAAAGGCGTTCTGTATATCGTATGTATTGGTAATGATTAACTCTTCCATAACTCTAAACTTTTAAATACAATTCTTTTATGTCATTGTAAACTCTCGCAAGTTCCTCACTAACATCAACACCGCTCTCGCCAAGGCTCTTCAATAAGTCAACATAAGACTGCTTTTCACCGCACATATCGCTCAGCGAACGGTCAAGTCCGCTCACATTGTAGATATGATATGTAAGTGCCGCCTTTGGTATCATCTCACCGCTGGCTGTCACCAAAGCCTGACCCAACTTGAGGATTATCTCAGCGTAACCCCTGACGGTGGTCTCGTAGAAGTACAACCTTGCACCATTAACATTGTCGTAGGTCGAATTGCCTATGATCAAATCCACAGGTATCTGCAAATAGTTCAAAATCCACTTGAAGGCGGCTATGATGTTCTCCCTGAACTCCAAGTCCTTAACCTTCAGGTCTATCGTCTGAACATTGATGGAACTCTTAGCTAAGAAATACTTCAGCTGATCATCGCTCCATCCGTATTCCTTGCTCATTGCCTTAGCGAGATTATCCTTGAACTCAGGGTTGGCAGGAATAGCATCACCTGAGATGATAGGCAGCACACCCAACGTACCCGAACTCTCAACAAGGTTGTTGCATAGTGTGTCAAGCAACTCAATCTGAGGTCTCAGCAAGTCCATAGGTGCTTGTCTTTTTGATTGGTACAGAGGTGAATAGTAAACCACAACATTCTTGTTTATAATCGCTCTGTTAGCATCAAACCTCAACTGATTGGTCTTTGGTATCCAATAGTTATGGTCTTTGTCCCAAGCGATGGCTATATAACCCTTGAACAGGTATTGGTTGAGTAACAGCGTTGTGTTGTTGTCTAGGAATGAGGCAATACCGCTTACGGTGATTTTCCCCTTCTCCTTTACAGCCTCATAGCTCACATTGCTCATACCGCTATACAGCGTATTGAGGGCTGAATAAATGTACATCTGAGCGAAAGGCTTCATACCTGTCTTTTTGCCGAACACCTTGTCCCATCCGCACTCGCAGCGTGGCATAAGTATGTCCGAATTAGACACCTTGTTGATTTCAATGCTGTTCTTCTTCCGCAAACCGTCAAAGATTCCCATAACTATCTGTTTTTCTTTAATAATATGCTGTCAAGCACCTCTTTCCTCGTATAAGAAGCGTACTGCTCAGCCAACAGGCTTATGTCGCCCACCTTCTGAACGCCAGCAACATTGATATTTTTGACTTGGAAGGTTACACCCACCCTGATAGCGTCCATTTCAGACAGCCTGTCGCAGCGTTTCCTAAGTGAGTCAATGACCAACTCCTTTTGGGACAGATCATTCTTCAGACGGCTTATTTTAGCCTTTCTCGCACCTGCCACAATGCCTATGATGATATAGCTTATGATCAGGATAGCCATAACCGCCAATTTAATCCACTTTGTCACTTTCGTCATTCTTGATGCTGATTTCAGTGTTATTATGCTTTATCTGAGCGTCAACGCCCTTGTCAATGGCTTTCATAACAGTCCATAGTGCTGCGAAAGCGAACAGCTCGCCAGTGGCGATGAATATGGACTTGTCTATTACAAAGATTGGAGGTGTTAGCGCTCCCCCTATAAGTAGCGCAATGCTTATTCCAAGACAAACCCAAAACGGTACATTGCCCATTGTTGCAGATTTCAGTCTCTCGCCCATTGCTTTTGATTTGCAAAAGTTATAATTTATACGACAGTTCATTGAAGATTAGGTCGTTACGCTTAACCTTCTTTATGTCAATCTCCAACTTTTCACAATCTCTCAACAGAAATGAAGTCCCAATCTCCCAATGCGTTGAGGCTATATCCCTGACCTGCGAGAATGCGGGGTCTGTGCTGTGTTCATCATTCTTGATAACTGAGGAATACCTAGTCAGCCTTATCTTATCGTAAATGAGGTATGCAAAGGTAAGGTGGTACAAAGCCTGCTTCAGTCCGTCAGCAGCCTCCAAAACATCCTCGTATTGCGTTGGGTTCTCAATGATGTCGCTGAGAAGTTCCTTTAGGTAAGGGTACAGGAAATACTGCTCAACCGTATTAACGGCAAACTCAACCTCTGCTGAGGTTATGTCATCCGACACTGGCAGTCCGCAGTTGAAGAACTCATCCGTTGTGATAATGTGATACATCTCTATCTTTCTTTTGTTAAATAATAGTAACAGTATTATTTCAAAAATACTGTATGGCTAATAATAACAGGCAACTTACAATATCAAAAAAGTACCTCAAGTTTTTCATCAAGAACAACGAATCCCGATGGGTGATAGTTCAAGGCGGTCGTAGAAGCGGAAAATCGTACTCAATAATACAATGGCTATGGTTTTTAGCGAGTGCCACACCTAATACGGATATTCTGATGGTGGCTGCCAGTTTCCCCGCACTCCAACTACTTATTGCCGACTTCCAAAGGGCTACAGGACTCAATGTTGAGGGTAGTACGATATACGGTTACAACAGGACTCTCAGCAATGGCTCAAGGTTCATCTTCAAGTCATTTGACGACTATACTAAAGCGCAAGGTACGATGGCTCACTATATGTTCATTGACGAAACCCTCAATGTTCCTATAGACATTATCACAACATTAAGTATGGGTATCTCCAAACAGATTTTTGCAGCGTACAACCCTACAAAGACATCACACATAGACACATACATACTACCCGACAAGTCAAACTACCTTTGCACCACTTGGAAGGATAACGACTACCTGACTGACGAACAGAAAGAAGAATTTGAAGGTATCAGGGAACGAGCTATGAAGCCTACTGCAACCATTATGGATCAGTATTACTACCAAGTGTATTATCTTGGCAATTTCTCTGAAATGTCCGGTAAGGTGTTTAATCTCGTATATACCTGCACTGATCAGGAGTATGAAAAGATACCTGCAAGGGAGATATACGGCTTAGATTTTGGATTGGTGGAGAGCAAGGATATGACCACATTGGTAGGTTGCAAGGTGCATAACAACTGTATGTATCTAAAAGAATACCTGTATGATAACGGTTCATTGTACAACGACAGAAAATTGGCTTTTGCGCTTCACGACTTAGGTATCAACGAATACACAGATATAGTTGCCGACTACGGTGGTATGGGTAAGACGAGAATAACAAATTTGGTGACCGCTCAGGACGGTGAGTGGACTGAGCCTGAGATATGTCACGGCTTCTCAGTGAGCAACGCAAAGAAGGGGAAGATTATTGATGGCATCCAAAAAATGCTCAATTATGATAAGATTTTCGTAACTGAATCATCTATCAACCTAAGGGCTGAATTGGATGGTTACGAGTTGAAGCCTTCGGGTGAGCCGACAGGCAAAGACCACGCCATTGACGCTGCTAGATATGCCGTCAACTCGTACAGTATGTTCTGCTACTAAAAAAACACATTCCTTTTTGTATTACTAATTGTTGATAACTTTTTTTTGAATGTTTGCCAATTTGTTTGAGAATGATCAGTATCTTTGCATCTTCTTGATGGTGCAAAGTTAAGGCAACTTTATTTTATAAACAAATGAAAATCAATTATTTTTAATAAAAAATAAGGAGGATAAAATGACGTTTTGCAAGGGTAAAAGCCACTTTTGTAAGGCTAAACGAATATTATGAATGCGAATATTGAACAATTTGTAATCCAAACACTTATGAAAAACAGACCACCCTGAAATGCTGTTAAAACCGCAGAAATCGGACAAAATGTTACACAAAAGTTACACAATTTAAATTATTGGAAATGAAAGAGAAAGACACAATTATAACGAAAAGGTACTCCAATGTTGTTTTGGAGATAAGGACTGACAGGTCGTACAGGATGAAGGACGGCTCGTACAAGATAATACTGAGGGCTTACCACAACCGCAGGTATGCCAATATAAGCACAGGACACCACACCACAGATGAAGGGATAGACGCTGACACCTACGAGGCACTTGACACTATGCTTAGAAGGGTGTTCGACAGATGCAGACCGCTTATAGACGAAGGCTCTTTTTCGCTTGATGTGGTGAAGGGTTTTGTCAGTGACCGTACAATATGCTCAACCACCCTCAACGAACTTGTCAGGGAGCGTATAAACAGGATGGAGGGTAACGGACAGTTGGGTACTGTGACCCATTGGAAGGGTATGCTGAAGAAACTTGACGACAGTTGCGGACAGATACGCCTCAGTGATGTCAACAGCGTAAGGCTGAAGCCTATGGTGGAAGCGATAAGGTCAAACAGCAAGGCTACACAGGAGATATACTTAAACGACCTGAGAGCGGTTATAAATGAAGCGATATACAAGGAATATCTGAAGCCAAGCCAAAACCCTTTCAAGATTAGTAGGTATGATACTAGTGACACCAAGATAGTGATACCAAAGGGCAGGAAAAGGACTGAGATGTACCTAACACAGGAAGAGATGAGGAAGATATACGAATACCACAGGGAGAAACCGTCAAAGGCTACAGGTATGTTTCTTCTGAGTTACCTTTTGGGAGGTATGAACTACGCTGATATGCTGAGATTGCGGTTTGATGATCATTGGAAGAATACTAATGGCAGAGAACTCGCATTCATAAGAAAAAAGACAGAGAGGGTTAATTCATTCACAGTAAGGTTAGCCGTCACCGATAAGGTTAGGGAGATTATGGATTCTATTGGTATTGATGACAGTGAAGGCAATTTCCTGTTTCCGCAAATATATAGCGACAATGATCAGCAGATGTACGATAACATATTGTCTGAGCGGTACAGGAGGGGAGTACAGTTAAAGAGGATATGCCGAAGGATAGGGATAGGGAAGGACATAAGCCCGACATACGCTAGACATTCATTCGCCACCATAGCCAACAGACTGCAACTGCCTTATAGTTGGATAGAGTACGCTATGGCACATTCAAACCAAAACATAAGCAGCCACTATATGGGAGGCTATTCCACTGATCAGTTGTTTGAATTTACTGAAAAGTTACTGTAAATGTTAGACAATTCATACCTACCCTTAATTACAACACCGTAACTCATAAGTAGTTGCGGTGTTTCTTTTGCTTTTGTAGGACAAAAGTAAATGCTTGATTTTTTTTGACTAATGATCATATTTATATAGAGAATAATTGAATCAATATATAGATGAATGACAGATATTTTAAGTAATGATTATTATCAGTATGTACGCAAACAACAGGAACATCTTCCTTCAGACCAATCCCAGTGGACTAAGGAAGACCACATAAAAAGCAATATGAAAATGGTTGTGGCACTGGCCAAACAATACCACAAAAAAACAGGACTGCCCCTTGAAGAACTGATCGGTGAGGGTAATTTAGGTCTTGTGACCGCTTGGGACAAATACCGACCCCAAACAGGGGCAAAATTCTCCTCTGTAGCATACTTTTGGATTAGAGCAGGTATATTGTCATACATCAAGAAAAACACCGTTGTAGGCGACAAAATGTCTATTGAGGAATATAAGGAAATGTATGATGATGATATGCAGCTGGTATATGACGATGACCCTCTCAAGGAAGATAACGCAAAATGGGTAGAGAAGGCTTTTGAGGGGCTTACAAACAGGGATGAACAGTTGATCCGTCAATATTTTGGGATTGGCTGCAAACGCAAAACACTCACCTCAATGAACAGGGGGGCTAAGGAACGCAATGTTCTCGCTCTAAAGAAGCGTATTTACAAAGCGATTGATAGAATCCGTCAGAATTGTTTAAAATACGGAATAAGCGAATCTGAATTTCGTTTTTAGTCCTTTAACTGGTCCTTTATCTGATTAAGGGCAAGACTTACATCAATGACATCTGAGGTGGTTATGTTCGTATCCACCTTCTTTTGACTTACATAGTCAGCCTTGCAGTTGAGGAAAAACTGAATCATCTTGGTGTCGCCTTTTGCGATGTTCTCAAACATCTTACTTTCAACCCATTGCACAGTTTTATTCTTGATACTTTTTATATGTTCCTCAAAATCAGCATCTTCCTTTCTCCATTTATCCAATCTGTTAAACGGCAGACCCATTGAGGTATATGTCTGAT
>Ga0247609_10006128_pt1 | contig 11631 bp, 2 predicted proteins | sample 172DNAGHGlowgp2_FD_193487 | JGI IMG/M metagenome (GOLD analysis project Ga0247609, IMG submission 193487) | Sheep rumen microbial communities from Palmerston North, Manawatu-Wanganui, New Zealand - 1728 DNA GHGlow gp2 | ecosystem: Host-associated > Mammals > Digestive system > Stomach > Rumen ... | reverse complement strand
CCTTACCTTCGCCGCTGTTATAAATGAACGTGTCCGCACCGTTGCCGCCCCACAAGCTATCATTGCCCGCGCCACCCCAAAGGGTATCGTTGTTATTTTGTCCGTAAAGTTTATCGTTGCCTTTTCCGCCGAAAACAGAATCATTGCCGTTGCCGCCGTAAATTACATCTGAACCTTTGCCGCCTGAAATTGTATTGGCATATTTATTGCCCGTTAAATTTATCGCGGCTGTCCTGTCTGAAGCGTCAACAGTTCTTATTGCCGAACTGATTTTAACTTTTTTAGCCGAGCTGTCATCTAACATCAAAAGTTTTGAATCGCCCGATTCAATATTTATATCGGAAAGATAAGCCGCGCCGCTCAAAGTAATTGAACCTTCGCCGACCGTAACAATAATATCTGCGCCGCTTGCCGTCGTTGAGTATTTGCCGACAATTTGGAGCGTCGAACTTTCGTTGAAGCCTTCGATAATGTCGTTGCCGTCGCCGTTGTTGTAAAGAATCAAATTATTTTCTGCGTAATAGCCCAAGCGTATTAAATCATCGCCCGCCCTGCCTTTAATCGTCACGTCTTCGCCGTCTTCGTTGTAAATGAAATCGTCGCCTTCGCCCGCGTCGATTGTCGTATTTGAAGCGGCGTCCGTATTATAAATTTCGTCATTGCCCGCGCCGCCCGATAAAGATACGTCATTTGTTCCGATATTCAAAATGTAATCGTCGCCGCCTTGAGCATTTACGGTTACGGTGTCACCCTCGTTGACAATGTAATTATTTTGCGCGGTGCCCTTGAAAACTTTTTCGCTGTTGTCGTTGTAAAGTGAATCGAATTTTAAAATTTCTTCGGTTGACGATATGACGTTTATTTTGGTGGAAAGATAATTTTTCAGCGTCAAAGTTTTCTTGTTGCTCAAGCTAAGTTTTACATTTCCGTTTGCTCTAACGGAAGAATTTATTTCCACACCGTCCAAGACAAGCGCGTTGAGATAACCGAAATTTTCCAAAGTGTCATTGCCCGAAGTGTAAACGTAAGCCGCATTTATTCCAAATGAATTGCGAATAACTTTATCATTATCTGCGCCGCCCGCAACTGTGACATTAAAGGCGTTGACGTCAACGGTATCTTTTCCTGCGCCCGCGTCGATTAAAACGTTATCTGACTCGTTGAAGACAGAATCATTGCCCGCGCCGCCCGCAATGGTTGCGTATTCGCCGCTGTTGTAAATTCTATCGTTGTTAATTCCGCCGTCAATTAAAACTTTCGCGCCGTCATTTGAAATTGTATCGTTACCTGCGCCGCCAAGAACAGTTGAACCGGAACCGCTGTTGTAAATTCTATCTTTACTTAAATCGCCGTCAATCAGAACATTTGCGCCAAAATTGTTAATGGTATCGATACCGTTGCCGCTCGTAATTTCTACCGCGTTGCCGTAATTCGTAATTGAATCCTTGCCCGCGCCGCTGGTGATTGTCACCGCGTTACCACTGTTGTAAATTTTATTGTTGCCGTTAAGCGCATCGATATTTACACTTGCAAGCGAATTGTTGATTGTGTCATTACCTTCCGTGCCGAAGAAAGACAAAATAATTTCGTTGCCGTTCTTATCCGTTACGTTCAGAAATTCATTGCTTGCGGCATTTTGGAGCGTGACGAAACTTTTATCAATGGACAAGATAACATCTGAACCGTTGAGAAAAGCTTTTTTGAAAGTACCCGTTGAAATTTTAAGCGTCGACGATTCATTAAAGCCGCCGATAACGTCGTTGCCGCCGCTGTATAAAATCAAAACATTTGCGCCGCTGTTGCCAATGTAATCATTGCCCGCGCCCGCGTCGATTGTCACGCTTGCGCCGTAGTTGTCAATATAATCATTGCCCGCGCCGCCAAGAATTTTTGACGAGTAGCCGCCGCCACTGCCGTATTGATAACCGTTGGTTATAGTGTCGTTATCTGCGCCCGCGTCGATTGTCACGCTTGCGCCGTAGTTGGTAATGTTATCGTTGCCCGCGCCGCCAAGAATTTTTGACGAGTAGCCGCCGCCACTGCCGTATTGATGACCGTTGGTTATGGTGTCGTTGTCTGCGCCCGCGTCGATTGTCACACTCGCGCCGTAGTTATAAATGTAATCGTCGCCGGAGCCGCCAAGAATTTTTACCGAACTGCCACTGTTTGAAATTGAATCATCGCCCAAGCCGCCACTGATAGAAATTTTTTCGCTACCGCTGTTTGAAATGGTATCGTTATCGTTGCCCGCGTCGATTGTCACGCTCGCGGCGGAGTTGCTAATATAATCGTTGCCCGTCCAGCCTCTTATCGTGGATTTTGTGGCGGAGTTATGAATTGAATCGTTGCCCGCGCCGCCGTGAATAGAAACTTTTTCTTTGCCGTAGGTGTCAATGGTATCGTCGCCGTCGCCGCCGCTTGCCGTAACGGAGCTTGCTGGACTGGAAATATAATCTTTTCCTTCGCCGCCGCTGATTTTAGACTTATCGCCGTGACTTTCAATGTTATCGTCGCCGTTGCCGCCGCTTATTGTCACGCTGTTGCCCATGTTTAAAATTTTATCGTTGCCGTTACCGCCGCTGATTTTAGTTTTATTGCCGAAGTTCTCAATGCTATCATCGCCCGCGCCGCCGCTGATTTTAGCCTTATCGGCGTTGTTACCAATGGTATCGTCTTTTGCGCCACCCGTGAGAGCCGCGCCGGCACCCGAAACTATCGAAATTTCTTCCCATTCTTCTCTCACGTCTGCCCATTTCCAAGAATATTTTCCAGTATGATATCCGTCTTCATCTATAACTTCGTAACGGCAATAGTATTTCCTTATACCATTAACTTTTTTCCTGGCGTAATTCTTCCCATATTCACCATCAATATCCTCCTCACCGTTTGATATATACATGCTTCCGTCGTCGTAACGTGCCCAGTAATAATATTGCTTGCCCTTATAGCCGTAATCTACAACTTTTGCCATGAAAACCACCGTTCCTTTCTCAAAAAACAAAAAAATTCCTCTTAACGCTACATTAAACATGAACAAAAAAAATCCTGCCGAAATTTTTCGACAGGATTAAAATTTTTATCAAATTTTTCCGTTGAACCTCACAGCAAACATTGTAATATCATCGGATTGCGCCGCCTCGCCAACGTGCTTTGATACGTCGCCGCGAATATTTTTCAGCAAGGTTTGCAAATCGGCGCGGCAATCGGTTTCGTTCATGAACTTTATCAAGCGGTCGGGCAAATATTCTTCTTCCGCAACGTTCAAAGCCTCCGTTACTCCGTCCGTGTAGATAAAAATCAAATCGCCTTTCGACAAAGTAATTTTCTGTTCGATAAAGGGAATTCCGTCCATTGGACCCATTACGAAATTTTTCTTAACGTCCATGAAGTCGCAATGATTTTCTTGCGCGTGATAAATTACGGGCGGATTGTGCCCCGCGTTGACGTAAGTAAATTCTCCCGTCTCCAAGTCAAGCACGCCGATAAAAGCCGTAACAAACATCATCGCTTCATTGTTAGCGCAAAGTTGTTCGTTCGCCGCCGCCACGACCGGCGCAAGTCCATTTTGCTTATAAAAAGTTTCCGCGAAGTTATTCAGAATCGTTTTGCTGATAACCATGAACAGCGCGGCGGAAATCCCTTTACCAGAAACGTCAGCAACGGTTACGGCAAGGTGCGTTTTGTCCAAGAAATAGAAATCGTAGAAATCGCCGCCAACTTCTTTAGCGGGCGTTGTCGTTGCATAAAGTTCAAAATCTGCGCGGTTCGGGAAATCTTTAGGCAACATACCATTTTGAATATCTTTTGCAACGTCAAGCTCTGTGGCAATGCGTTCACGTTCGGCGGTCTCCTTTTGCAAATTCTCCATGTAAGTTTTAAGCTCGTCGGTCATAGCGTTGAAACAAGTTGCAAGGTGCTCTATCTCGTCGCCGGTTTTGATATTGAGTTTCTTATCAAGGTTGCCGCTTGCAATATCGCGCACGCCGTCTGAAAGTTCGTTAATCGGCTTGACGAATCGCCGAGATAAGTTAATGCTCATTAAAAACAAACCAAAAAGCAAGCAAATCAGAATCACCACGAAAATTTTATTTAGATTGGTATATTTCGGGCGCATGTTGTTTTGCAAATCTATTATCTGCTTAAGAAAATAATTGTGCGTATCCTGCATTGAATTAAAAACTTCTGCTTCTGAAACAATCATTCCGAAATTCCAACCGACATCGGGCAAGGGAGCATAGGCAAGATAAAAATTTTCTCCGCCTAATTCAATCGGAACAACGCCGCTTTCGCCCTTGACAATTTTTTTTGCCGCATCTGCAAAAAAGCTTTTTATTATCATGTTGGAAGCAAAAAGAACTTCGCCCTTCTCGTCAACAACAAAACTTGAAGTGCCCGATTCACTAACAAAATTGTAAAGATCTTCGTTGGAATAATCCAAGCCGACAACGCCCGCAAAATTTCCCTGCGCGTCGTAAAAGGGAGCAGACGCGCCGATTTGTTGATAACTTTTTTCGCCCGTGCCTGTAAACGTCATGTATAAATCTGAAACAACAGGGGCTTGAGCGGCGGCGGCTTTAACATACCAAGGACGTTTTCGCGGGTCAAAATCGTAAACCCGCTCATGAGAAAAAGGAATCGTTTCGTTGAAATGCGCCGTGCCGTCGTCATTTAAAACAATGCGACTGCAAAAGTACCAGCCCTTTTCCGAACCGGCAAAAGCCGTGCAATTATATTTGCTGTGAGAGCGCGTCATCTCTTCTAACAAAGGCGCGATATTTGCCGCAATAGAAATTTCCGTCATTATTTCGGGCGGAACTTTATCCCTTACATCGGGCGCGAAAATCAAATAAGTTTGCCCGTTCAATACGGCTTGAGTTCTTGGATCGGGTTGAGTTTTCGGCAAATAATTTTCGGGGTGAGAGTTTATTTCAGTCATTGCCTCCGCCAAAATTTTGGCGTTCTCTACTGTTATCATCATTTCCCGATTGATGAAAGCCGCTTTTGACTTTGTAAGCTCTCCCAGCGTTTGTTTGAGTTCGTCCAATAAAAGGGCGTCGGTATATTCCGCGCTCTTTTTGCCAAGCTCAAGGCTCATCTGCGCCATATCGTTTTGAACCAAATTTTTTCCGAAGTAAGAAAAAATGCCGAGCACGAGGAAAGTTACAAGCCCCGCCCCGACAACAAGGATCAAAACTTTTTTGTGAATGTTTAATCTTAACAATGTTAGTCCCTTACTTTTTAACAAAACTGCCGTCGCTTATTATGTATGTTCTGTCGTCGCCTTTGACATTGATATTAAATTCGGAAGCAGTATATTCTTTTAACGTAATTCTACCACCGCCGACCTTCAAAGTAATTTCGCTTTTCCTAGCATTATAAGAGGCTTTGAAGTTAGAATTTAACAGGAGAATATCGGCGGAGTCGAAGCCGTAAATAACGTCTTTACCGTCGCCCTTGTTATAGATGAAAGTATTCACGTCGTCGCCGCCGTAAAGGGTATCGTTGCCCTTATCGCCCCAAAGCGTATCCGCACCTTCGCCGCCGTAAATGGTATCATTGCCCTTGCCGCCCCAAAGCGAATCGGCTCCTGCGTCACCTTGAATTAAATCGTTGCCCTTACCGCCTAAAATTGTATCGTCACTGTCGCCGCCGTAAAGGGTATCTTTACCCTTGCCGCCAAGAATTGAGTTAGCTAAATTGTTGCCAGAAATGTTTACGGCTCTTTCACTAAACGAAGCGTCAATTATTGCTGCGTCATTTATTGCGGTTGTGGTCTTTACAGAATAGATTGAGGAGAACTCTGCGGACAGCGTCGCCGAGCTTTTATCTGAATTGTAAAGCGCGCCGTTAGCAAAAATGTTAGTGTTATCGTCGCTCTTTAAAGTTATTTCCATATCTGCCGCGTCCTTAACCGTAATTTTCTTATTGCCTATTCCAAAAATAACATCGTCTTTGCTAATAGAAAATTCTTCCAGGTCAAAACCTTTTAGGCTTATCATATCGCCCGTGTCGTAATTTTGGATAACGTCTTTGCCTTTTGTATAAACAAAAACATCCGCGCCGGAGCCGCCAATCAAAGTATCATTGCCCCTGCCGCCGCCTATTGTTGAACCGTTCGCGCTAGCATATACGGTATTTGACTTTGCATTGCCCTCAATATTTAGCCCGCCGCTTACAGTTACAGCTGACGCATCGATTACCCTTAGCTTTGAATAAATTTTGTTAGGAACATCAGATAAAATGTTGGCGGGTGCGCCCGCAGTAAGGCTCATTGAAGTTTTGGCGGTATTGAAAATTCTATGGTCATCAAGAATAAATGTAGAGGAGCTGCCGCTGTCTAGTGTAACTTTTCTATCGGTCTTTTTAAGTACGCCGTCTTCGCGCCTTACCTTGTAGCCGTCAACAATTTGCAACGTTCCAACGTTCGTCGTGATTAAAATATCGTTGTCAACGGTATCTATATCTGAAAGATTTAAGTTTGTGTGCGTGGCGTAGTAATTGCCGCTTATCGCAACGTCTAAAGTTTCTATGCCCGAAGCTAAACTAATTGTATCGTAGCCCGTGCCGTAATCGGTGATAATGTCGTTGCCGCCCGTGTAAATGAAAATATCTGCGCCTTCGCCGCCGGTAAGCGTATCGTCGCCCTCCATGCCGTTTAAGGTATCTGCTTTAGTGCCGCCCACTATGTAATTATCAAGTGAATTGCCCGTAATTTGAATTGCCGACGTTCTGCCGAAGGAAACCAGACTTTCAACTTTAGAATCAGCAGTTACAACGGAAGCAGTACTGTTATTTACCAGCTGATATTTTGGGTTAGTGCTGGTGCCAACGTCGCTGGAAATGTTAAGCGTCTGAATATGTGCCGCGTCGTAAACGATTATATTGCTACCGTCTTCCATGTTCAAAATTAAATCGTCGCCGCTTATTACGGAAGCAAAAGACGTGCCCGAAATGCTAATTGAATCCGTCGAAGTCATTGCTAAAATTGAGTCGTTGCCGTCGCCCGCCGTGTATTGAATCAAATTGCTTCCCTGCGCACTGTTCATGCGTATAAGGTCATCGCCCGCGCCGCCGCTTATGGTTGAAGAATCTGTTCTGATTCTTAAAGTGTCGTTGCCGTCACCGCTTACAATGCTATTTGCCGAGCCGTAAACGGTAAATTTATCATTATCTGCGCCGCTGTCGACTGTGGAGCTATCGCCATCAAATTTGATTGAATCCGTACCTTCGCCAAGACGGATTAAAAGATTGGAACCGTAATCAACAGAAATACTATCGCTACCCGTGCCGCTGTCGACTGTGATATTTGAGCCGTGTACGGAAACATAGTTATTGCCTTCGCCGGCGTTTATACTAGCACCATTGCCGCCAGATAAAATATAATCGTCATTGTTGGAGCCTTCTATTGTCACGGAAGCCCCGCTGTTACGAACAGTATCATAACCTTCTGCGACGTTGATAAAAACATTTGAGCCGCTATTTGAAATAGAATTGACGCCCTCGCCGCTGTTAATCGTGACGTAATCGCCGTCATTGAAAACGGTATCGGAACCACTGCCGCCGCCGATTGAAGTATACGCGCCCAGACTGTTATAAATGTAGTCGTCACCTTCGCCGCCGTCTATCGTGGAAGAATAGCCGTAGTTAATGATTGTATCTGCGCCTAAGCTACCAGAAATTAAATTACCTGTCACATCGCTAGCGTTGTAAATGGAATCGTTATCTGCGCCGCCGTTTATCGTGTTTGAATTGCTCCAGTTAATGATTGTGTCTACACCTGAGCCGCCGATAATTGAACTGTACGTGCTAATATTGTTGATTGTATCGGAATCTTCGCCCGCGTCTATCGTCGAGTAATTGCCCCAGTTATTGAGCGAATCGGCACCAATGCTTGAATAAATTACGGAAGAGATACCGCTGTTTTGTATAGTAGCTTCACCCAAAGCTTGAATTGTCGAATAATCGTTTGTATTGTTTAAAGTACCTCCTGCGGACACCGTCACGACCAGCGGATTATAACCTATAATGTTGACGGCTGATAAAGTTGCCGCGCCGATAAGAGAAATTACGCCACTGCCAACAGTTACCAAAATGTCCGTCCCAACGGTATCGCTTGAATAAGTATTACCTATGCCGTCGCCAATTTGCAAGGTTGTAGTTTCGTTGAAGCCGTAGACAATATCATTGCCGCCGGTGATATATTGAACGGTAACATTTTCAGAATCGGAACTTAAACTTATTAAATCTTCGCCGTCGCCGCCGTCAATTAAAACATTGGAGGCACTGTTATAAATTGAATCGACACCCGCGCCGCCTTCGATTGTGGCACTTTCAGCATAGTTTATTAAAATATCATTTCCGTTGAAACCGTCAACTGAAGCTTTATAAGCTTTATCGTTAATGGTAAGGGTATCGTTGCCGTATCCCGCGTTTACTGAAACGCCATGATGACCAACCGTAAATAAATCGTTGTCATTGGTAAGAACAACACTTCCAACGGGATCGGGCATATCAACTTCCACGCCGTTAATATAAATATGTTCAGCAGACGCCAAAACATTTTTCAACAAAATTTTATCAGCAGTTGATCCGCCTGTTAAAGAAATAGTAACATCTGCGCCGCTTTGAGCAGTGTCAAAATTGCTTACTCCTTCTTTACCAACAGAAATAGACGAGCTGTCATTCATGCCCGTAATTGAATCTGCGCCGCTGTTGTAAATGTACAGGAAATTTTCCCCAGTATTGTAAATAGTATCGTTACCCTCGCCGCCAGAAACGCTGACGTTATCGCTGTAGTTGTAAATTGAATCTACGCTTGCGCCGCCGTTTATGTAAACACTCGCGCCGTAATTTGTAATGGAATCGGTACCGTCGCCGCTTTCTATGGTTGAGCTTTCGCCGTAGTTGTAAATTCTGTCATTACCCGCGCCGCCGACGATTGACGCCGCATTTCCCTGCAAAGAATTGGAGATATAATCGTTGCCGTCGCCGCCGTCTATAGTTGCACTCGCGCCGCTGTTGTAAATGGTATCGGCTCCCTTGCCACCGATGATTGAAACAACCGCACCGCTGTTAGAAATGGAATCGTCATTTTGGTCGCCGTCAATCGTGACATTAGAACCGCTGTTTGAAATGGTGTCTTTGTCGTTGCTGACACCGCCGTGAATTGAAACGAAATCGCCGCTGTTGGAAATGGAATCACCGTGAACACCGCCGTCTATAGTTGCGCTCGCGCCGTAGTTTAAAATAGTATCGGTGTTATTGCCGCCGAAGATTGAAACATTTGTTGCATTTTCTCTGTTGGTTATAAAATCGTCATTTCCGCCGCCGTCGATTGTGGCAGAAGAAGAGTAATTATCAACGGTATCATTGCCGTTGAACATGTTGACTTTGATATTTAACATATCAGCGGAGACAGTAAAGCTTTCGGCGTTGTTTGTTCCATTCATTGACGGAATAACAAAGATAGACGATTCACCCGCAGAATTCATGACGAGGATTTTATTTGTCTGGTTGAAATTTTTAAGGGTTATAGTGTTATTGTTGCTAATTGATACAACGGCGTTAGTAGCGTTCATGGAGGAATAGGAAGAAATGCTTTCCGTGCCTAAGATTTGAAGCGTCGAAGTTGAGTTAAAGCCTTCGATAGTATCGTTGTCGCTCGTATATTGGAACAAAACATTTTCCCCAGTATTGAAAATGGAATCGTTATTTTGCCCGCCACTTATCGTGACATTAGAGCCGTTGTTTGAAATTGTATCTTTATTGCTATCGCTACCACCGTAAATTGAAACGAAATCGCCGTTGTTTGTAATAGAATCTCCATCGTTGCCGCCGTCAATCGTGACGCTTGCGCCGCTGTTGAAAATACTATCTGTACCACTGCCGCCGTCAATCGTGACACTCGCGCCGCTGTTGTCAACAGTATCATTGCCGCCGAGAGCATCTATTTGTACATTATCTTCGGTGTTTGGAAGGGAATCCGCTTTACTTGTCCCAGAGATTAACTTTATGATATTGATACTTGACAGCGTTGCGGCATTCTTCAAAAGAAGTGAGCCGCTTCCGCTACTAATGCTAATATCATAGCCTACCGTTACAGAAGAAGAACCGACAGGAAGTATAAGCGTTGATGTTTCGTTAAGACCTTCAATAGTATCGTTACCTTCGCCGCTATTGTATTTGAAAGTAACATTATTTCCCGTATTGACAATAGAATCATTGCCCGCGCCGCCAACTATTGAGACTTGCGAGCCGCTGTTGGAAATTGAATCAGCTCCTGCGGCACCAGAGATTGAAACATTGTTTCCGAGCGAAGAGTTGTAAATATAATCCGCATCGTTGCCGCCGTCGATTGTCACGTTATCGCCGTCGTTTTTGATTGAATCGGCATCCGCGCCGCCAACTATTGAGACTTGCGAGCCGCTGTTGGAAATTGAATCAGCTCCTGCGGCACCAGAGATTGAAACATTGTTTCCGAGCGAAGAGTTGTAAATATAATCCGCTTCGTTGCCGCCCTCGATTGTTACGTTGTCGCCGTCGTTTGAAATTGAATCGGCACCCGCGCCGCCAACGATTGTTACGTTTGAGCCTTCGTTGGTAACTTCAGCATTTACACTGCCGTTTATTAGGACATATGACCCGTAATTTGTAATGGAGTCGGTGGAATCATTATAAGAACCAGAAATCGTAACGTAATTGCCGTAATTCTCAATGGTATCTTTGCCTTGCGCCCCCTGAATTGTAAGATTCGTTCCGGATTTTTGGTTTATAATGTAATCGTTGCCGTTACTACCGTCGATTGAACCTCTTGAGCCGCTGTTTGAAATTGAATCAGCACCGTTTCCTGCTTTGACTGTTACATTTTCTCCAATGTTAGTAATAGTATCGTCTCCGTCACCAGCAACGATTGAGAGATTATTGCCGCTGTTATAAATCACATCCGCATATGACGAGCCATTGATAGCCGTTTTGTTTTGGTCGTTATTGTAATCTGCCATAAATTATCTTCTCCTTTCCAAAAAAAAGAACCTTCGATTTTTCGTAAGATTATATCACAAATCGAAGGTCTTTTACACTTTCCATATTAGAATTTCATTTAAAGAGGTTAGAAAATTTCTTAATGGTGTCGTCTTTGTTTTCTAAAACGTCGGAGTAATTAACTTTGATACCGTTTTGGAGGGCGTCTTGTGGCGCGGGCAGATTATATTTTTCGGGCATTTGAACATCTGCGCGGACGGGAACGGTACCGGCATTAGCGACCATTTGTTGAGCCTCTTGCGTCATAAGGTAATCAACGAACTTTTTAGCGTTGTCCTTATGGTCGGCGTCCTTGAAGATAGCGACGGGACTAGGAACCATTAAGAGTTCATGCGGATAAACCATTTTGAGCGGTGCGCCCTTATCGATTTTTCCGGCGGTAATGTAATCGACGCCCAAGCAAGCATTCAAAACGCCGTCGGCGGTATCGTCAACAACTCTGCCGGAACCTTTGCTTTTGGACGCGCCGTTATCGTGCAAGCGAACGATATAATCCCAGCCAAATTGTTTTTCAAGGAGCGCGATACTCATAAAAGCCGTACCACTCAACGCGGGGTCGGCAATGCCAAAAGAATTTTTATAAGTCGGATC
>Ga0247609_10006127_pt1 | contig 11632 bp, 10 predicted proteins | sample 172DNAGHGlowgp2_FD_193487 | JGI IMG/M metagenome (GOLD analysis project Ga0247609, IMG submission 193487) | Sheep rumen microbial communities from Palmerston North, Manawatu-Wanganui, New Zealand - 1728 DNA GHGlow gp2 | ecosystem: Host-associated > Mammals > Digestive system > Stomach > Rumen ... | reverse complement strand
TGTTATTGTTATTTCTCATAACGTTTTATTGTTACAGCATGTAGCCTCCATTCAGGTCGTTTGGAGCCTCCATTCGGGTCGTTTGGAGGCGTTAAATGCTATAAATTTATTGGACATTCCGGTACAATGAAAAAGTCAAGTTTTGAGGCTGTTTTGGCCATTATCCGTGTTTAAGAAGGTTAAATATGTTATATTTTCGTAATTCGCCGTTGAAAAGTGGGCAATGTGCGACACCGGGATTGGCTGCTGTCGTAAATTTGCAACTGCGTTGCTGCTCACCGTTGCGGCAATTCCCCAGGGGCTTCAAGGGTAGTGTACCCCCCTCTATAGGCCCCCTATATAAGGGGGGCCATGAGGGGGGGACCCCAACACTACCCTTGAAGCCCCTGGGGAAACGGCGGGACGGCCGGTTTGAGCCAGTTTTTTTCGTCATGATTATCATGTCAATACATCCTTCATTAGTTTTTTTGAAGCCTTCCTCCACCTCCTCGTTGGGAAAGCCTAAAAGATAGAGTTTGAAACGCGGGTCATAGTCCTTTATTGTGAGATAGCCGCTCTGATAGATGACTGGAATAGGATTGGATGACATTACGTCAATACTGTCAAGCACCTCTGCCGTAGTTTGTTCCCGAGTCATCTGCTCAAGGTTATAATGATGTTGCTTCAACAGGTAAACCAAAAATGACGGCGTACCCGTCTCAAACCAATAACTGCCGAAGCGCATTCTGTCGAAGGTGTTCAGCAGACTGTATGGATTATACAATCCAGGAGACTCCTCGGTAAAATGATACCCGTCATATAGTCTACGTAGTTTTTCCGTAGCATCCCCCACCGACATTTTGTTTTCAAGAGCTAACTGTTCAATATCTGGAGCGAAATACTCGTGCAGTTCTTCCGTACTAATACCACAGATATTGTAGTACCGCCAGTCCATAGACAGATCGGTCAAATTATTCAAGTCACTGAAAATACTGATTTTGCCGAATTTAGTAAAACCCATAAGAAAAGCAAAACGGATATACTGATCGTCAGACTTCAAGGCGCCATAGAAAGCCTTAAGCGTCTTTCGATAATCGTCTTGCAACTGTTCGTTTCCTATGGCCTGCAACAGGGGCTTGTCGTATTCATCGACCAAGATGACGACCCGCTCACCTGAATGCTGGTAGGCCCGTTTGATAACACCCTCAAAGCGCGTGGCAACAGACCTCTCGACAGGATTTCGGCCATAGAGAGCCTCCCAATCAGACAGGACTGCATCCAATTTATGCAGCAATGCCTCAGAACTATTGTAGTTCTCTGTATTCAAGTCCAGATGAAGAACGGGAAGCTTCTTCCATGCCGTCTCTATATCAGCTATGGCAAGACCTTCAAACAAATCCTTTCTGCCATCGAAATAGGCATGCAGGGTCGACAGTAGTAGGCTCTTGCCAAACCTGCGAGGACGTGACAAGAAGAAATAATTCCCCGAATTCACAATCCGGGCAATAATGTCCGTTTTGTCCACATAGAGGAAGTTCTCTTTTCTGATTTTCTCAAAATTCTGTATCCCAATCGGGTATTTTCTGTTGTTCATCATATTCATTCTCACAAACCAGTGTCAACAATCATGTTAGTTATATCTCAGCCGCCAGAAGAAATAATATCACATTCTGTATTTCTGAGGATTACACAACTTCGAAAAATATCTTGAAAATTTGCTTATTGGCCACATCAATGCTTCAGAAGGACAAAGATACCACAACCTTAAGGAACGACGTGTAACCCACCAATAATTTTGTAAATCTCCCCACATACTACCTCGCTTAAAAACATATTCACCACGACCGAAATTGCCCACGCGCATAATGTCTACAGTCAACTTGTCAGCAAAAGCCATTTCTCGTTTACTATATTCATATCCAAATATATCTTGAGGAAGAGCAAGATATTTTTCACAAATACAAACAAATATGCGATGTGCTCTAGTCAACCTCATGCGCTGTAAATAATAGCCATGCAATCTCATGTCAAACTTGCTGTCAGTAGCACACTTCTTTGCCCATAATGCGAAATCAACAACTTGACGTAGACCCAAGCCTTCTTCATACACATGATTAACCATGTGGCTAACTAAAAACATGCCTTCAAATTCTTTAGGAAATGCTGGTACCTGAAATGTTATTTCTCGATTACCTGTTTCCGGACAAGCATCCAAATGCAGAGAGATAAAATTGGTGTCACCATCAAGAACTTGAAGAAACAAATCTGTCATTACCGAATCTGTTTTGTGATTCTGATAGTTATGAACCTTATAATGTGGTTCTATAGTCACACCGTGCATACGTGCCATTCCGTGATGTTCATGAACTAATGTCCTATCAACCATGCTGACAGTACTTAGCACATCCAAGGTTTTGCTAAAATCATGAGGTGCTACGACGAAATCTATATCTCCACAAGTACGCATCCCTGGAATAGGATAACGACTTCCACAAACCAATCCTTTCATAAACACATGTTTAATATTGGCATTAGAAAGGACTCGCTGTACACGACCAAGTACAGCTACATGCTTTAGATAAACGTTTTGAATTTTAGAAACTTGAGCTAGCCACTGAAGAAATATCTTTCGATCCGAACATCTAACAGAAGAATCTTTTATCAATCCTTGAATACCTTCGAAAGCCACTCCTCTCACAGTCTGCACTTTTGCTTGTTCATACAACATGAGCCAGTCAACATCAACAAAGATTTCTGACCTTACTGCATAATCAGGCCAAATACCCAACTTAACAAGTTCCAATAACTGATTGTAGGTATTCTCCATAATTGTCAATAAGTTTCTTGTTTTGAATCAGCCAATAATTGCATAAAATAACTCTCATGTTCGTCAATCAAATGCTCCCATGAATAACTTTCACGAATCTTTTTTAAATTTTCCGACACAAATAATTGTTTTTTTATTTCCACTTTTTCCTCAATGGAAACAAGAAGACTTGCAACATCATCAGAGTTGCTGTAATAAAAAGAGTTGGTTCCTAACACAGATTTATTAAAGACATTGTCATGAGATAATATAAAACACCCCGATGCCATTGCCTCTAACAAAGAAGGATTCGTTCCACCAACACTATGACCATGAAAATATGAATAAGAATAATGTCTAATTGAATTAATCTTTTCAAAATCATAAATACCGCCAATAAATCGCACATTTTCACGCTTTTCATACAACTTCATTAGTTTTTTAGCATATGCAGTATTTGTTTTGCCAATAATAATTAAGGGACGTTTAAATGCCTGTTCAGAAGACAAAAAGCCATCAATAGCCATCTGAATATTGTTTTCCGGTTCCAAACGTGCTATCAACAAAAAATAATTATTTTCAGTCAAACCATACTCAGCCAAATAATGTTTTGAATAATCATTATAGATATTTGCTCCGTAAGCCAAATATTTACTTTCTTTCCCATATTTGACTTTATAATAATCCTGAATGCCCAAATTATCCGCTATCAGATAATGACTGTGTTTTACTGCCATACGTTCTTCCCAAAACAAGAACTTCTGGACTATCTTATTAAACTTTGTACGTTTGTATTCCAAACCATCCATATTAGTTGTAAAGATTGGCTTTTTCAAGTTCTTCACATCAAAACGTATATATGCAGGAATAATGCTTGTATAGCCAGCCTCATAGATAATATCATAATCCTCCTTCTTTAGAGCGTCTTTAAGACAAGCATAATCATAGAAGAACGAGCCGACGGAGCCCCCCATCCACTTTTCTGGACTATATATGTGTTTAATTCGTACCCCTTTATAATAATTATCCTGATATGGATGATAATGAGGAGAATAAACTGTCACCTCATGTCCTTTTTTTACAAGTCCGACAGAAATGTACTCCGCGAACTGCTCAAATCCGCCATAATTATTGGGGATTCCTCGTGTACTCACAAATGCAATCTTCATATCCTTTTCAAATTGAGGATAATTTTATAATAAATCCATAAGACAATTGAAGGTTTAAATGCCAATGATTTATACATCAAAACATATACGCCTAATTGTCTTTTTAAGTGTACAGTCTTCTCCAGCAGATAATTAAAACCAATATTAACTGCACCAACAACGTTGTTGTTATGCTGACGATACGCTAAAAGAGGCTCATGAATATATCCAACTTTCCCATAATAAGCAACGTTTACCGCCGTCCACCAATCATGATAAAGACCTGCCGGAATAAACTTTATCACATTTTTTACTTTAATATTCATTAAAGCAGTACTACCCTGAACTACATTTAGAGCCAGCATTTTGTGTACATTATCTGTAACATTTGTGAATTTCTGCTTCTGAAAAAAAGATGGAAATATTTGTTTGTTTTCTTCATCAATACAACTAGCATCTGAACAGACCAGAATAGGAGCATCATGGTTTTCTTTCTCCATTTCTAACATTACAGAAAAGGACTTTTCAATTTTTTCTGGTTTCCAGATATCGTCTTGATCACAAAACATAAAATAATCTGAAGTAACATGCTGCAGCAACAAATTGTAACAACCAGAAGGTCCTAAATTGCCGAGCATGTCCCTTATGACTATAATTCTATCTGGATATTTTTTTTCATATTGTTCTATTATATAAGGGGAATTGTCATTGGAGCCATCATCACGAACCAAAACCCTCCAATCGGAAAATGTTTGATTGAAAAGAGATTTCAATTGTTGATCCAAATATTTTTCACCGTTATATATAGGCAAAAGAACGTCTATCATTTTACAAACCTAAGCATCCTTTTTGCTATGTTATAAATAAAACGTTTGATAACAAGAAAGACAAATTTCCCTTCTGAAATACGCCTCATCATAAAATCAGCACTTATACGTCCGTATTCCAACCAGAATCCTTGCATTGAAATTCCCGAAATATCATTAACGGAAATAGGAGTTGAATACTTTACAAATTCCCCCTGAGGTATTTGAAGAAAAAACAAATAATCAGAAACAATGTATGGGTGGGTTACATAAAACAAGCCATATTTATAATGCAAACTCTTTTTATATAATGAGGATTGATGAAGAATCTTTCCTTTTTCTAAAGATTGAGGAATCAACCTTGCTTTATGACCATCATTAGCTATAAAATCAGAGTATATAAAAGACGACGTATTCATTAATCCAGATGATACTATTTCACTTATAATAGTAGGTCCTGAAAAAACGTCACCCGCATTCATAAAATTCAACCAATCACCATTGGAATAAGAAATTGCCTTATTCATTGCGTCGTAAATACCATTATCATTTTCCGAGACTATCTTAACAGGCACATTCTTATAAGATTTTAATGTGCGTTCGATAATTTCTAACGTTTTATCCGTTGACATACCATCTACTATAACATACTCAATGTTCTTATACGATTGGCATAGCACAGAAAGCATCGTTTTTTCTATAACTTTCTCTGCATTATAACACACCGTAATAATGCTAATCAATGGTTTGCAATGAAGGTTCTGGCTCATATGAAATATTTACTTCTACCTCTTTAATCGTTGGAATAAAAATAAAAGCTAGAAAAAGCGGTTCGAAAATCCAAGAATAGCTGACATTAATTAACACAAAGAACATCAAAAAAAACCAGCTTCCATGATAGTGATTACAAAAACTCATCCATTTTGAAGACTTATAAAGCATCCAATAATAAAGTCCCGCAATGAAGATGCCCATGTTTGATATGATTCTAAGAACTCCATTACTTAAAGAGAAATTTACATTGAACATATCATATAAATATGAAAAAGTGTCGGTCGCATTGCCTAAAAGTGGGTCGTGCAAAATATTCAAGCACTCCAAATATAACGCATCAAACCTTTGAGGTACCAAATAAGTATCTTGAGTTGAATAGTAATCCAGTTGTTTTTCCCATTCTATTAAATGATCTTCATTAGAGATAGATAATTCCAAGAGTTTTTCAGACATAAAATCAAAACTCATTAATATAATTACACCAATAATGAATATGGGGGTTAAAAGAATAACGTATTTCCGATTTGCATTAAAAAAATAAAAACAGAGGATAAAAATATATGCCACATAAGCAGTGGTTGATTGTGATGAAAGCAAAGCTAGTGTCAATATCCAAAAACGAACATTATCTCTAATCTGAAATTTGTTAATTACGAGATTCAGATACAATGCAAAAGCTACGATACAACCATACCTACCAGGTTCCCAAGCAAATCCAATATTTCTGATAAAAAGTTCATATTGAAAGCCTGATGCAAAAACAAACAAAGAATTACCTTCAACAAGACCATATCCTTTTATTGGCGAAAGACTGAGGATGAATATCATAACTTCTGGTGCTATTACCAAAATCACCCATAAAACAACATCAATAGCTGAAAGTTTTGCTATTACATCCTCTATCAAGACAATAAAAGTTTTCCCATAGCAGTTAATCAAAACCAACGCAAAGTATACATTCATTAATCTCACAAAAGAGTATGTTGAGAATTGGCGATACTTAACAAACTGTAACACCCCCCAAATAAGAAGAATCATGGTTATCCGATAATTGAAGCAGCATTTGAGGCTAATATGATGTTTTACCAATAACAACACAGAAAAGAGCAACATAAAAAGTTTGCCGATAATACCCTCAATACCAGCATCAACGCTAAGACCAAAATTTTCGAGACTACCTTGGGTAAAGACAGTCCCACTACCTAAAAAGATTACACAACAAAAGACAAAGAAGTAGTCTATTGCGCTGATTTCAAACGTATCTTTATTAGGTGAATTAATGATCATATGATGTCATACTTCAACTATTTCACATACAGTTTTTTTTCACAGAAGACTTTTAATGACCCTGCATGGGATTCCACCTGCAAGAACATCAGAAGGAATGTCTTTTGTTACAATACTACCTGCGGCAATAATAGACCTTGCACCTATATGAACGCCTTTCAATACTTGACAACGTGAACCTACCCAGACATCATCTTCTATTACAATCGGTGCGGCAGGAACTTCATTTAGGAAAGACTCCCAACCAACTTTTTCCAAATAACCAACTCGTCTTTTCAAATAATCATGAGGATGTGCATCGTTATCAATTATTAAGCAATCTCCTCCTATATTAACGTTATTGCCTATTTGTATCTTTTTCTGTGCCCACAAACAAGAGCCACTTATCCCCACATTATTACCAATTATTATTTGCGATTGCCTTGAAATGGTATAGAAAGCGCCCTTTATGTTTCTATTGATAGGATTATAGCATCTACCTGAGTTATACACGAAATCATCTCCAATAATTACACGGCCTCTTCCTTTAAGATAAATATGACCAAAAACTTTCAGATGTTTCCCATATTGAATTCCTGCCAAAAAGAAGAAAAAACGATTATAGATAATGCTTAAACGAGACTCTATGAGCGTTAAAAACTTAGAAAGCAGAATAAAAAAAAGATTCATTTTAAAGACAATTTTCTATACAAGGATGTAAGATTATTAACTATAGCTTCTTTGTTGTGTCTCGTAATTGCCCTTTCATATGATAATTTTCCCATTTCCTCATTTAAACAATTATTCTCAATTAACAATCTAATGTAATATGCCATCCCATACGGATCATTCGCAGGAACCAAGAAACCATCAACACCATTTTCAATTAACGAAGGAACACCACCAACATATTGTCCTATGACAGGGCAGCCCATCATTTGAGCTTCACAAAGACTATTCGGACTGTTATCTATATACGAAGAATGAACATAAACGCTGCTCTTCAGCAGTGCCTCCTTTAACACATCAGCACTGACAATACCTCTAATATATACATTCTCAGACAATGTATTTTTATTTATAATGCGTTTAGATTCCGTTTCGTCAACATTTCCAAACACATGCCACTCAAAAGGCAAATCAAATTCATCTTTTAGCAATCTTGCACATTTTATTATCACATCGAATCCTTTGTATAATGCAGAGGATATAGTTGTAGTAATAATTGCCTTTGATGTTTTAATCCTTTCAGATTTATTGTAAAACGGTAATCGCAAAACTTCATCTACATGAAAATAAGATGCATTGCTGTTATAGACAGAAATAATCATTTTATCCCATTCCGTTCTGCCAACGAAAAAACGGTTATTCTTTATAATGGTTATTTCCTGTTTGCATCTTTGCTTATAAAACATGTATTCTTTCCACCGTTTAAGAGCACTACCTATCTTAAACTCTTTTAAATAATTTGACAATGACACCCCAGGTGGAAAGAAAGCATTCAAATATGGATTAATAATTCCTTGCAAATGAATAACTACAGGTATTTTCGTATATGCCGCTATCAAGCCGAACTCCTCTTCTGTTCCAAATACATTAATAACATCGGGGGAAAAATCATCAATCACTTCCAGATATTTCTTCATGTTCTTATGTAATAGTCGTTCACTATTCCATAATATTCTTTCGGCCTTTCTGAAAACTGATTTTGTGTACTCATCTTGAACAGGGTAATAGCATACGTTGTTTCTCTCTATTTTGGGAAGTTGCTTTTTGTCTTTAAAACAGAGTGCCAATCGTATCCCTTCAATATTTCTGATTTCGCTTTCTAATGAAGAAATCCAACCGCCGCCATTATATCCAACAACTTCTGCAGAATAGTTTGATGGTGTATTCGTAAACCAAAGTACATTCATATTAAACAAATATCATATTCAAAGAGACATGATCAACGATTTTGTATCTCTTCCTATTGTTTCCCAACTATAGTGCTTATCAACATATCTGGCTAAAGATGTATTAAAGCCATATTGATAGTTGCGTTTTATCAAGTCAACGACACAATCAACATCCATCGGACATAAAAGTAAATAATCCGATGGGATATAACTATTGTCTGGAAAATCTGAGGAGATGACAATATTACAACCGCATGCGGCAGCTTCTAACAATGAGTTATTTGCCGTATAACGGATTAAGGGCAGATACAACACGGAAGAACGTATATACAAATTGTGTAGTTCCTCATCAGAGATTCCTGATAGAAATGAAATGCGCTCATGAGGTGTAATAAACGCCTTGTTTGAAACAGAGGATACAATCACAACATAAAGTTCTGAATCCTCAGATAATAAGCGATGGTAAACTTGATTGGCGAACCCATAGTCTCTCAACCAATTACCTACAGTAAGAAGCATCTTTTCTTTCTTGGAAATCTCTTTAGGGCAATAAAAGCTAGTATCTATTCCGTGAGGAATAAAAACAACGTTGTATTTTCCGGTTATCGCTCTGAACTGATCAATTTCACTTTCTCCTACCAATATGATTCTATCAATACTTCTTAGTTTCTTCTCCCATTTATATCTTACAAACCATTCAACCGGTTGGTGAATAGTACATACTATTTTATTGCCTTTTCTTATAAACCGGCGAAAATTAACATAGGTATTCTCTGTGTAAATGAAATGGAAAACATTATTATCATGGAGAATACCTAGCAGTATGCATTTTAGAATATAATATGGGAAAATGGGATAACCAAACATTTTCCTCATTATAAAAGACCATATCCTAGAAAAGATAGAATTCCGATATTGGCATTTTTGAACAAAAGACTCACAATCAATCACGTAATCGTACTGCAAGTAGTCTTTTATATGATGATAGCCTGCATGTGTCCCTTTATGATGAGAGAATGCAAAACCTATGTAAACTAATTTCTTTGTGTCCATCAAAGATTACCTAAATTTTCGTACAATATTTAACAGTTTTGTCTTCTCGAAGCGATTCAATCCAAACAACCACATTGAAACGACAATCCACAGAACGGATACAAAGATAGAAGCAAGCCAATAGGAACCTACATAGTCTTGCATGGAGTAACGAAGAAAGAATAGTGGTAGACAACTAATGACCACCAGCAAGACAGGAACGAAGGTTCGATGCAAATAATCTACAACTTTAAAGTCAGAAACAGCAGATGCAACATACAGCTGAAAAATAATTGAAACGATTGTGAGAATAATCATAACGATTGCATTACTGTATGCAGGGCATCCCATGGAGTATAATACATAAATAATTGGAAGGAGTGATAAAAAAACTACAGCATATCCTATTTGGAATACACGTATTTTCCCTGATGCCAATATCAATGGATCCAATCCATTCGTCAAAGCGCCTATTAAAGTAGCAATTATAATTAATGATGTAAAGATTGATGTTTGTGGAGGGACATCTCCGAGCCACAGAGCGAGAATTTCATCCATATACAGCACACAAGGGAATGAGACTAACAAAAGAATGAAAAAACAGTATTTAGTACAAGCATAAACAATAGCCAAAGATCTTTCCTGATTTCCTTCACCATAACTTTTCATTATTTGAGGTGAAGCTGCCTGTAAAACACTGCGTGGAGCCATTTGCACATAAGTATATACTTGGTTTGCAATTCCGAATGCAGCATTAACGACCGTACCAAAGAATATATTTAGTATCATTGCCGTTCCTTGTGTAACCCCCATAAAACTTAATGTAGAAACAACCATCCATCCAGTAAATTTTAGCACGTCTGAATAATCTTTCAATTCGCTATTGAATTTCCATTTGGAAATATCTAATTCCTTGATATAACAATATGAGGTGTACAATAATGGAGGAATAATTGTTGCAAAAGCCACTAAATTAGCATATAGCCTTATACGATTTCCTTGATATGTTTTTAGAACAAAATAAATCAATAATAGTTTTAAAACAAATTGAAATATTTCGACAACTGAAGTAAACAAAAACTTTTCTCTAGCTATTATTAGGCCATTGCTTGGTACTGTCATTACAGTTATTGCAGTTGTTATTAAGCTAACAACCAACACATATTTAGCATCAGTTATTCTGTTTGCTTCAACATTTAAATAATTATCGACATACCAAAAACCAATAGTTACGCCTAATAGAACTAATAATACTGCCAGTAAAATATGTATTACTAGGATTGTATTATAAACTTTATTGGGGTTACCCTTGCTCCCTTTGCCTATTTCTACGCTGATAAAGCGATAGGAAGTAGAAACCATCGTTACCCCCACAATATTCAATAAAGCCACAATGCCACCAACAACTGAATATAATCCGAAGTCATTGTTTCCCAAAGCTTGTAGCACTAAACGGGAAGTATACAAGCCTACAATGACTGATACTATAAGCTTAAAATAAAGAATAATGCTATTAAGAGCAATACGCCTATTGCCAGAAGTCTTCATTTAAGAAAAAACCGTTCTATTTTTTGTTGTCACGTTGCCACCATATATATAAACAACTGTTTTTCAGCATGTTAACAGGATGCAACAAAGATGACATGGGTGACATGGTTGCAAGAAATTCCGAAAAAAAAATGATCTTACCCCATCACCCAATTCTCAACCGTCATGGTCGCTGGCGAGAACTTCACACCTACCTTTACTATCTTTCTCCCGTCGGTTTCATAGGGGCGGGCATAGCCGTGACTGTCAATCTGCTCAAGAGCATCCTTGGCCGTTCCATTCACCTTGAACTCAAGCACATAGATGGTGTCGGGCATCCATACCACCATGTCGGTACGGCCACCGGCACACTTCACCTGCGTACGGACGTAGAAA
>Ga0247609_10006124_pt1 | contig 11633 bp, 13 predicted proteins | sample 172DNAGHGlowgp2_FD_193487 | JGI IMG/M metagenome (GOLD analysis project Ga0247609, IMG submission 193487) | Sheep rumen microbial communities from Palmerston North, Manawatu-Wanganui, New Zealand - 1728 DNA GHGlow gp2 | ecosystem: Host-associated > Mammals > Digestive system > Stomach > Rumen ... | reverse complement strand
ATAACGGAAAATTCCAAAGTTGTAATAATTACAAAAAATACTAAAAATAGCTTAAAACAAGATTTTTTAATAAAAAGTATCTAAAATCATAATCTACAACGATATTGACTAAAAAATACTAAAAATAGCTTAAAACAAGATTTTTTAATAAAAAGTATCTAAAATCATAACATTATTAATTATAATAATTATGAAAGTAGTTTTTGAGGGTTTTAGTATTAAATAGATAAATTTTGATATTTTTTACTCTTTAATACTTAAATTATCTTTAAGTAGTTGTTATCCCAATTTGAAAGAAGGCTATATGAGAAAACTACTCAAATATAAAATAGTATATTCTAATAAGACCAATAATAAAACTAAAAAACTAAATGTTAGAAAATTAGTAGAATTAAAAAAAGTAATTAAAAATTTACCAATTTTGGTTATAATTATAGTGTAAGTTGAGATTTAAGGAGTTTATAGAAGATATAAAGAAATTTGATAAAGAATATACTAATTTTTCAAAATTGGTATAAATACACATTTTACCAGTTATAAAGACAATAGATATTGCTATGGTAGAAAACCTTAAAAAGTTTTCAAAATTTTAACTTTAACAAGACAAATTAATATAAAAAAATTAATCCTAATATTGGATTGTAAAAAGACTCTTTCAAATAAAATATTTCTAATACGAAGTTGAAAGAACACTTTATTAGTCAAGGGGAGGAAAAACTATGAAAAAGATTATTTTTGGAATTATGCTGACAATGGTTCTTGCTACTGGTTGTGGAATTGAAATTTGTAGTGATTCTAGAAAAAAGCCAAAAACAGAAGATTTTATCTGTCTTGAATGTGTAACACAATATTTTAATGATGAATTAGTCTATAGGGACAAATTCACCGATGTTCTTTATTTTAATGGAAGAAATTCAACAACACCAATAGCAAAGGCTGATGGAACTTTTTTGACTTATACAGAATGGAAAAGTAGACAAGTAATATTTAATGAAACGGAATGAAAAACTTGTGGTTTAAGTTTGTCCTGCTTCATAAAAAATTTACCAACAAAAGAGCTTCTTAAAGGAATTTATATGTTTGCAATGTCATTTGAAAAATTTAGAGATAGTCACATCTCTTGGAACAAAAACTCATTTTTAAGAGAATTATATACTGAAAGAAAAACTAATAATCTATTATTAGAAAAAAACTTAAAACTCAAAAAAAGAGTTGAGAGATTAGAAAAAGAACTAAAATGTAAAACAGAAAAACGTAAAGAGTATATCATAGACGATAAAAAAGTAATTAAGAACTAACCATTCTTAAATATAATTTTTACAAGGAGTTAATTATGATTAAAGAAGAAAATAGGACAGTATTAGTTTGGGCACTTTCGAATAAAGACAAGAAAGAAATTGTTAAGGCTATGCCTAGGATTTTGGGATATGCAATAAAAGAAGGTTATGATTCTATATCTGAATTATTTGATTTTTCAGAACATGGTGATATAATCTTTTTTCTTAAAAATTATATAGACTTTATAGGAGAAGAAATAGAGTATATAGATTCCTATAAAGGAAATGATGATTATGTAGGTGATGTCATTATTAACTATATTCTAAAATGTGAAAAAGAAATTCCCATCGAGCCAGATTTAACAGAACTTGCAGAAGATGATGATGATGCTCTAAGCAGTTTTTTTTGGAACCATAATTTAGATGAAATTATAGTTAACTTTCTTAAAGATAAGCCAGAATTAAAGAAAGAAATTATAGATTTCTGTTTACGATAATTTGAAAATACTTAAAAAGAACTTGCACTTAATATAAAAGGTAAAGCAAAAAAGTCAAGAAGAATTAAGCAAACCTAATTATAATTAAGTGTAAGTTGAAAAGATTTAATTTACCTATGTTTTTAGCAAAGGAGTTTGAAAAAATGAAGTTGACAGAGTCTCCAAAAATTGACATCAAATATGGAATGCAAACCAAAAAAAATCGAGAAGAGTGGATAAATTGGGTGGTTGAAAATTTAACAGTGATAAACCTGAATACTTCAAATGTTGATTTGAAACAAATAGCTACGCAATTTTTTGACGAAATCAGTCAGTGCGGTTATGAAGAGGGTTATGATTCAGCTTGTAATGAGTAGGAGTAATTAAGTTTTTTTAATTCCCCTTTATTAAATAGCAAAGAGGATTGTTTATGAATAAGGTTTTAATTTCAATTACACATAATTATGAAACTCCTTTTGATGAAAAGAAAGTGAGTAATTTAGATGAAGTTTACGAACTACTTTCAAATTACTGGAAAGAAGAAGATGTAATCAGTAAAGCATTTTATACAGCTTATGAAATGCTAAATGGAAAACTAGAAGGAGAGGAAGCATACTGCAATGATTTTACTGGATTCATTATAAAGGTAAGCACAATAAAATGAAAATCATAGTTTATGAAGATGGAGAAAGTCCACTAGAAACACATATTAATAATGTTGAAGATATTTCCAATTTTCTTTCTACATTCTATGAAGAAGAAAATATTATTAAACAAGCCTTTCATGCAGCTTATGAAATTCTGAAAGGCAATAAAATAGAAAAGAAATTCTTCTGCAATGGTTCAAGTGGGTTTGCAATCAAAATAGAAGATTAAAAAATCTACAAACTTCACTTATTAAAAATAAGAAATAAACTTGTAAGTCTACAGTAAAGAATTTAACAGCTCAAAAGTTTATAAAAAACATTCTTAACAGAATTACAAAACTTAAAAAAAATAAAGTAAAAAATTATAAAAAAAAGCTTAGATATTATATCTAAGCTTTTTTGTTTTTGCGTTATTCTTAATCTTATTAGACTAACTTCAAAATTGTAATGATTCCAAATTCCGTTATTCTTGTTTTTACTCAAATTTGTATAAGGAATCATTACAAATATATAGATAAATAATAGCTTAAATAAGATAATTTATTAAAAAGTGATATATTATTGAAAAGTATCTAAAATTGCAATATTGAGGTCATTTTACCTTTAAGGCTAAAAAATACTAAATTAAGTCCTCAAAGCGAATTTTTAGAAAAAAGTATCTAAAATCATAACATTACTGATTATAATAATTATGAAAGCAGTTTTTAAGGAATTTTAGCAATTTTGGTATTTAACACCTTTTAACATCAAAATTATCTTTAAGTAGTTGTTAAATTCAAACCGCCAATTTGAAAGGAGGCTTATATGAGAAAACTACTCAAATATAAAGGACTTACTATTATTGAAGAATATGACAGTAAAGGCAATCTAATAAGTTGGAGAGATAGCAAGGGCTATAAAATAACTTTTGTATATTCTAAAGGACAGAAAGACAATAAGACTAAAAAACTAAATGTTAGCAAAAAAGTAATCAAAAATTGAACAATCTTGTTTATAATTAAAGAGTAAGCTGAAAAGCTAGTTTATGGAGGCTCCTATGGCGAATGTTTGCGAATATATATATTAATAGCCAAAGGAAACAAAGAATACTTAAAAATCTTTTGTGAAGCTTTTAATAGTGATAATGAAAATTCTCTTTACAATATGAAATTTGTCCAGAAATAAAGATTTTTTCAGATAGTGCAAAAATTCATTCATTCTGTAAAAAGAGTGTTCAATATTGCATATTTAAGGAAAATTACATTAATTTAGACAAACTGTGCAAAAACTTAAATATTAGCTGTGAAATTCAAAGTCATGGAATAAATGATTTTGATGGAGATGATTTTTATGAACATATAATCATTTCCAAAGATGGATATGTCGATATAAAAAAGTAATTATAATTTTACCAATCTTGGTTATAATTAAAGAGTAAGTTGAAAGAACTTACAAGGAGTTTGAAATGAAGAATCCGATTAAAAGCGAAGTTGACGACTTGAAATTTCGCCCAGAACTTATTAAGCTTATAAATAATGTTACTACTATTGTAGAATTTAGAATCCATGATGTTGCAAAGAATATGGGTATAGAAGAATATAGAGAAGTAGATAATATAGATTCTTCAACAAAAAAGAATCAAATATTTCAAGCAATTATGACAAAAATTTTAGACGAGCTTGCAAGTATTTGTCCAACTGATATATATTAAAAAGTAATCAAAAATTGAACAATCTTGGTTATAATTAGAGTGTAAGTTGGAAAGACTTACACTCTAAGGAGAAACAGAATTATGATAAAACAAATTATCATAATCTTGGTTCTTCTTAGAAAGGACTTAAATAACATTTTTTAGATAGCCTTTAATGGCAAGGAGCTTAATTATGGCAGATGTAGTAGAAAACATGGTAGAAGATGTAGTAGTAGAAAGCACAAAGGAAACAAACATGGCAGACGCAACAATTATTAACGAAGCAATTAACACAGTTATTTCTAACATTTCTGAACTTTCAGAAGCAGATTTGAAGAAACTTGCTGATGCTCTCAAAAAAGCTAAGGATGCTCTCAAAGAAAAGAAAGCAGCCGAAAAGGCAGAAACTAAGGCAAAGATGGAAGCTAATGCAGCTATTGCAGAAAAGTATTACAAAAGTTTGAACATTGGTGATACCTTCCAGTATGTTATGGCTAATGGGACAATCATTACAGCCAAGAAAGTTGAAACAAAGTCAAAGTCTGGTCTTACAGCTGCTTGTGATATTATTGCTGGTATGGATATTCCAGAAGGCAAATCTGTTAGAAGATATCCTAAGTTCAAGCAGATTATACTTTCAGATGAAATCATTGCTGCAATGGCAGATGATACAACTGAAACCGTTGAGACTGCTGCTTCTGTAGAAACAGAGTAAGCTTATAAGGGGAACTAAATAAAAACTTAGTTCCCCTTATAATATTAAAGAGTTGGAAGAGATTATTATGAAAACTACTTAACTAGTGGTATATATTAAAAATGTGAGTAGGAAATAAACCAACCTGCAAAGAGTTATGTATGAATATGTTTGGTGTTTACGATACAATTTGGGGTGATTTTATTGAATCTTTCAAAACAAAAGAAGATGCTGAAAAATATATCAGTAATCAAAAGTCGCTTTATGCTGATGAAACAAAAGGATTAAAACTTGTTAAATTCTTAGATAATAAAGACATAAATATTACAGAATATAAAGAATTAAAAAAATTTTAAGGAATAGATTTATGAAATGTTGAAGAGTAATAAAGTAAAAAGAATTTCTTCTGTAATGAATCAAGCGGATTCGCAATTCAAATAGAAGAAGAATAAAATTTTTTGAAATAAGCTTGTAGATGTAAAAAATTACAAATATTTAATTGAATTAAGATAATCCAAACTTATAAAAGGATTGCAGAACTTAGAAAAAGAAACAAAAAAAGCCTAGATATAACTCTAGGCTTTTTTTGTTTGGTCAAGTTTTCGTTAGTCTTAGTCTTACTCCTAAGAATCTATTATGTAAAATTAAATTGTATACAATCAAATTATAAGCAATCATTTCTAAGTTTCTAGCAATTAATCATGTAAAATTAAATTGTATACAATTTAATTGTTTATAAGCCATTATCACTCTATTTCAGCCTCAATTTCTTAAAATGAGTAATTTATCAACTTTAAGTTATAAACTCTCGCTATGGCTCTATATTCGTCGCTATGAGCCTATTTTGAGTTCTAATTTCTTTATAAATTCTCTCAACTTTCTTATCAAAAACTTTTCTCTATCGACAAGTTAATTTTATTTAGATTTTTTTCTTTTTTTTAAGACTTCCTAATTTGGAGTGAACATTTTATTAAAGCACCTTCTTTGAACTGGACACTTTTGTTCTCACACAGACATTAAACTGTCCACTATAAGTAATAGATAGTTACTAGAGAATTTTATAAAATTCTCTAAGATTAGTAATTTAGTTTAGAGGTTTGCTTCGCAAACCCAGCGAAGCTGGCTTTAGATTGAGGATTATTTCTAAATTAAATACTCTCAATATCTAGCCTATGGGCTTATATACATTCTCCAGTTTCTATTAGACTATTAACGATGAAATTGCCCAGTAAGGCTCATATTCGTTCTGTATCAGCTTAAATTTCTTAATCTGACTAATTTATCAATTTCTACTTATAAACTCTCGCTATGGGTCTGTATTCTTCTCTATGAATCCAATTTGATTTCTAACCTCTCGATGAGAATCTAGCCCATAGGCTTAAAATTGCTCTGTATCATCTCCAATTTCTTATTTTGATTAATTTATCATTCTGAGGTTATAGAAACTCTCTATGAGCCTATAAACATCAAATCCGTTGAAATTTATATCTAAGTTTCTCTTCCAGATTGAGTATATTTTTAATTAGAATTTATCTAGTGGCAAATTTAATTTTATTTAGATTTTTTTAATCTATTTTTGAACTGGACACTTTTATCCCTACATAGGCATTAAAGTGTCTGCTATAAGTAATAGAATAGTTACTGGAGATTTTCAAATTCTCCAGATTAGTTTGATTAGAAATTTGCTTCGCTGGTTTCATATTGGAGAATCTATTTTTAATAAAGCACGCTCAATAAATTAAACTAAAAACCTCTCAATGATATCTAGCCTATAGGCTTAAAATCGCTCTATAAGCTCTCCAATTTCTTAAAATAAGTAATTTATCAACTTTGAGTTAAAAATCCTGCAGTGGCTCTATATTCTTCTCTATGAGCCTATTTTGATTTCTAAATTCTCTCAATTAAAAAATTTTTCTAATCTATTTTTTGAACTAGACAGTTCTGTTCCTCTAATTGGACAAAACTGTCTGCTATAAGTAATAGAATAGTTACTTGGAGAATTTGAAAAATTCTCTAGATTAGTTTAGAAGTTTGCTTCGCAAACAGCTTCGCTGTGTATTGGAAGTTGTTTCTTATTAAATACTCTCATAAATTATTCTAAAACCTCTCAACGATAATCTAGCCTATAGGCTTATATTCGCTCTGTGTCGTCTTTAATTTCTTATTTTGATTAATTTATTAGATTAATATTGTAGATACTCCCAGTGACTCTATATTCGTCGCTATGAGCTTATTTTGATTTCTAAATTCTCTCAATTTCTTTTATCAAAAATTTTTTCAACGACAAGTTAATTTTATTTAGATTTTTTTCTTTTTTTTAAGACCCTAGTTTGAGACAAACAAATCTCTTGAAATAGACATTCTTGTCCTTATGTAGACACTAAAATGTCCACTATAAGTAATAGTATAGTAATAAGAGAAGTTTATAAACTTCTCTTAGATTGATGTTTGCTTCGCAAACCCAGCTTCGCTGGTTTCATATTGAATAAGTTATTTCTTTAATAAAATATAACTTAACTAAATAATACCCCAGATTATATTCACTCTATAAACTCCTCAATTTCTTTTATCAAAAAAAATCTCTAGATTCCCTAATTTGGACTGGAAGTTCTTACTAAAATATTTTCCAATAAGTTCTCAATGATAATTCAGCCAATAAGATTAAAAATCACTTTATAAGTTCTCCAATTTCTTAAAATGAGTAATTTATCATTTTTAAGTTATAAAGTCTCCCTATGACTCTATATTCTTCTCTATGAACCTATTTTGGTTTTTAATTTCTCTCTAATAACAAAATATTTTTTAAGATTCTCTAATTTGAACTAGATACCTCTAATTGAGTAAACTAACTGAATGTTAGTAGTTATTAAGATTAGCTATTGTTAATAAACTAAATACCATCAGGTTTATTCTCTAGTTTCTTAAACAAGCAAATTATACTTAGCCCAATAGGCTTAAATTCATTCTATAGACTCTCTAATTTTTTATTTTGAGTAATTTATCAATTTAACGTTGCAAAAGCTCATAGTGAGCCTATAAACATCAAATCCGTTGAAATTTAGAAACAAACTTCTCTCCAGATTGAGTAGATTTTATTTATCATTTCTTAGCTTGAACTAGATGTTCTTTATACCTCTAATTGGAGATAACAATAGTTTCTAAAGTTAGTAATTAAATTCATTATTTATTTTAAGTAGTAACTTAACACTAGTGATAAGTTTAATTTGAACTGGACACAATTAAACTGACTGCTATAACTAACAATAGTTATTAGAGAAGTTCTAAAAACTTCTCTTAAATTTATTATACTAAGCTCAATATCTATATCCTATGGGTTTTTATATTCATTCTCCCTTAAACAAGCTCTCAACGATAATTTGCCCAATAGGCTTAAATTCACTCTATAGACAATTAAGTTAAAAAGTCTTACAGTAAGCTTATAAACTTCTCTCTATAGATTTGGTTCACAAACAATCTTCATTACTTCCCAAATGATTCTTCGTTATTCGTTCTATATCAGCTCCTAGTGAGCCTATAATTTTCTATGAGTCTATTTAGACTATTCCTATAGGATAATCTCAAGAACTCTCAATGATAATTCAGCCCATAGGTGTTGAGTCGTATTCTCTATAGAATTCTCTATGAGCCGATAAATACCCCAGATTTTACTAACTCTCTTTTTCTCAAAAATTCCCAAATTCCTTAAAATTGCCATTTTTCATGAAAATATCTCTTTATATTGTAAGTAATTAAAATAGTAATTATTTTCTTGACATTTTATTATAAAATTTTTCCATGATTCCTATAGGAAGATTAAGTATTGGAGATTGCTATAAAATCTATCTAATCCTATAGAGGAGGGTTTATTGTTTTATATTCTTATAGAGACAAGATTAAAGATTGTTCCTATAAGAGAGATAGGGATTATGGTTTTGAGGAATTGCTTTGAGCTTAATTATGAGTTTATATAACAGAAGTTTGCTATCTCTTTGTAATATAAGGGTTTATGATTTTTATTCATTAGTAGTGTAAACCCCTATGGGATATAGAATTATTTTTAGTGATTTGAATCGTGTTCACAAGAGTATCCTCTAAATTTTCTAATCTCTCCAATCTCCTATCAATTCTTTTCTATTTCTAACAGCCGAAAGGCTTATTTTACTCTATAGGATTCTAAACCTAACATTAAACAAACCAATCTTCTATAGATAAAAGGCTAAAGACACAAGACTCTATAGAAAGACCACATACTAGCATTTAATTAAATTGTGTAAAATCTAATTGAATACTTATTTGTTTTTATCCTGTTGTGTCTAAAACACTCAACTATTTCTAAATACCTAATTAAAATCTATAAAATCCAATAAATTATTAGGTAAAACCAATAAAAATACTACTAGATAATATAAAATAGAATTTGGGAGTAATGATTGTTTATGAGATAGCTTAAAAAAAGAAACTAAGAGGTAAACGAAAATGATTAAAATAGTTATAGCCTTAAAAAGTTGGCGATGAGAGTGGAAATAAAATTTATTAAGGAGGTTGGAAGCAATGCTGGGAATATGATGAAAATAATAATTTAGTTTGTCATATGAATATGATGAACATGGCAACTTAGTTTACTATAAAAATTCAAATGGCTTTGATATAAACTTGGAGGTTGAATATGACAAAAGCAGAGTTTGAAGAATGGAAAGAGAATCATCGTAATGATTTTCCAGCTTTGATGAATCTTGCAGACGAAGAAAGACATTACGAAGTTTTTGAGGATATTATTTCAAGCGACGAAGTTGATGACTTCGTTCGTAGCCGCCTTGAAAGTGGTGGTTGGCAAGGTGTTGCTGCTTGTATTTCAGACATTATCGACTATATGTATGAAGATTATTATGAAATTGATGGCTATGGAAATCTTAAAACTTGCGACAGATGGGATTATTACGCAGACTTGCTTGAAGATGAAATGGAGTTTGATGATTAAAGAAACAGTAAATCTTAATACTGTAAGGAGATAACAATGCAGTTCAAAAGTGCAATTTTAATAGACGCTCAAAAGAGGTAAATAAAGCTAGTGGTAAAATTAAACTAACTGATGAGAATGTTCAACTGGTAAAGGAAAATGGGAAGATTATAGATGCTTAGTAAGTAAGTTTAGACAAGAATTTGAAAAAGAAATCTTAGAAGAAATACTTACCCTTTATAGGAAGGAAACAGAACAAATAACGATGTTGAACTTTTTGCAAAAATCATACGTGAAAGAGATAAATACCAATTAGTTTTTTATGCAGATTATCGGTGAAAAATTATAAAAGAGCGTAAGTTGTTAGTTTGAAAGGAGTTATTTAATGATTACGATATTGGCAATGAAGAATTGCATTTATACAGAGGAGCGTGAATTATGATTTCATGTTATTATGGCTGGGAAGAAATAGCTATGAATATTTGAAAGAAGATGAATGATTTGTCATGCAGCTGTCGTAAAAAAAGAGTCATGTGGAAGGTAAGAAGAATCACAAAAGGAAATGTGGGCAAAAAAACATAGAAATAATCTGATGGCTTACAAGGAAAATTATTCATATTCTAAAAAAGTATTCAAAAATTGAACAATCTTAGATATAATATAAGTGTAAACTGAAACTTACAAAAGAGATTAAAAAGTGTAAACTATATTTAACAAAGAGGGCTGATGAAAGCTCTTGCATGTTATACTTTGCATGTTATTCCAGAAGATGAAAATTTTGATAAAGTTGCTGAAAAAGAAAAGTTATAGGTATTCCTATCCATATAAAAGTATCTATGATAAGGCTTATTCGGAAGTTACTATAAACAACATTATAAAACTAGACGACTAGCTTTTAAGAGCTTACGTTAAACAAAAAAGTATTCAAGGCTTTAACAATATATGCTATGATTAATATAAGGAGACTTACATGGTCAACACTGAAAACGAAATCGAAACAAAAAAAGACGCTGAAATTGATATTGAGCGTAAGAAGGGCGAAAAGATTTACAACATGCACAAGACAGTTTTAGAACAGCTCCTTGATTGGAAGATTTTTCAGTCAACAGATTTTACAAACTATCTAATGTTTGAAAAAGGAAAGCATAGATACTGCTTTCTTTTCAAAGCACAGAATGAAGATGAGCATTTCTATTCTTACTTTATCATCAATGAATCTCAAGAGGCTAACAGTTCTATGTATATTGCTGATGATGAGCCACGCTTTGAAGTAAAAGAATCATACTTTGAAGAAAACATAGAAGAAGTAATAAAAGAGTTTAAGAAAATCTCTATGGAAGCTCTTAAAAAGAGAAATGAAAAGCACGATATTAAGATAGAGAATTTCGATAAAGTAGAATAAATCTAAAGCCGCAAGATAAGCTTGCAAGGAAAACGTATGGAATCATTTATTTATACTCGCCCAGATAGTAATCAAGATTTTGAAATGGAACGTGACGACCATGGCAATCTTATTTATTTCAAGGTCGGAAGCTTTGAGGAGCGTAGAGAATATGAGAATGATAAGCTCGTAAGATATTGGAACTCAATGGGTGATGAAGCCCATTGGATTTATAACGAACACGGAAAGCTTATCTCTTATAAGAATAATCACAATTATTCTATAGAATAAGTTTTATATTAATTGTTACTTAGATTATCGTAAAACATTTTTAGAAATAGCAGATGATATTTTAGAAGGAGTTTTATAATGAGATACTATGCTGTGTTAAGTGCTAATTGCATTTCCTCAGAAAATTTTCCTGTTGGAACTTTTATTGTCAATAGTGGTGTCTATGATACTACAAAGAAGCTTGAAAATATTGACGATTTTAGCCGGCTAAGAGATTATATGTTTGAGGGAGCAAACAAGG
>Ga0247609_10006123_pt1 | contig 11634 bp, 12 predicted proteins | sample 172DNAGHGlowgp2_FD_193487 | JGI IMG/M metagenome (GOLD analysis project Ga0247609, IMG submission 193487) | Sheep rumen microbial communities from Palmerston North, Manawatu-Wanganui, New Zealand - 1728 DNA GHGlow gp2 | ecosystem: Host-associated > Mammals > Digestive system > Stomach > Rumen ... | reverse complement strand
TAACAAAGTCCTGATTTGATTCAAGAAACATTTGTGTTGCTTTTGAAACATTTTCAACAAGCTGCTCAAAAGCAAATTCAATATCATTTGCTTTTATAATTTCATTATCTAATACATGTGCTGTTTTGAATGTAGAATCCTGTAAAGACATTTAATTTTTCCCCCTATAAAGAAGTTAAATAAAAAAGCCGGAACTCCAATTGTTTTATGGAATTCCGGCTGCTAATTTCTTAACATACCAATAATTAATTTAATAAATTATATCATACTTTTATAAAAACATACAAGTTTATTTACTGTTCGTTTTCTATGTAATCTTTAATTACAATTTCAAGATAGGCTTTTACACCTTGCGCCCTTAAATAATCAAGCAAATCTTCATAAATATCACTTGCAAATCCAATAGGTACACCAGATAAATATGATTTATCATAATAACCATAATTACCATATCTGGGCTGTGGTGGTGTAGCTTCTTCTGTTTCAATATTTGGATCATCATCACCGGCAGCAAGTCCAAAGGCATTTGAAGCAGTATTTCCTTCAAAATGTGCGATAACTGTAAAACTTCCGTAAGGTTGTTTTGCAAATAATCTGAAATAATCAATAAATGTTTCTGTATCTACATAACTGAAAGATACTGTAATACTTGTTGATTCAGCATCTACAGCTATAAACATAGTCTGATTATTCCAATTATCAACAGATTCAAAATCATTGTTTACAGCAGAATCGTTCCAGGATTTATTCTCAAAATCCCAATATTTATTATTGCTGTTTTTAACCTGAACATGAACCTTACCTTTAAGAAAAAAGTGTAGATAATAAACACTAGATGCATTAACATCAACACTCTGACTTAAAATTGCTCCAACCTGATTCAAAAGTATTCCGTATTCTTTTGAAAATCTTGCCTTTTTATCTGCAGTACAATTAACTAAAGTCCAATCTGTAGGTGTATCACTTGAAATATCTCCATCCAAAAAAAGATTTGCTAAACTAGGTGATATATCATCAATTTTATTGGTATTTTCAACAAGGTAAATATCAGCACTAGGAAAATACTGTCTGAATACACTTTTAACATCAAAGGCCGTTCCCCATCTTGTATCATGATTTCTGATAAATATTGCTGCAAATCTATTTTTAATCGACTGATCTGTTTCATCAGCAAATCTTTCAAGAAAAGAGAAGAAACTTATAGTTTTATTTAACATTACACCCTTTTGTTCATATACATTAGGTGTTGAAATCCATTCTTTCATATATGCGAATAAATCATTAAGCTGTTTTTGTATTGCAGCAGTTCCATCATTATTCGCAATAATTGAAGAAAATACAGGCTTACTTTTATCTATAGTTTTAGGAAAATTCCCTCTTAATTGTTCCAATAGATTCATTCTTTCCCCCATTACTGATTAATAATAGTAACTTCAACAGACTTAAATCTTGCAATCTGATTTACGTCAATAATAATATTATCAGTAGAATTGTTTACTGTAAGGCCTGAAATATCTGTAATTCCTGGTATTTGTTTTAACAAAACAATAATAGAAGATAAAACTACATTTTCATGTATTCCAAGACCGTTAATATATTCCTGTAATTTTACAGTAATATCATTTTGAACTCTGGCTTCTTCAACACGATATATAGTTGCTGTAAGAACAATATTAATATCGACCTTTGTTGCTGCTGTAACTTCACAATTCAAACCGGCAGCTCTTAATCCTGGATTTTCTTCTGTATCAGTTCCGTTAATAAGATCTTCAACAGTGTTTTTTAAATCTTCTGTTAATGAACCTGTTCCATCATCTACATAAACAGTAAAGTTATAAATATTCGATTTTGGTGGGAAGTGTTCATCTATACTTACTGAACGTACACCATCCAGACCTAAAACTCCGGCCATAATTCCGTATCTGTTTGAACCTTGCAATCCGTTTATATAATACTTAAAACGTCTGAGCATTTGTGTTTGTGTTTCTGCATCAGTTCCACCAACAGCCTGAGTAGGATTATTTACACCTACAATTTCTGCAGAAAGATTACTTTCTATTGTTGTAATTGTATTTTCTGCCACGTTATATTCCAAACCAACTTCTTCTGCAATTGCTCCAACAGAATTTGAACTTGTTTCCCCTATTCCGATTGTTGCAATATCCGTTGTAATAAATACAAGTGAACCATTACTAACCCTTGTTCCAGATGGAATAGTTGATACAGAACTAAGGGCTTCATTTCTTGTAAACACTACATCTACAGCAGTTTTCTGCCCTGGTTTCTGCTTAAAATCAAATACAGAATAAGGAATAGCTCTAAGGTTATTTGTATAACCATTTCTTGTATCAATATATCCCTGTTCGATAGGCCTTGCAATTGCTTCAAAAATAGTCATAATAATCGAACCGGCATTAAAATCTGTAATGCCTGAACCGGCTGCAATTGCACTTTCTTTCATTTCAGTAAGTAATGTATTATAGTTTTTAATATCCATTATATTGTTCCTCCAAAGTTTCTTTTTGCACCATTTTTATCTATATAAATAACTGATACAGTTAAACTGTCTCCTTTACCTTGAAAACTAATATCTTCTACAGAATCGACACGAGGATCCTCCACTGTTGTTTGATGAACACTAGATTGAATTAAAGCTGATGTAGCACTTAAAGCGTCTCCAATGGATGCTTGAATACCATAGGCTTCTACTCTTATTCTTGCACCTATCAAAGTTGAATATCTGTTTAATAAAGCCTGTTCAAGATTATCTACCCCATTAACAACGGCTAAATCTCCGTTATAAATACCAAAGTCTCTATCTTCAATAAGTAAATCTTTACCATAATTATCTTTTACATCAGGACTGTTATAAACTTCATTCTCTGATGTTTTGCTATCAGCCATATTCAAGTTAGGAATTAAAATACTTTGTCCTGGCTTTAATGGTTCATCTGTAGGAAGATTATTATATGTTGCAAGTAAATTAGAAAGACTAGCATCACCATAATAATCCTGTGCTAACTGATCCCAATTTGTTTCTGCATCTGATAAGGCTACAACTTTATAACCATAAGTAGTTATTATCTTATCATCTTCATTCATTTCACCTGGAATAACAGCAACACTAATGTCATTAAGATTTTTACTTACAGATGTAAATATTGATTTTGCTAAATTTACTTCTTGATGACCTAAAGTTGAAATCGCATCAGAAATATCTTCTTTACTAACAGAATCATCAAAAAGCTCTTGAATACTATACCAATATGATTCAGTAAATGTTTCATCAAGATTTGCACAATAATTAGCCACGTTATTTGCTGCTGAAATAAGATTTTGACAAGAATTCCATACATCATCAACCATCGTAGGAAAATATCTTATTGCTGAAAAAAGAACCTTATCTCCAAGAGTTAAACTATCTGTAACTAAATATGATGTATCATTAATTATTCCACTTATAATTGAAACATATCTTGTTGCAGCACCATTGAATATATCTATGCAACTATTTAAATTTCCAATATAACCAGATAATTCTTCTATAAAAGCTCCACCATATTCTTCAATTTTATCAGCTATACTTGTCATTTCTGCAATTACAGTTGAAAGATTAGAGTTAAAATCATACAAAGTATTGTTTATACGATTTATAACATTCAAATTATATAAAGGCTTTTTTCTGGTTACTTCTGGAACCCCAATAGCACTAAATTTATAATTATAACAAAACGGTTTATCTTTACTTCGATTAATAGCTAATTGTCCTATATAAATTTTCCACCATTTAGGATTATGGGTAGTTTTTGTTCCACCACCATTAAGTGAATAAAGGTAAACTTCTTTGTTTTGTAATTTATCTCTTGTACCGTATTTTTTCAGCAAATCTCTTAAATAAAAGGCTTCTTGTTCACCTGTCATCATTGCCATACCAAGTCTACTTTTATAAATAAGTTTAAGTTCCTGATTTATTGTAGAACCTGACAAATCAATTTGAACTGCATCATTACCATAATCAGCAACTACTAAACCACCAAAAGTTTTAGTTTCACTTCTTCTCTGTGGAAAAACGAATTCTTCACTTTCTGGTGGAACCGAAAAAGTAAAAGCATCTGTTAACGTTCCGTTTATTTTAAATTCGAGAAGATAAGCATTTTTCCAATAATCAGCATTTAATAATTTTGCCATTTTATTACTCCGCTTTCATAACCGTCTGATTGGCCGAAACAATTGTTACTATTGTAGGAACCTCAATTTGTGTAGGTGGAGTAGATGTTGTAGTTGCTTTTACAGTTATAACATCACTTTGATCACCTTCCAAAACTATTGTCTGATTATCAATTTTTGAATTCTGGGCTGAACCTGTTAGAGTTCCTACACCACTTCCATTTGTAAAACCTGTACCACTTAGACCTGATATAGAAATAGTTAAAGTTCCGGCATAAACCCCTTTATTATCAACCTTTGTGTTTGTTGATGCCGGTGTTGAAATGGAAATATTTCCCATTCCTGTATTTGCCGTTAATTGACACCCTTCTACGGCAACATTCTTTATCATTGTGTTACCTCCAGATGATTAAATATAGTTACTTTCTTTGGATTTGCTGAACTGTCATATTTTATAACATCAGTATTATCATCTTTTATTACTAAACCATTACTTGATGTAATAATTTTCTTTTTATTTTTATCTGTTACTGAAATACCATCTTTTGTAATAACAATATCATTTCCCCAAGCCTTTAATGAAACTTCCTGTGGCTGACTTTTATTATCATCCTTTGTTGTATTCAGAGTAATTTCAATTTTGCCTTCATCCGTAGAAATAGATACAGCCTTAAAATTGCCGTTAGCATATTCTTCTGTAATATCCCATCCACCCTGAGTTTTTGTTTCACGACAATTATTTTTATCTTCTAGTTCATTTTCATCAGCAGCCCATAATTCCCTTATATTTTCATCACCACGAGAAAAACCAGAACAAAGAACAAAAGCACCTGTGGCCGTATGTGTTGGTGTTAATACAAATACACGGCTATTTTTTGGCGGCAAATTTCTTGTAGATGGAATATATTTTTTTGAATCATCAATAGTTACCCATTCATTTGACATTACCGGAATGTTAGGGATTTTATATCCTGTATCTGAAACTACTGTAACAGTATTATTGATGGAATTTACATCAGTAACTAAAGCCCAAAAACCTATTCTATGTGCTAAATAATTTCCTTCTGGTAAGTGTGGAGCTTTTACGTTTGTCTTATGAACATTTTTATTAACATGCATTATTCAAACTCCTTATATATTGCAGAAAGTTTTTTTACCGGCTTAAACACACCATTGAGATATTCACCACCACGAGTTACCTGATAATTAATCATAGGATTATCACCATAATTCCATGAATGTCTTTCTGTTATAACGTAATAAAGACCGTTTGCAAATTTTAACCATTCACCAATTCTAGCCGGTTTTTCTTTTGTAAGATTTACAATTGTAAAATCTCCGGTATACATTTCATCAAGATTACTGAACCATCTGGCAAGTTTTTTATTCAAATCTTGAATTATTGTTTGATCGATTTTTGCTTTTGGATCATTGTTATAACCAACAAAAGAACAAGTTAAAAGCTGATAACCATATTTCGCAATCTTATCTTTTACCGGTTCTGAAACGTTATATCCTTTCTGAGTATCTTTTGCAGCTTGAATATCCATATAAAATGATGGAGCATTATCCGTACCTTCTATATATGTCATAAATCCGGTATAGACTTCTTCACAATTTCGAGTAAGTGTATAATCTGTTAATTGAGTAGGATTAATAGTGTATTTTGCAACAGGATTATCAAAAGGCGCTTCCCTAACAACTAATTTTGGCTGATTATTTTCTCCTATGTAACTGAATATTTCATATATTGGTGTTGGAAATATTTTTTTAAGATAATCAATTATATTTGTTTTTCCTGATTCAAAAAGATTACTAGATATTGGATAAGCAACATTTGTTTTTGTTGCTTCTACATAATCAGATTTGAACCATTTATCAATTAAATCACCTACTAAAGAATTTGAAATAGGAGTTACTTTCCCTTCTTCTGTTTCTACTTCTCCATCTCTAAGTTTTCGTTCTTCTTCTCTAAATGCATCTATACTAGATTCAACAACTTCCTTAATAGTAATTCCTTCTGTTCCCTGTTTTTTCTCTAAATCAGTCTTAAAAGTTCTGTTTGCAGATTCATTTTCAAATACCATAAGTTTAATATCATTTGCAATATTAAAATAACTGAACAGCCATTCTATACTCTTTCCAGAAACAGTAACGACTTTATTAAGATTACTAGCCATACCACCAATAGAAATAGTTGTAACTACTCCAATAAAATCACGTCTTGCATCACTACCATTTTCTGAGATAACAATTATATCTAAAGGTTCTACCTTATCCATAAATGGATCTTTTAAGTTTTCTGTATCTTCTTTAATTGTAAAAGAAAATGAGCCGCCGAAATTTTCAATAGAACGTTCAAAATTATATGATTGTAAGTTTTTACCTGATGTATAAGATGAATTAGGAGTAAAAACTTGATATGGTGTAAGAGATAAATGATAACATTTTATTGTAGGTTGTGGAGCTTGTGATAAAACTTCCATTAATTTACTCCCAAAAAGTTAAAATAAAAAAGCCGGAATAATGCGAAAACATTACTCCGGCTGCTAAATTACTAACATACCTTGTGTTTTATATATTTTATTCTATATATATTGTGTTGTCAATTATTAAAAAAAATAGGCACTAGTATTAAACTAGTACCTACAATAAATATCAGTTGATATTTAAGACTTGTATTTATAGTGGTATTTCAATTTTATTATAAATTACTAGAAAATTCAATATTTTCGTTTTATAGTAATTATATGGAAAATACAGTTTACACCTTTAATTGTTCACCTGAGATTTTAGAGAAAATCAAAATAGGATCTGAAAACTCAGGATTATCTGAAAGTCAATTTATTGCAACTTGTATTGAATATTTCTTTTACAAAAATAGTTCTTGCCAAAATAAAAAAGAAGGATTACCTTTGAAGTAAGGAGTTTATATGAAGAAATTAACTACACTTTTTGTTTTAGTTTTTCTGGCCATAAGTCTTTTTGCTGAACCTAAAGTACCTAAATACTTCTATGATGATTCTGATACAAAGGAAGATGAATTTATTTATGTAAGTAATGACCTGATGTATTGTTATACAGTTCAAGCTATATATTCACCTTCAAAACCACGTTTTAAATATATATTAAAAATAGAAAAAGCATCCCTATTGTACGATTCAACCATGTCTTTACATGTTTTTTTTGAAACAGAAAAACAATTAGATAATTTCACAAAAGATTTTCATTTATCAGATATAGAAAATGAGTTCATTCGAATTCGAAAACTATGTATCTTAGATGATGAAAAACCTAATCCTACAAGAAAAGACTTTGATAAAGAATATTTTGATTATCAAAATCGGCCTAAAAATATAACTTATCAACTTGATGGTACTAAAATTAAATAGTTATTTTGTATAATTAATATCAATACCAGATTCAAGTAATGCTAAAATCTTATTAAGAGTATCATTCTGTTCTTTAGGTGTATAAGTTCCACCCTCTGAATAATCCCCTATCATATTTTGTATTTCTCTAACTTGCTTTATTTTATTTTTCGGATCTGATAAAGCTGCTATCCAAGCCCTAGCATCTTCTTCACTTTCCTTATTTTCTAATATCTTTTCTCCCCATGCTTCGGATATAAAGTTTTCCATATTTTTATTTTTAAAACTAATATCTTTATCTAAAACCCAAGCACCTACCATATCAGCTTCAGTTTCTCCACGTTTATAATCTGGTGATGGTGTTGTAATATCAAATATATCATCATCTGCTATTCCTGGTATTCTGCCAAAGCCATTCCAATCAGCAAGAGCTTTTAATCTATTTACACCTTCTTTTTTATCTCCATAATATTTCATATTAGAAGAAACAATAGACATTTTTCTATCATTAAAAGAATTCATTAAATCTTCTGATTCTTGTTGAGCTAATTTATCTTCATAATCCAAAGAAAGAAATTTTTCTATTTTTGATACTAGGCCTTCTATATTTTGTATTCCGGCCAACTCTAAATTAAAAACAGGTTTTCCCATTGTCTGCAGAACTTCCGCAATCTTATTTACAGATTTTCTATAGGCTGTTTCGTCATTCTGATTTTCTGGTGAAGTTGTAATTTTAGAAAGTTCCTTTTCAAAATTTGCATCGTATTCTTTACCCTGATATTTGTCATACAAATCTTGTATTCTTCTTGCACCGGTATAATTAAGACCAAACATCTGTCTTATTCTTTCAACACGGCCATCATCACTACCTGTTGAATTATAAATTCCACCCATTAAAGCCCCAAAGTTATCTTTATTTAACCCCTGTTCAAGAATCATCATTTCATTTACATAATTACTACCATCCATATAAAGGTCTTTATTATTACCTAAAGCACCTTCCATAGCTTCACGAGTAGAAAAAGCTCTGTTAATTGCTCCAAAAGCAATTAAATCAGATGTTTTTGACATTGATGTAGCACCGGCTAAACCGGCACTTGCCTGATTAATTAGTTTTGCTCCCTGTTCTCCTTGCCAAAAAGCATTATTACCAGAAAGTTTTGAGAACATAAGCATAGTATCTGCAACTTCTGTAGCTGAACGAGAAAAACCTTTTGCTATTCCATCTTCCATTACTTTCTGAATACCAGATAGAAATTCTGGAATCTGAGAATCATTTAATCCACTAGCATAACCGGCACTTACAAGATGGTTAAAATCATCCGCAACGTTTTTACTACCTCCATAACGAGACATTATTCCGGCCAAGTTAGCAAATTGATTAGCGTCTCCACCGGTTTTATAAGCCCATTGTGCTGTAGTTTCAGCAATTCTTCCGGCTTCTGCAGCCTGAGCAAAAGGACTTACTAAATCGTTTCCTATACCCTGTTTTCTAAGGTTTACTACAAGAGAATTAAAAGCAGCATTATCAAGATTTGTACCATTATTAAATCTGTTTACTCCTTTATATAATGCCATAGACATATCACTGTCTGTTGTTCCAAAGGCTTTACCTGTATCAAATATTGTAGGCATAGCATCTTTGTAGGCATCTGCAAGAGCTTTTCCACCTTTTGCAATAGCAATACCACCGGTGAGTAATCCACCACCGATCAACAAACTTTTCGCAAGGCCTGTCATATCGTTTGTACTAGCCATTTGTGAAAAATTATTCATCATGCTAGAAACACCACTAGCACCGGAGATTAATGAGCCGCCAATATTTCCGTGAGCTGCCCCTTGAATCATATTACTTCCGGTATTAAAGAATCCTAAAAAATTCTGTCTGTTTAATTCTTCAATACGTTTTTGTTTCTGTTCTTCTGATGTAAGTTGTTTTTTTAAGGCCGGTAGATTCTGAGTATTTCTAACTACAGCATCATTCATCATACGGAGACTTTTTACAAGTTCTGGCATTGCATTGCCGAATTCTTTCATAATAGCTGTATTTGCTTTCCATTCATCAGTAGAATTACCAATTGTTTCAGGTAAAGATTGAAAGCCATCTGTGATACTTTTATCTTCAATCTTATCAGTACCAAGAAAGCTGCCAACTTTACTTGCATCAACCTCTGTAAGAGTTACTTTAGTATTTGCCTCTAAGTTTAACCCCATTGTTTCCATGATAATTCCCCTAAGTTAGAACTGAGCCTTTGCAATATCTTCTTCTGAATAGCCTAAAGCCCTTAATTCATCAGCATCTACAGCCGTTTTCTGCTTTTCTTTTTCTTTCTGGTAAGCATCCCTAATACCTATCTTGTCATAATTCATAAGGAATTCAAACCATATATAATAGTATAAATTGTCCTGTAACTCTTTATTTTGAACTGATGCCGTCAAAAAGTCCTGGACTACCATTATCTTCAACGTCTGAAACGGCAGCCAATTCTTTATTTCCTTCGTTGCTATCTGATTCAATGAGTTTCTGCACTTTGAGACGAAAGGTATACATCTTATTGAACACCTCCAGAATAAAGGCCTGAGAAGGAACATCAAGCCAAGAGAAATTTGGATTCTCTTTCTTTGCATTTTCAAACCAATGCGGACCCTCAATTACAAGAACATCCAATGTTGCAATCTGCTGAATCATTGTAAGAATTGATTTATCAAAACTTTCAGCCGGAACACCACCAAGTCTATATGCCTGTAGTTTTCCAATCTGCTGTATATCCCTTGCTCTAGGATATTTTACCTTAAAATCACCCTTGCTAGTGTGAATTGTTTCTGTAACATCTTTTCCCATAACAATAGAGTTAAACATATTAACTCGCTGTGTTTCATCAAGTGTTTCTTCTTTTTTTTCGATTTTTTCAAGATCCATAGTGTTTTTCCTTTTATTGTAGTATTGAAAAATAAGGGAAATTTTCTCTTAATTTCCCTTATTTTCCCTTAATGCAGCTTATTCTTCTGCATCAGTCTGTGATTCATAATCTTCACCAGAACTCATATCAATAGCTTCAACACTTACATTTGCTTTAACATAAGATCCGCCATTCATAGTAATTGTGAATCCTGTTGAAATAAGAGTATCAATCCATCCAATGATGATTTTCTTTTTTTCATCATAGAAATCAAGATACTTAAACTTAGATACAACTTTTCCACTCTTAAAATCTGATGATTTAGGATTGAATGAAGAAAGAGAAATCTTTCCACCACCGTTGTACTGCTGAGTTCCCCTATATACGGCCGGACTTGCCAAGAATCCTGTCATTCTTCCACTTACAGAAATTGCCTGAGCATCAATTGAAGCCGGAAAAATAGAATCAAGAACCTGTGCTTTCTGTGTCTGAATCTGTTTACTCATTTCTGCAGAATCAACAAAGCCGATAACCTGAGCATCTGCAGCACTTGTACCTACACGAACCTGACAACGATAACCGATGACCAAAAGCGAACTTGCAACACCATTTGTATACTGTGCTATTCCGTCTGCCATTTTTTACCTCCTTTACAGTTCAACTGTAGATGTATAGATGTGATTAATTGCTGTAATAAATACGAAATTAACCGGAGCTGTAAGATAACGAGAATAAGTAATATAAATCTTATCACCGTCAATTCTTACCTTAATATCCCAAACATTTTCATTTGAATCTGATGGAACAATATAACCATTCAAAGCCCATTCCTCAGCACGTTTTGTCAATGTCTGAATTGCTGCATTTGCAGAAATTCCGTCAGATCCAATTGTAGGCCTAAACTGAGCTCTCAAATCACGATTCATAAACAAATCTTCACGAACCATTGAACGTTCATTGTTGATAAGATCGTTACCCTGGAAAGTTGTCAATGCACGAATACAGATGTATTCAGAAAGATTTTCAGGATTTGCATTACAAATAAGCAGCCCGGCTTTAATAAGATTTGTCATATTTGTGACATTGCGGATTTTTGTAAATCCAAGAACATTAAGCTGCTTAAATGTCAAAGGTGTATTAGGTGACATTGCACTTTCCATAGCGGCAAGCATAACTCCAAGCATAGCACCTGACAA
>Ga0247609_10006120_pt1 | contig 11636 bp, 10 predicted proteins | sample 172DNAGHGlowgp2_FD_193487 | JGI IMG/M metagenome (GOLD analysis project Ga0247609, IMG submission 193487) | Sheep rumen microbial communities from Palmerston North, Manawatu-Wanganui, New Zealand - 1728 DNA GHGlow gp2 | ecosystem: Host-associated > Mammals > Digestive system > Stomach > Rumen ... | reverse complement strand
CTACAACCGCGGCGAGCTGACGAATGCCGACAGCATTCACTTCCCCGACTCGCTGCGCTACACCACGCTCAACAAGAAGCGTACCGTCTATGGCGGAGGAGGCATCATGCCCGACATCTTCGTGCCCCTCGACACGACACGCTACACACGGATGTACCGTGAGCTTAGTGCGCGTTCCTATATTAATAATGCGAGCCTGCACTTCATGGATCGCCATCGCAAGCAGCTGAGCAAGCAGTTCAAGACCTTCGAGGCCTTCCGCAACGGCTTCACCCTGCCCGATGAGGTGCTCGACGCGATGTTCGACGAAGCAGCCCGCAAGGACAGCCTGCGTGCCAAGGACGATGCCGAGCTGGCGAAGACGCGCACCGATGCCGCACTGACCATCAAAGGTCTCATCGCGCGTGACCTCTGGGACATGAGCGAATACTTCCAACTCATCTATGCACAGGATCCCGTAGTGCTACGGGCGCTCGATGTGCTCCGCAAGGAGGAGTGAAAAAGGGGTAAAGCCCACAAGCCACATAAGCCTCACGAGGTAGGAAAAGGCGTGCGAAACATATTTTTTTCGCCGTTCATGGTCCGTTATTCATCAAAAATGCCTACCTTTGCGCCCGAAACCGACAGCGGCCCTGTAGTTCAACGGATAGAATAGAGGTTTCCTAAACCTTAGATAGGGGTTCGATTCCCCTCGGGGCTACTTCCGATGGTTTTCTAATGGGAACTAACGGGGAATAAAAGCAATGGAATGTACACCTTGAAAAAGTACACCTTGCCGATTTTTGCTTATCTTTGCCCTCGCAAAACCATAATATAGTCGATATGGCAAAGCTACAGCAAAAGCGAATGTAGAACCCGAAACTTGAATAATATCTTTGAAGAGATATGACCCTACAAGAAATAACAACCCGTAAGGAAGACCAAACATTTGATTGCAAGAGCATTCAGATAGAGCCGAAGGCTTTGGCTGTATCCATCGTGGCATTCGCTAATGCTGATGGAGGTGTGATTGCCATTGGAGTATCAGATAAGACTCGGAAGATCGAAGGAATTGACCAACACACGGAGAAGTTAAACGAACTATTACGTGTGCCGTTTGATTTCTGCAATCCATCTGTTCCTGTCACTTGTTCGTACTTGCCTTGCACGGATAAAGAGGGACATGAGAACCGCATCCTGTTGATGAACATTCCGGCCAGTTCAAACCTGCATACCAACCAAGCTGATGAAGCATTTATGCGTGTTGGCGATAAGAGCCGGAAACTGAACTTTGATGAGCGAGTGCAATTGATGTACGACAAAGGGGAACGTTACTATGAAGATACGGCTGTATATGGTGCAACCATTGATGACATCGACATGAATGCTGTTGCTGAATATGCCAAGTTGGTCGGATATGGAAAAAGCCCCCTACAATACTTGCGAGAGAACAATGGTTTTGTGAAGACCAACAAGACAGGCGAAGAGGATGTGAGCACCGCTTGCATTCTTCTCTTTGGCAAGTATCCCCAAAAGTTTTTCCCTCGCGCTCGTACTCGTTTCATCAGGTATGAAGGCGTTGACGAGAAGGTGGGTGCCGAGATGAACGTTATCAAGGATGTCACATTTGAAGGAACCATCTTGGATCAAGTCAAGAAGACTATTGAATTTATCGAGACTCAGGTTCGCGAGCATACGTTCCTAGGACAACATGCCCAATTTGTGACAAAACGCGACTACCCTGAGTACGTCATTCAAGAGATGACAGTCAACGCATGCTGTCATCGAGCCTACAACATTAAGGGCACCGAAATACAGATTAAGATGTTTGATGACCGACTGGTGTTTGAATCTCCCGGCAAGCTTCCAGGACAAGTAAAACCCACCAACATCCGACATACTCATTTCTCTCGTAACCCGAAGATAGCTGCCTTCCTCAAAACATATCACTTTGTAAAGGAGTTCGGCGAGGGCTTTGATCGCATCTGCCGTGAACAGGAGGCTAATGGTGCAAATGTTCCGTCTTTCAGAACTGACGATTTCATCCTGAAGATAACGGTACCAAAGGTAGCAGAAAAGGTAGCAGAAAAGTTGCCAGAAAAGTTACCAGAAAATGCAGATTTGCCTGAAAAGTTACCAGAAAACTTGGAGAAGTTGACGGAAAAGTTGATTGAGAAAGCAAAAGCTATGGGTGAACGGATGACAGAAAACAAAATAGCAATTCTGCGTTTAATGTTAGAAGACCCATATATATCCAAAACATCAATAGCGGAATTAGTGGGAATCAGCTATACTGCTGTAGGAAGCAATATCGAAGCCATGCGTGGTAAATATCTCCGCCGCGTCGGTCCCGACAAAGGTGGCTTTTGGGAAATAATAGTTTAGCCCTTGTGTTCAAGCGAACGAATAGAAAGCCCAACTGATTCATAGCTCAGCTGGGCTATGAACATAGCCACAAAAAAGCGCCTTGAAATTTTCAAGGCGCTAAAAGTACCCAGAGCCGGGGTCGAACCGGCACGGGTTGCCCCACTGGTGTTTGAGACCAGCGCGTCTACCGATTCCGCCATCTGGGCATAGCGTTTGCGCTGAATTGCGGGTGCAAAGGTACAAAAAAGTTTGATGTAGCGTGACAATAGTGGCGTTTTTTTTCATTTTCATGTGGTTTTTATGAGTATTTTGCCATTTTTGGTTGATATTTCGTCATTAAGAAAGGATAAAAACAATAATTTTGCAGACGAAACGCCGCAGTAAAAGAAAAAATGATTATCTTCGCAGCGGCAATGAAACCAAACAAGAACTAAATCGATAAAAATACATTAACTTCACACTATGAAAATACCAGTAGGGCTGATTGGCTTCGGCCGGATGGGACGCTACTACCTCTCGGAATTCCAGAAGAACGAGAGCTACGAAGTGGCTTACATTTGTGACACCGACGAGCATTGCCGCACGTTGGCACACAAGTTGGCTCCGCAGGCTACGGTCGTGGACGACCCCGACGTCATCTTCAACGATGAGCGCGTGCAGGTCGTGGCTCTTTGTGCCTTAGCCGATTCGCGCCTCGAACAAATACGTCGGGCCGTAGCCACAGGCAAACATATCATCGCTGAGAAACCCCTGGCCGACGCCATCGACAAAGAATGGGAGGCCGTCAGGCTCGTCGAGGAAGCGCCCGTCATGAGCACCGTCAACATGTACCTCCAGAATGCCTGGTACCACCATGCCATGCGCGATGCCATCGACCGCGGAGAGATCGGCGAGCTGGCCATCATGCGCATCTGTCACATGACACCAGGACTGGCACCCGGCGAAGGGCACGAGTCGGAAGGACCGTCGTTCCACGACTGCGGAATGCACTACGTGAACCTCGCTCGATGGTACGCCCGAAGCGAGTATAAGACATGGCACGCTCAGGGCATGCGCATGTGGGCTTGGAAAGACCCGTGGTGGCTGCAGGTACACGGCACGTTCGACAACGGTATCGTCTATGACATCACCCAAGGATTCGTCTATGGACAACTCTCGCAACAGCAGACACATAACTCCTACGTTGAGCTCATCGGCACGAAGGGCTTCTGCCGCATGACACACGACTTCAAGACGGCAGAGGTGGATATCCACGGCATCAGCGAGACGCTGCACATCGAGCGACCCTTCGGCGGCAAGAACATCGACCGCCTCATCGCCGAGATGGCCGACAGCATACAGACGGGACAGCGCAATGCCCTCATGCCCACGTTCCGCGATTCGGCCATCGCTTCGCAGAACGCATGGCACATGCTCGAGGATGCTCGACAGCACGACCTGCCGGCCATTGGCACGCACGAGGAGCTCGAAGAGATATGGGAACACAGACGCAACCTGAAGGACGGCTACGGACTCCTGCCTCGAAATAATAAGAATGTATAGGTCATCAGAAACCGAATGCACCATTTCTTGCTATAAATGACGAGCGTTTTGCCTTACGCGCGTAAGAAATAGGTTATCTTTGCCCTGCAAATTCAAAATAAACCATTTTATAACTAAACTTTTATTACTAAACCAACTATGGCAGACGTATCAAGAAGAGATTTCCTCAAGCGCGGCTCTGCTGCGCTCGCGGGCATGATTGTTGCCCCAACCATCGTTCCTAACACCGTACTCGGCGCTGCTAAGAAGCCCGGACGCAAGGCTCCCAGCGACAAGCTGAACATCCTCGGCGTGGGCGTAGGCGGCCGCGGTGCTGCCGACATCGCTGAAATGGCGAAGACCGAGAATATCATCGGCCTCTGCGACTGTGACTGGAAGTACGCTAAAGCTGTGCTGGACAAGTATCCCGATGCCAAGAAGTACACCGAGTACCGCAAGATGTACGACGAGATGCTGAAGTCGGCCGACGCCGTAATGGTAGCCACCGCCGACCACACGCACGCCATCATCGCTGCCGATGCCATTCAGGCCGGCAAGCACGTGTATGTGGAGAAACCTATGACACTCTATGCTTACGAGAGCCGTCTGCTCACCAAACTGGCTGCCAAGTACAAAGTGGCTACCCAGCAGGGTAACCAAGGCGCCTCAAGCTCCGGCACACGCAAGGCCATCAACTGGCTGTGGAACGGCGAGATAGGTGAGGTGACCAAGATTGAGGCCTTCACCAACCGTCCCATCTGGCCGCAGGGCATGCAGACGCCCAAGGAGGCACAGGCAGTGCCTGCTACCATGAACTGGGAAGCCTTCATCGGCCCCGCTCAGATGCGCCCCTACAACGAGGCTTACACGCCCTGGAACTTCCGCGGCTGGTGGCCCTTCGGCTCCGGCGCCCTCGGTGATATGGCCAACCATATTCTCGCCGTGGCCTTCACAGGTCTGAAACTTGGCTCGCCTACGGCTATCCTCGGCAGCTCCACGATGCTGATGCCCGACAGCTGCCCGTCGGCACAGAAGGTGACCTATCGCTTCCCCGCACGCGACAACCTGCCCAAGCTGGGTCTGCCCGCTTGCGAACTGACTTGGTACGACGGCGGTCTGCGCCCGAACATCCCGTTTGACATGCCCGAAGGCAAGCACTTCGACGGCAACGGCGTCTGCATCTTCTACGGCACGAAGGACATCATGGTCGTCGGTACCTACGGCTACGACCCGTTCCTCGTCAGCGGCCGCAACCCCGTGGTGCCTGAGCTCTGCCGCGTAGTGAAGAACGACAACCACCAGCAGGACTGGATCCGTGCGTGCAAGGAGAGTGCCGACAGCCGCGTGCCCGCCGCCTCCGACTTCGCCATCAGCGGACCGCTGAACGAGAACATCGTGATGGGCGTGGCAGCCGTGCGTCTGCAGGAGCTCGACCAGTGGCTCAAATGGGACGGCGAGAAGATGCGCTTCACCAACATCTCACCCGATGCCAAGCTGCACGTGTCCAACGCCATCGAGTTCTCTATCCACGACGGTCATCCCTCGTTCTCATCGGCCGATAAGGTGGAGATCAACGCCGCCGAATACGCTGCACGTCTCATCAAGCCCGTTTATCACAACGGCTTCGTGCTGCCTGAACTGCCATAAGTGTTTTTCACAACGAATTAGACGAATTAGACGAATTCTTGACTATTAACATCTCATTCAAGATTCATTTTAATTCGTTTAATTCGTTGTAAGATGAAAACTGAGCACAACGTTAATTCATTTTAATTCGTTTAATTCGTTGTAAGATGAAAAAAATATCAATTTTTATAGCTTATCTGTTATTCGTCCTTTCTCCGTTAGCTGCCCAGAAGACCGTGACCATCGTCTGCTCCCAGGGTTTCCAAGGCCCTGAGCTGTGGGACCGCCACGAGCTGCCCGTTGACAAGCAGGGTTATTTTGCTATCTTCGACGGCAAGACATTCGCTGGCTGGCGTGGCTATGGCAAGAACTATATGCCCTCGAAATGGAAGGTAGAGGACGGCGCTATCCACCTCGACAGCAAAGCCAAGGGCGAGGGCGGCGACATCATCTTCGCCCATCAGTTTGGTCCCAATTTCGAGTTCGAGATGGAGTGGAAGATTGCCGAGGGAGGCAATTCCGGCATCTTCTACCTCGCCAAGGAAACGGCCAATGCCGACCGCTCCGGCCTCGAACCCATCTACATCTCATGCCCTGAGTGTCAGGTGCTCGACAACGAGCGTCACCCCGATGCCAAGCTCGGCAAGGACAACAACCGTCAGGCCGGTTCACTCTACGACATGATTCCCGCTAAGCCCCAGAATGCCAAGCCCGCAGGACAGTGGAACAAGATCCGTATCCGTGTGCAGGACGGCACCGTAACCCATTTCCAGAATGGCGTGCAGGTGTTGCAGTATAAGCTCTGGACGCCCGAATGGACCAAACTCCTGCAGGACAGTAAGTTCAGCGAGAAAGCATGGCCCGTAGCCTTCGACCTGCTCAACAACTGCGGCGGTGCCGACCGCAAAGGCTTCATCGGTATGCAAGATCATGGCGATGACGTCTGGTACAGGAATATTAAAGTCAAGGAACTATAAGAAGACACGTCATTCGTTTAATTCGCATCATTCGTTATAATAAAATGAAAAAAGGTATATTATTATTTCTCTTAGGCGCAGTCGTCGGCTTTGGTGCCAAATGGTGCATGGACGGCTGTTGCAACAAGTCCTGCGCAGCGCCGGAAGGTGAAGCAGCAGGCGAGAGTCCCGTTGCCCTCGTGGCCGACGGCCCCAATATCGATATCGCAGCACTTCCTGTTGACGAGGAAGGCTTCATCGTGCTCTTCAACGGCGAGAACCTCGACGGTTGGCGCGGCTACGGCATGGATGTGCCTCCCACCAGCTGGGAAGTGAGCGACGGCGCCATTCACCTCAAGGGCTCAGGCACCGGCGAGGCTCAGGCTGAAGGCGGCGGCGACCTCATCTTCGCCCATAAGTTCCAGAACTTCGAGCTGCAGCTGGAGTACAAGATCTCCGAGGGCGGCAACTCAGGTATCTTCTATCTCGCTCAGGAGGTGAAGGATGCCGAAGGCAAGGAATACCTGCCCATCTGGCAGTCGTGCTCTGAGTATCAGGTGCTCGACAATGCCAAGCACCCCGATGCACAGCTCGGCGTGGACGGCAACCGGCAGGCTGCTTCGCTCTACGACATGATTCCCGCCAAACCCCAGAACGCCAATCCCGCCGGCGAGTGGAACCAGGCTAAGATCATGGTTTACAAAGGAACTGTAGTGCACGGACAGAACGGCACGAACGTGCTTGAATACCACCTCTGGACACCGAAATGGACTGAGATGCTTCAGGCCAGCAAGTTTGCCGAGGGAGGCGACTTCCCCTACGCTTTCAACCTGCTCAACAACATGGGCGGCGAGAACCACGAAGGTTATATCGGCCTGCAGGATCACGGCGACGATGTATGGTATCGCAATATCCGGATCAAGATCATGGAATAAGCCACATCGCAGCCACTAATAACCGAAAATAGAAGTCCTAAGGGGAACAACAAACTACCCTTAGGACTTTTTCATTCACCGCTATGCGCCAAACGCTCCAGCTCGTTTGCCACCTCACAAAGCTCATCATACCACGCCTGGCCAAAACGCTGGACAAGCGGTTCACGGAGGAAACGGTACAGGGGTAGATTCAGCTCGCGGCCACGACGCACAGCGGCCTCGCAAATGGACCAACGATGGTAGTTAAGTCCGATGAGACCGCCGGAAAATCGCTTCTCGCGAATCGGATAGAGCGCACAGGAGATAGGCTTGCGAAATGACGAACGGCCGTCACGGCATACTTTCTCCAATGCACAGAGACAACAGCCCTCAGGCAACTCGGGGACGTACGAAGGAGGATAGTTATAATAGGTGAACACGCAATCCTTGCCATGCACAATACTGGTGACAAGCTCGCCCTCGACATCAGTGTAAGCCACACCATGCAGATCAACGACAGCTTGCGCCGATGCCGACATCAACGGCCATGCTGCATCCAACGACGCTTCAATTTCGCCGATTTCATCGATAGTTACAGGCGCTCCGGCATCACCTTCGATGCAACAGGCACCACGACATGCCGTGAGATCACAGCAGAATGGTTCGGTCAGGATGTCCGTAGAGATGAGCACACCACCGACCTCGAGTATGGGGGGAAGATGATTCACCATGAGATTGGCGTTTGTCCTGTTCGGATGAGATAGTCGTTGCAAAGTTCAAAATGGTGGTTGCCAAAGAAACCACGTGAAGCTGAGAGGGGCGAAGGATGGGCTGAACGAAGGACGAGATGGCGCTGAGCATCGATGAAATCGGCCTTTTTACCCGCATAAGCCCCCCACAACAGGAACACGATATGCTCACGCTCCGTGGCCAAAGCACGGATGGCGGCATCCGTGAACTCCTCCCAACCACGACGCTGATGGGAGCCTGCCTGCCCTTGACCTACGGTGAGCGTAGCGTTCAGCAGCAGAACACCCTGACGTGCCCAACGCGTAAGGTCGCCAGAAGCAGGAGGCACGACACCCAGCTCACTCTGGATCTCAGCATAAATGTTACGCAACGACGGCGGCAACGCCACGCCATCAGGAACGGAGAACGAGAGACCCATCGCCTGACCGGGTTCGTGGTAAGGATCCTGTCCCAAAATGACAACCTTGACACGCTCGAACGGCGTACAGGCAAAAGCATTGAAAATCTTGCCACCCGGAGGATAGCACACGCCTGTAGCATAAGCTTGACGGACAAAAGCTACCAAATCAGCGAAATAAGGCTTCGCGAACTCAGAAGCTAAACGAATGCCCCAACTTTCTTCTATCTTGACTTGCATAATCTGTTTATTGACCCTTTAGAAATATAAAAGCTCACAAAAGTACTTATTTAATTTGAAAAACAAGCCAAAATACTTAAAAATTCACGAATATATTTGTTGGAATGGCAAAAAGAGCGTACCTTAGCGTTCAGAAACATGAAAAATAAACAACTTTAATATCGTGAACAAAACAGAACAGAACTATTGCCTCATCCTTGCTGGCGGTTTGGGCAGCCGCCTCTGGCCTGCAAGCAGGGAGAATTGTCCTAAACAGTTTATGGACTTCGAAGGATCGGGCCGCACGCTCATTCAGCAGACTTACGACCGCTTTGCACGTTTTATCCGCCCTGAGAACATTTTCATCAGCACTCAAGAGACCTACCTCCCGCTGGTAGAGAAACAGCTGCCACAAGTCCCTCGCAGCCAAATCCTCGCAGAACCCGTACGTCGCGGCACCCTCGCACCTGTTGCGTGGGCCACGAGCGCCATCAGCCACCTCAACCCCAATGCATGCATTGTAGTATCACCTGCCGACCAGCAGATACATAATCTTCAAGCTTTCGAGAACGACATCCTGCAAGGACTGAACTTTGCCGCTCAGAACGAGGGAGTGGTCACCATGGGAATGACACCGACGCGCCCGGAAACCGCTTACGGATATGTGCAGATGGACGAACAGGTGGATGCCGAAGCACAGATCTTCAGAATCAAGACCTTCACCGAGAAGCCTGACCAGGAATTTGCCACCATGTTCATCAACACCGGCGAATTCCTCTGGAACACAGGTCTCTTCGTCTTCGGCGTTCAATACATGATGGACAACATCATCAAGCACGTACCCGTTTACCGCGATGAGTTTCCAGAGCTCATCAACCCCGAAGCTCCCATCACGGCACTGCAGGCCCCTCATTTCTACACTGCCCTACCTAACCTGTCGATGGAGTATGCCGTACTGGAGCACACTGGTCATCGCTACGTTCAGCGCTGCCATTTCGGATGGGCAGACCTCGGAAGCTGGACGTCCATTGACGCCGACGCCCAGTCCGCCTGCAAAGCCAACTCTCCCAATCCACCCACCGACATTCACGTTGACGGTCGCGGCAATGTAACCCTGCACAGCGAAGCCCTATTCGACAATGCCAAGGGCAACATCGTCCGACTTCCATCGGGGCACATGGCTGTCATCAGCGGCCTCGACAACTTCGTCATCACCGAAGAAGCCGGCGTGCTCATGATTTGTCCCAAGGACGATGCGGCGGCGATGCGCAGACTGCAGACCTTAGCCCATCTCGATGACCTCGAAGAAGGATGACAAGTGAATGGTCAAAGGAACAAAATGCACTTTTTTCGCAAATTTTTCACTTTTCACTTTTCACTTTTCACTTTTTATTGTACCTTTGCACCGCAAAAGCGCAACAAACAGCGCGATGGACTTGTAGCTCAGTTGGTTAGAGCAACAGACTCATAATCTGGAGGTCCTAGGTTCAAGCCCTAGCTGGTCCACGACGAAAATCAGCAACTTAGAAGAAATTCAAGTTGCTGATTTTTCGTTTTGCGAAAACAAATATGAATGTGCAGACAGCGTCCATTCTACAGACCTTCATTCTCCTGAAAAGTACTCCTTTGCCAAGTCAATGGCATCCAAGCGAAGGGTTTCATCTTCCTCCTTCAGTGCGGCATACACTCCATCGGCCAGCCAGAGCGTCATCAGTTCTTTCTCGTCAACCTTATACAGCTCCGCCAACTTGGGAACCTGGTCACGCCTTACACGTCGCGCTCCCAGTTCCATCTTGCTGTACATAGGCATGTCCGTCCCCAGCAATTCTGCCAACTGCCGTTGCTTCAATCCTTGCTCCAGCCTCATGGCCTTTATCTTCGGGCCAAACATACCATAAATTCTTTTATCCTTCATATTTTTTCTATTATCTTATTTGTTCGCTACTTGTCCCGAGCTTGTCCTGAACTTGTCCTGTGGTTTTATTGTTTTAAAAAGTCAATTAGTCTTCCTGCTCATAGTAATACGAGTAGTCGATACCCTTCATGAAGATCTCGCGGTCATCGATGCGGTTGGTCATAGATCCTTGAAGTAGTGCTTTTATGGCAGATGCATCTGTTGTGCTTTGGCGCATGGCCTTCAGATAGTCTTTCTTGTCAATCTTGCTCCAATCCACACACAATCCCAACTGTTTCTTGAACATCAAGTCCAACCATATACGTGTGCTACGCCCGTTGCCCTCCATAAAAGGATGCGTCACATTCATCTCCACATATTTGTTGACGATTTCATCGAAAGTCGTTTCTGGCATCGCTCCTATCAGCCTCAGATTCTGCATCAGATATTCCGCACGACAAAATAGCATACCATCTTTCCAAATGGTCTTGGTGCGAATCTGCCCTGCAAAGTCGTAAAGGCCGCCAAACAGATATGCGTGAATTTGCTGTAAGCATTTCACTGTTCCTGGTTCCATACTATCCAACAATCCGCTTTCAATAAACGTATAAGCTTTCTTTTTGCTGCGCCCGTCAATTGTGTTGTCACTATAAGTGAACCAATCAAGAAACTTTCGGGCACGGTTGTTCGGATAGTTGTTAGCTACCGTCTGAACACACTCAGCATCAAGTGCATCAGCGAAACGTTTTTTGCCATCGGGGGCTTGGAATTTGAAGTCGTGAGTGACACTCACGAGTTGAATTCCTTCTGTATTGAGCTTCTTTTTTAGCCATCGCCAGTAATTACCGGCTTTCACATAATCGTCTTCATCGTTGATGGCACGCACAATATCTGTGGCAGAGAACCACCACTTGTTATTGGTGTCATCCCATACAGCACGCACTTCGCGGTCATTGAAGAATCTGATGGATTTCTTGCTCATATCTCGTATTCTTTTTTTCTATACGTATTTA
>Ga0247609_10006118_pt1 | contig 11640 bp, 14 predicted proteins | sample 172DNAGHGlowgp2_FD_193487 | JGI IMG/M metagenome (GOLD analysis project Ga0247609, IMG submission 193487) | Sheep rumen microbial communities from Palmerston North, Manawatu-Wanganui, New Zealand - 1728 DNA GHGlow gp2 | ecosystem: Host-associated > Mammals > Digestive system > Stomach > Rumen ... | reverse complement strand
TAGTACAGATTGCCACTCTTGTATGCGTTCCTGAATGACAGCGCAAGCTTGCCGAATGTTATTGTATACTCTTCTCGGCCTGTATTATGGATTCTATCGACTAGGACTATTCCGTCCTTTCTTCGATATGCTGATATGATGAAGTGTGTTCCTGAGGTCCATATAGAGCCTTCACCGATATCAGACTTAAATGAACTAAAGTATTCAGCGCCTTCTCGACTTGCTGTCTTTAGCTTCTGGACCTCTAAAACACCACCAGAATCGTATTGATCATATGGCGTGTTCTTTACTAGGTCCTTAAACAATGTTTGCTCTCTCTTGGTTCTGTGTTCTTTGTTTACATAGATTTGGAGAGCAAATGCACCATTTCTATATAATCGCACTTTTGCACCTGTTATGTCAACATTTATTCCAAAATAGTCGAATAACGGGTTGTAGGCCACTACACGATTACCTAGAACTATCAATTGAGTTGTATTTCTATCTCGGTCTATACTCTTCCAGAACTCAATTAAAAGCGTCATCTCATTCGGCGCATATCTATCGTCAAGTGGAATGTATTCGTCAAAGTCGATTATATGTATCCTGCTTGTATAACCATCAAAGCTGGATTTCATCTTTCCAGACATTGTGAGAGGCACGAAGAAGACAATCCAGTCCCATCTTGCGTCTTTATCTTTGTAGTTATCGTCTAGACATACTTGAATACCACGTTTTGAACCTTTGAAGTGCCAGTTCCTGAAGCGCTCATTCTTTTCTAGTTCCAGAGGTTTCTCGAAGAAACCATCATAGATATTAGAAGAGAGTTCAGACTTATATCTTCTCATATAAATAGTGATAGATCTATCGGCTTCATAATCTTCAAGCGCTCTCTGTGCGCAATCAAAGGTTTTTCCATCTGATCTATCACTAAAGACGCTATTGAATAGCGCTTTCTTTGATAAGATATATCGTGCAGTATAGTATGTATCAAACATTATACAGAAGCTGTTCCGAATAGATATATTCCATTCTTTAGGATTTGTTTTAATGATTCAGCTATTTCATTACTGAAACCACCATACAGGACACAATCTGCAAATCTCAAATAGTTATCCTGTGCAGTTGTATCGAATACATCTGAATCTCTAACTAAAACATTGTTATATGAATAGCCGAATCTATTTATATATGCAGTCACATCTGAACTATTAGAAGGTGTTATCTTTGCAATATATAATCCATAAGGTATTGAAGCATTGAAGAATGACATATCATTACTTGAGACAGCCTTATTTGATACAGATTTTCTAGATGTGATTGCCTCTCTATTGATAAGGTTCATTTCTTGTTTTGCCATAGCGCCATAATATGACTCTATAAATCCAGTTGAATCATCTTTTTTGATATTTCCAGCGCTTCCTGTGATACCACTCCAGATTGTTCCTAATTGATTAAACCCGTTATTGAGTTCAGAAAGGTTTCTAGATATCTGAGCTTGTTGTGTGATATCAGCAGACTGGACGTTCAATGGAATGTTAAACTCATAATCCTTTGTTATATCTGTAACATCTCCATTTACATTCAAAAGTAAAGAACTTCCTGAAAGGCCACAAACGAATCTCCATTCAAGATTGATAGTTTGTCCATTTGGTTGTACAGAAATAAATCTAGAGTTGTTTTGAAGGCCTACAATGGTATAATCATTAGATATTGTTGTAGTATATGTTAGTGGTGCATTTCCTTCTAATCCATAATGTGAGTTATGTCTATCTCCACCGATTATTGAAAGTGTATACATAATAGGTGTTGTCTTTTTTAATACATTAGCACCACCTTCATTGAGTAAGAATCCTATACTATTGAATATGAAATAATCGTCCATAGTTTTGCCTAGTAAATCACCAGATAAAAAACTAGCATTGAATAATCCATATCCTACATCATAAGGGATTATTGTTGCTCTAGTGATTTCAAAATAATATGGATTTTGTGGATCATATGGAATAGTTACATTTCCATAGTGTATGTCATGTGCTATTGGGTCGATTCCTGTTCTTGATTTGATTTGACATAATATTCTCATTAAGTCATTATCACAAGGCCAAGCATAATCATATTCAGGTGTTCCTATTTCTTGCTGTTGTTCATCTACGTTAACCACTCTTCTTCCTAGCAATATAGTATAGAATACTCTATTCGTAGCTAATCCATCTTGATTGAGGTTGTAGAAGTTCACATCAAGTGCAACATAACATTTATTACTTGTTCCTACCTTTGTAGAAAGTGTCAGAGGTTTGTTTGTGTTATAGTCTTTTGGTAGGAATGTTTCATATCCAGAAAGTGCAGTTCTTTTTGCATTAGATAAAAATCCATATCTTAATACCATAGATGATGAATAGTTGCTCCAGATATCTTCTTCATAATCAATAACTGCTACCTCATTTACAAGTGTTATAGACTTAATAAAGCAATACCTAGTGGATATAGTTCCATTACTTGCAGATGTAAATGTCATATAGTTATACAGGTTCGCATTAAATGCTGTCAAACCTGTATTCTCTATTGATATAGAACCATTATTCGTGAAGTAAACATCATCACCACTATATATGTTGGTATGTGTTAAAGTTGCAAGATACGTGTCTATATTAGCTGGTATTCGCATATTGAATCCTTCTTTATAATCATTAGTAAGAAGGCAGTTCTGATATAATGTTATTCCTAAACTCATAATATCACCATAAAGCAATTTCCTAGTTCGTCTAGAAGATCATTATATGTATCAGGAAGGGATAGAACTTCTTTTGTGAGTTCGGTCCAGCTTTGCATTGAGAGTGGTCTCTTTTCAGTTCTTGTTCCTGTGTTATCTGTTCTTCCAGACATCTTTGCGCTTGAACCTGTATTGATAGGATAGATATAACCAGTATTCTTGAAGTCATCTGTTGTCACCATTTCAAAGTGGTTCATCATAGCTTGAGACTTCTTGGTTGTTGAATCTACGGACCACACAATCTGTGATAGTATAGCAATCTTTGGCATATACTTGATTATGAGTTCTTTAATCTTATCTCTTACTGCGTGAATGAATAAGTCTGGAGTCTCTCCACCGATTTCGTAGATATCATATCTGGATACGAATAAGTCATAGAGTGAATCAGTTGTTACAGAAGTCATTGTTCCGTCAGACTTCCTAACGCCTTCAATATAGAAGGCAGGGAAGTTAGCGAATAGATTTTGTATTGCTATCCACTCTGGTGTTGTTGCATTGTCAGTGAGAAAATCACTGAATAGTTGTGTATATAGTGTTCTCATAACGTTATTACTTTTTCTGTAATTTGGCCATATGTATCGGAAATATTATGTTGTTGTATTCCAGATGCTTCTTTAAAACATTTTAATTGTCCAGTTGTTGCATTAATTGAGTTGTATTCATAAGCAATTTCATAATTTGTTGAACTAGTTTTATAATACCCACTTACTTGAATTCCATAACCCAATCCATAATTATCGTACATATATTGATTTAAACTTGCCATAGTAAATGGTGTGCTAGAATTATTTATAATTTCTAATCTAAAATATGTCGCGCCATCATTTGAATATACTACTATTGAGTGTCTATATAATTGACTTCCACCACTTGCATTTTGCCAACTTGCACCACCATTTCCGTCTGCTTGAAGAACTTGTCCAGATGTTGCACCAGCAGACCCTAGATTTGCTGCTTGTAATGGACTTGAACTATTTGTATATTGTCTAGTTGATTTTGTTATAACATATTTATCAATTCCACCTACAGTAATTCTTAAAAATGACATTGTAGAAGAATAATCATATTCTTTTATATAGAAATAGTAATCACTTCCGACTTGCCTAATAAATACGCTATCATTAAAAAGTAATTTATCATAAGCACTTTGTGATAATGTTCCACCAGCAGATGTTACAATAGCATAATGGTCAAAAGTTCCACTAGGTGTTTGCCAAGAAGCACCACCACTTCCATTTGCGGTAAGAACTTGTCCACTTGTTGCACCAGTACTTTTGACATCAATACCGCGAATTAAAATTTGTGTGGAACTACGCAAGTAATACCCAGTTGATTTTGTAATGGTATATTCCCAGTATGAACTGCCAGTTGTTGAAAAATTTATTTGTCTATATTTAAGTTCAGTAGATGTTTCAATATATTTTGTATAAATATATAAACTACCACCAGATGAAAAAACAAGAACGGCATCATTATTTTGTAAAGTTGCTAAATCGCTTGCTGATAATGTTCCACTTGTTGATGTTATTGTTACAATATGACCACTACTTGAAACGCTTCCAGCGTCAATGGAAGAACCATCACTTAATGTAACTATGAGATGACTATTTCCATCTATTGCTACGTTTGTGATAGATACACCATCATTTCCATCTGCACCTGATGGTCCAGTTGGTCCTTGTGGTCCAGTTGCACCTGTTGGTCCTTGAGGTCCTTGTGGTCCTTGTGGTCCTGTATTGCCTGGATATCCTCTTGGTCCTTGTGGTCCTTTCATATCTACAAAAAGACCTCTATTGAACTCGTTATTGTCTCTATCTATGCTAGAAACATCACAAAGGAAACCATTATGGAACATAACAGCGTCACCGACATTCATTGTGTTGTCTGGATCATATACTTTAGTTAAGTCATAAGTAATTTGAAGACCGCTAAAATCTTCTTCACTTATGTATATTCTATAAGATGGGTGTTCCTTGAGCCAGTTCTTAAGCTCTAGGATTTGCTCTAATATTGTTTTATTTGTGTTAAAACTTGAAGGATTATAAGGTATCATTGTCTATCTCTTCTCCCGTTTCATCTTCTTCGACATTCTCTTCCAGAACTGATGTAACTATTGTGTTAGGTACAAGTCTGATATCAAGTCCACCATACTCGGCGTCATAATTGAATGTATCAATCAAAGTATTTATAGAGTCTATTGTGTAGAAGTTAGAAGCTTCCACTTCAGCACTCTGGACTCGTTCCTTCTTGTACGTGTTCATAGTTCCTATTCCTAAAGTCTGGAATGTTTCATTCAATATCTGTGTGCGTGCTTCCTGTAGCTTGTCTACAAAGTATTGTGCGCCAGTTTGAACGGACGTGACATTTCCTTTAACATTAACGCCTTTATTAACGAACAAGACTGAAGCACCTAGTTCTCTAGCGTTCTCTAAATTAGAAAAAGACAACATTGTTGCTTTATCTGGAACTTCAATAACGCTCATTATTTTAATAGCGTCTAGGTTCTGCTTAATACTCATATCTATTTCTGCGAGTTTATCAGCTTGTTGCTCAAGGTACGTGATTAAAGGCACTTGTAGATCATTTGCTCTAAGGATAACCACTTCATCAGCTTTGCGCTGTCTTGTGAATCCATTCATGCCTATTAAGTTATAGGCCTTAGGAAGTCCATAGATATCAATGCCAGATTTTACGAACGGAAGGAATAGTCGAAGTTCTTTATCAAAGGCAATACCACCTTTTGTCATTAGAGTTTTAAGGAGATACCTTTTCGGTAAGTCCTTAAACTCGTTTGTTTCAACTCGTACTGCGTTATGGAAGAAACTACAGAAGCGTGTGAGATAAGTATCGAAATACCCTCTACGGCGCTTCTGCGCTTCTTTAACGGCTTCTCTAGTGTTGATTGCCATTGTGCTACCTCAATCTTATAATGTTCCAGCTGTTACGATACAATATGTATTGAAGAGTGGACTGATTGCGAATAAGTCTGATACGTGTAAGAAATAGTTCCAGAATAATCCGTCAGCATTGAGTTGGTTAACCATTTCATATAATCTTGTGAAGTCGAGTATTGCTCTCTCATCTAAGACATAGATATAGTTGTCGTCTGCGTCAATTTCAATGATCTTTGCGTCAATCTTATCTTTTTCAAGATTGAATACGCCAGCAAGTTCATCTACATCAAGAGCTGTCTTCATCTTGTAAGACATAACAATATAAATGTCGTCTACATCAGAAGATTGTTTCAATGCAGGTACATTGTAATCTGTTGATACAAATGTGAAACCTTTAATTGTGTTCTTAATAGCTTTGATGATTGCTTTAGCATTGATTCCACCACCAGACAATGCTGGAATAGTTGTAGAACTTTGAATAACTGCTGTGCTTGGATCATATGAACCTGCAGTTCTTCCCCAAGCAAGTAAAGACTTCAAAGATGTGAACTTATCGTGGATTCTTGATTTGGATAATGCACTAACAATCTTGTCTGCGACTTCTTCTGCACCGAGTCCTGTTGTTAAGACTTTTCTAATTTCAGAATAGTCGATTGTTGTCTTGTAGTTGTGACGTTCCCAGTTATTGAAATAACGGACTGCTACCTTAACTGCTGTATCTCTTGTTAAAGCATTTGCACCTGTTGGATCATATGCGTTAGCGTCAACGAGTTTTACGACTGCTTGTTCAATTGTGTCACCATTGTTTACAGGCATTTTGTCGAATACTGCAAGTGGATTCTTTGTTTCTACTTCACGAATGATTTGGAAAGCAATCTTTCCGATCATATCGTCATAAGGTGCGTATGTGTTTGGCACATAGCTTGCTCCAGTTTGAGCAGGTTGAAAATTGTTTGTAATAGGCATAGTTTCTATTCCCCTTTTAATTTAGTTTATATTTTTTCCTAAGATTAGCTATTGCTTCATCATAAGGATTTGTTTCTTGTTTGATTGCTTCAGCTTCTGGAGAAGTTCCAGAAGTCATCAAAGTTCTAATCTCTGCTATATGTGTTTCGTGCATTTCTTTCATTCTACGTTCGAAGTCAGCTGTTACATCAGCTAGTTTCTTTTCGTATTCTTCTTTAACAACATCTAGTGTAGTTAGATCTTCTGTATTAGTAATCTTTTCTTCGCTCACTTAATTTCACCCCTTTATTTACATTATTTGTCATTTCTATTAGTTCTTCGATTTGGTTCTTTGTATCATCTTCTGTATATGGTATTTTAGAATCGAAGCAATATTGTCTATACTTTGATAAAACGAAATCCATCTTATCTTGTCCTGTGTAGGCATTATGGCCTTCAGCTTCTTCAATGAGTTCTATAAGCTTCAATGTCTTTTCATTGACTGCTTTAACGTTCTTATATAATCCTTTCCATTTGCCACCAAAGATTGTAGCTAAAATAGAAAGGCCAGTTGTTACACATGTTACAACACCACATACTACCTTGATTATCAAGAGTATGTCGTCTTGTGTTAAGTTCAAAGGATTCCAGTTCATATCTATATCATCTCCGTAGAGTTATTATTGACGAGGAAGGCAGATGATTGTGCTATCGTTGGAGGAAGGAATGGAAATCGCATATCCGTTCTGCCTATCCTTTCAAGGAGGTACTTATGGCACATAAGAAAACCAATAAGACAATTATATTGTTTTCATAAAACAATAAAAAAGTCAATATTTTTTAATCAAAGTTATTGACCTATACCACAATATGTAGTATAATGTATACAGAAAGCAATGAGATTGCTGACATGGAGGTAGGAAATATGAATAGATTTGAGTTAAGCTATTTTGAAGATACTAGATTCTTTTCATCATATAAATCAGCATTTAATTTCTATATGAAAATAAGAGACAATACTAAATGGTTATCATTATATGACCATAAAACTGGAAAAATGTTAATCTTTGAAGATAATACATTTATAAAATAGGAGGCAATTATGTACGATTTAAGAATCAATTTTCATGAAGAAGATGAAGCAAAAGAGCAAATTGAGATGATCAAGAAACATTGTGAACATATGAGAGATGATCTCTGTATGGAATTTATAAAAGGATATCTCACAGCACTTCAAGACTACAGAGACAAGTTTCAATCAGGTTACACACAGATACAAATCTTATACATTGGTTATCACGTATATCAATGGTTATCAGATAGACATCTAAAGGAGACAAAATAATATGGCAAACTTCAATGATTATGAAAAGCACTTCCAAAAGATTAGAGAAGGCATTCAAGAGCAAATCAGTCTCGACTGGCACAATGTAAAACTTCACACAGAGCAATTGAGACTCAGCAACAAATACTTCAAGCAATATGAGTATTTATGTATCTTAAAGGATTTAGAACTTGCAGAGAAATATCTAGACGAAGCACAATCAATGATAGACGGATTCGAAACTTGTCCTGAAGAAGATGTTCCAGAAGATATGATCTTCACAAAAGACGAGGAACTAGACAAAGAACCTGAAGAGATTCCAGAACAAGAAACTATCTTTGACGATAGCAAGAATGGTGTAGAAGGTTTCAATGAGTTCTTAAAGAAGTTGAAATAGGTGGTATATGACAAAGATAGAAGAGAAGCTAAACTTATTTAAGGCATATCAGGAAGCGCTCACAAAGTTCCTAAAAGGTCAGATGAGCAATCTATCATTCAAAGATATAGACTACGTAGCAGACCTTAACGAGCGTGTAATAGTGGCAATAGGTTTCTTAGAGAGACTTAAAGAAATAGAAGATAAAACAAATCAAATTGAAAAGGAGATTTTAGAAAATGGCAACAGCAAAAAAGCAAGCAAGTAATGTAACAACAGAAGAAGCAAAGGTTTTGAAGATTTCAGTATTCTACAAGAACTGCGAAACCAAAGACGGAAAGAAGTTCAAAAAGTGGTTAACACAAACCTCTGATGGCAAGTTCTATGACGTATGTTTTGTTCTTTCAGCAAAGACAAGTATGCCAAAAGCAAGAAGCTATGTCTACGTAAAAGAAAGTGATATGAACTGGAACAGAAAGAATCCAAAGTATCCAAAGCTTTATATCAAAGACATTCAATCTGTAGAACCTATCGAAAGCGCACCAGAAGACTGGACAAACTACTTCGAAGAAGCTTAAAATAATAAATAGATGAACTATCCTTGTTGATATGTCTGCCTTGAGTAAGGGTTAGGAATAATTAGCTTCGGCTACAGACGACACTCGATATCACTTGGGTAGTTCACTATTTTATGCAGGAGACTACAATGAATAAAAGAATAAACTATCGAGCATTAACTATAAAGCGCTTACAAGACGATATGGGACTCTCTAAGGAATACGCAACAAACTATTACAATAGAGCATATACAAGCGCTCTAGCAAGCGTTAAAGGAAACCACAAAGGTATGAACGTAGCACGTGAGGTTTATGGATCATTATTCTATCAGTCAGTAAATACATTCGAGTTAGAAGGTGGTGGAAGGTTAGTCTTAAATGATATATACCAAAACTCCAAAAATATTCCAGCTGATGTTTTATTGAAGAAGATGGAAGGATTTATGGAAAAGTATGGAGACTCTAAGTTCATACAGGAAGCACGTGAATCATTTGCTTCTGGCAAGATAACAAGAAGACAATTTAACGAACGTATAAAGACATTCAAGACTTATAATGTAAGATACTTAATATCTGGATCATAAAATATCCAGTTCATAGAAGGAAGGACTATGGACGAACTCTGGAAAGAATCAAAATATCTAAAAGAAAAATATATTTCAATTGGCTGGAACTTCTCTCAACCTGCATGCGTGGAGAGATGTTCTTTAGTTTCAGCTGATACCGAGACAAAGATGTATGATGACAAAGGAAATCTATTAACCTCTGAAAAGGCCTCAGAGATTTATAGGACATTCGGTCAAGATTATGCTCGACTTCACATTCACGTGAAGGCATACGCTTTTACAATTGCGCATAAGGACAAGTTTGCACTATTTCAATGTCCTGAAGATTTTTTAACTGCTATTTGTATGCTCAATTGTAAAATCGTGACTTGGTACAATGCTAGATTCGACTTTGCTATCTTTGATTATTTCTTTTTAACAAACAACTGGACCGAAGTTCAGGAAGAAATATCAAAGTCTAAAAGATACAGAAAAATGCCAGCAAAGACTTATCAAAGCTTGAATGGTGACTATGGACAAAGATATCAGATGACTATCTGGAATGAATATATCAATACTTCGAACCAAAGAAAAGTTCATAAGGTTAAAATGCTTGATATATGCAACATCTTCGGTGGTGGACTAGCTAAGAACCTCGAGGACTGGAAGATAGAAGACGAGAACGGAAATCCGATTCGAAAGCTTGAAATGGATTATGATCTAGCAGATATGAAGGACGTCAATGATCTTCAATATGTTATCAATGATACAAAAGGACTTTACTATCTCACTCTAAAGATTGAAGATACATTAAAGGATATGACAGGATATCTTCTAACAAACGGAGACTATATGACAGCAGGTGGCCTTGCAAAGAAGGTTATGTTGAAACATATGTTCAATAGGATAGACGACAAAGAGAATGTTGAAATATTCCATAATGCGTTCCCTATGTCATATGAACTGGACAAAGAACTCCGTTCTAAAGACTTATATGCAGGTGGACTCTGTATCCTGAACCCATACAAGCAAGGAAAAGAACAATCCCAGATATACAAATATGATGTGAACTCAATGTATCCAGCACAGATGATGTCAATGCGATATCCTGTTGGTGCTGGAGTCTATTGCAAGAACTGGAATGATCCATCATTTGTCTATATCCTTAAAATTAAAAAATTATATGGTTTCCTAAAGAAAGGCAAAGTTCCAGTCTGGAGAGATTCAACGACTGGAGAGATGATGGAAGTCATAGACGAAAAGTATTCCAGATACATATGGTTAGAAGAACTACAAGAATATGAAAAGTGGTATGATATGGAATACGAAGTAGAATCCATTATAGGATATAAAGCTATGCGACCGATAGGCATGAAGAAGTTTATTGACAAGTTCTACACTATGAAATGCAATAACAAAGGCGCAGTCAAGAATGGTGCTAAACTATTCCTGAACTCATCATATGGAAAACTCTCACAACGTCTAGAACGTGTTGAATGTCATTATCAACTGGACCATTTTGGAATCGTCCATCTGGTCCGTTCAGAAGTTAAGCAAGATACATCTAGTATGATGTCAATCATTGTAGGTTCGAGGGTAACATCTCAAGCACGTATAACGCTCTTGCGCTACATTGACGTCATTTGCAAAGGAAATCCTAAGGACAACCTTATCTATTGCGATACCGACTCTGTACACGCTCTAACACCATTTAACGATAGTGACGATAAGGCACTAGGCAAGATGAAATGTGAAGGCATATTCGAGAAAGGTTTATATCTTGCGCCTAAAACATATCTGATGTATAATGAAGGCGAATATGAAGTTCACTGCAAAGGTGTCAATACCGAAGTGGTTAAGAAAGAACTAGAACACCTTCAATGGCCTCAAGCAATAAAGCGCTTCAATGTAGGCGCTGTATTCACGTGCTTATGCGCTATGAACGTCAAAGGTGGCAAAGCACTAATCAATGTAGACAAGACCATCGTGGACCTTGCTACGTTCCAGAAAGGCCAAAAGGCTATGGAACGTATCGAGATGTTATATGATGGTGTGCCTATCATAGACAATTCAGTACAGACATCTATCTTTGAAGATGATGATCTAGAGTACTAATGTTTCATAATGTTTCACATATGTTTCGTGAAACGCAGCAATTAGCAATAATCGTAATAGAGTGCTAGCAGTCTTGTAATGTGAGTGCTAGCAGTGGGGAATAGTTGGTGCCAACCAACTATTATTAGCAGC
>Ga0247609_10006116_pt1 | contig 11642 bp, 8 predicted proteins | sample 172DNAGHGlowgp2_FD_193487 | JGI IMG/M metagenome (GOLD analysis project Ga0247609, IMG submission 193487) | Sheep rumen microbial communities from Palmerston North, Manawatu-Wanganui, New Zealand - 1728 DNA GHGlow gp2 | ecosystem: Host-associated > Mammals > Digestive system > Stomach > Rumen ... | reverse complement strand
TAGACCGTCAGGTCATGCGTGGCGAGGAACTCCTGGATAAAGACATTGATCTGAGCGGCAGTCACTCCGAAGGTACTGTCTTAGAGCATCTCCTGCTCCAGAACTTCGCCTCATTCTTCGATGTGGGCGGTCACGGACACATGAAGCTCCGCGGCGCTGACTGGAACGACGCGCTTGACATGGGAAAGGACAAGGGTGAGAGCGTTGCATTCACGGCAGCTTACGCCGGCAACTACAGAAGGCTCGCTTCGATCCTCAGAGAGTATAAAAAAGCTTCCGGAAAAGACACGGCAGAAGCTGCGGAGGAGCTTGAAGGACTCCTGGGCGTTTCTGACGCGGATAAGCTCCAGGCCGTATTAAATCAGTATTGTAACAGTGTTAAAACAGGTTTCTCAGGCCGGAAAAAGAGTTTTGCCATAGATCTTCTCGCCGGAGATCTTGAGAAGAAGTCTGACTGGATCACATCCCACATCAGAGAAACTGAATGGTTTACCGACAGCGAAGGTTATTCACGCTTCAACGGATATTACGACAACAGCGGGAATGCACTCGAGAAGAACGGTGACAGGAACGGAAAGCCGGCCATGATGCTTACGAGCCAGGTCTTCACTGTGATGTCAGGCATTGCTTCAGAAGATCAGGTCAGGGAGATCGTCAGATCTGCCGACAGATATATCTACGATGCATCCCTTGGCGGCTACAAGCTCAACACGGACTTCCATGAAGTCAAGACGGACATGGGCCGCATGTTCGGATTTGCTTACGGACAGAAGGAGAACGGCGCGGTATTCTCACACATGACGGTCATGTTCGGAAATGCCCTTTATTCAAGAGGTTTTAAGGAAGAAGGCTGGAAAGTACTGGGAACTTTGTTCAGACACGCTTCAGATTTTGAGCAGAGCAGGATTTATCCCGGCGTACCCGAGTACTTCGATCCCAAGGGTCGCGGCGTCTACCATTACCTCACCGGTGCCGCCAGCTGGCTGATGCTGACCGTCCTGACTGAAATGTTCGGCATAAAAGGCTCTTATGGTGACATGATCTTCGAGCCTAAGCTCCTCCCTTCACAGTTCGACAGTGACGGCAGGGCTTCTGTCAGCTTCGAGTTCAACGGCAGACCTGTGACCGTTATTTATAAGAAAACAGTAAATGCCGCTTCGGTCCGGAAGATCTCAGTGGACGGAGTATGCGTAAGTGCGGGAAGCAATATCCTTCCCGCGGACAGGATCGGAGATGTGATCGGGATAGAGCTCGACTGATGATTTTCGAGCTCTTCAGTTCATTATTGATCCGTATCTGATACCTGACCGGCAGATGTATCACCGGTTGGATCATCAGTTGCATTATCAGCCGGTTTTTCAGATCTGTTGAAGGTCTGGTCCGGGAATTTAGACTGCACGATTATCGAATCACCTTTGAAGTTGAATGCGTATTCCCAGCCGCCGTGACTGCTCGCCGGTCCTATTTCCGAAGCAATGGTCTTCGCGGGATCGTCAAACTCCATATCATATGTGAACTGTTCGAGAAGTCCTTCTTCAAAATGATAGTAGACCACTTTCAACCCAGTGTCAGTTACATGTGAGATCTCGAAATGCTCCTCGGTATCAGCAGCCTGCCAATAGCCTTCCCAGTCAGGCGTCTCATAATAGATATCCCCGGCCGTGGTCTCAGATACTTCTGTGACCACAGGAGCTGCAGTAGTGGCTGCAGTGGTCGGGGCAGCGGTCTGCTCCGGTTCTTTACTGCATGATGTAAAAGCGAAAAGCATGACTGCCGTTAATGATATTGCGGTTATACGTTTCATGTTTTTCTCCCCGTTTTTTGATTAGGCTATTATATACGAGACATGAGGAATTTTTAAGTGAAATGTGCCCAGATTACGCGCTGTGATTGAAAACTGACCTTTTTAGTCATAAAATAACTTCGCTAATGAAATAAGGAATGGATATTTTACCTGATGAATCTCTTGAAGAAAAAGTCTCTTTGGGCGGGTGCTCTCTTATTGTTGCTCCTTGGCGGCGCAACAGTATATGTCATCTACAAAGAGCTTAACGGTCATGACATCGCAGGAACCCTCAGGAACGCAAATATCGGATGGATCCTTCTTGCGGTCTTGTCCATGGCTCTCTACGCGGTCGCCGACGGCATCAATATCAGCAGATGCTTAAAGCTTGCCGGTTATAAGATCAGCTTCTCCCAGATGATGAAGTACTCTTTTTCCGGATTCTTTTTCAGTTCGATAACGCCTTCTTCAACAGGCGGTCAGCCCGCCCAGCTGTACTTTATGGCAAAGGACAAGCTCAAAGTCTCCCACAGCGCTTTCACTCTTTTATGCGCACTCTTGAGTTTTCAGTGCGCCGCTGTTTTTCTTGGTGTGATAGGGGTTCTGTTCTCCCGTGGTGAGGTCTTCAGGCTTCAGGGCAGTTTTTCCTATGTCTTCCCTATCGGGTTTGCGATGAACATCGCTATAATCATCGGACTCATCTGTGTCCTCTTCACAAGAAGGATCGCAGGTTTCTTCGCTGCATTAGGTCTCTGGGCAATGAAGTTCAAAGGGATAAAACCCGGCGATAAGTTCAGGTTCCTCCGTTCATTTGCAGCTTACAGAAGAGCCGCAGCACTATTAAGGATGAATAAATCAGTCTTCGTTAAGATGCTCCTGACATCCTTCGTCCAGATCATCTTATTCCACTCGGTTACTTTCTTCTGTGCACACGCAGTCGGCTGTGTCAGCCTTGACTGGTTCACGGTGCTCCGCACGCAGTCATCACTTTTTATATCAGTATCTTCGCTTCCTCTCCCCGGTGCGGCCGGAGTCACCGAATACGGATATGCGCTGTTCTATTCGGATCTGATCCCTGAAGAACTCCTTGGAAGCGTTATGCTCCTTTCGCGTTTCTGTGCCTTCGTCCTGCCTCTCGTTACAAGCGGATTGGGACTTGTCCTGCTGTCAGTAAAGCAACGCAAAAAGAAATCCTGAGTTTACGGGAAAGAACGGGGAAACATAATCAGACTCTTTTTAACTTCGCAGCAGGTCAGTTGAATCCGAATACCCTGCGTGCGATCAGATAGACAAAACGGTACAGCGGGTATGAAAACCAGTGCGGGAGCTTGCGGATCGGACCTATGGTATGACGGTAAAAAGGTTTGCCTAGGATCCATTCATAAAAAGCCGGACGTTTTTCCTGGATCTCGTCGAGAAAAGACTGCATGACTTGCTCATCTTCTTTGGTGCCAAGGCGGAGCAGAAATGAGACGGTAGCCTGCGTAACGATCTCTGTGTAGTAGTAAAGATAATCTCTTTTCGCTTTGTTCGTAATGGAATCAACGTTAAGCTCATAGAGCATGAGACGGTTGACCTTGAGCTGCTGGTCCATGCGGCTCAGCATGACCTTCTCATTGACTGACTGGTCCTCACGGCCGATAAAGTAACGGTACAGGTCAACGTCCAGATAGTACATCTTCTCAACCTGTATCATGGGATAACATACGAAAAGGTGGTCAACATAGAAGGTGTGCTTGGGTAGTTTCATGCCGCTGCCTCGGGCAAGCTCGGTGCTGAATGTCGCGGAGTGCATGAGGAGATATGATCCGGCTGACCACTTGCCTACCTCATCCCATCCGAATATCTTTCCGGTGGGAAGAGTCTTTCTGTAATTGATCGGGTGGCTTCTGCCCTCATTGACCTTCTCATAGACATAATTAGTGATCACAAGGTCTGCAGCCTTAGCAGGGTCCCTCATCTCTTCAAGGACATCCAAAAGCTTAAGGAGTGAATCCTTATCAAGCCAGTCATCTGAATCAAGGACTCTGAAATAGAGGCCGGTCGCGTAATCAAGACCAGTCATAACAGCATCTCCGTGACCGCCGTTCTCCTTCTTAATCAGACGGACAGAATCAGGATATTTGCTTATATATTCTTCAGCGATCCTTGAAGTATCATCAGTCGAACCGTCATCAACAACTATGATCTCCACCTTTTCCCCGCCGGGCAAAAGGCTGTCGATAGCCCTGCTGACATAATCCTGAGAGTTAAAACAGGGGATCGCAACAGATAAAAGCTTTTGCATTAACCCAAAACAGCACCTTTCCTCAAAACCGAATGATATTATATCATCAGAAAAGAAAAGTGCTACCTATAAATAATAATGTGTGATTTCTTTGATAATATCAGTATTTAGGCGGTTTAACGTCGTTTTGTTCGATACTGCGAATACATAACGGAAGTTCCTATCTTTCCCGATACAAATCTGCTGCAAAACAAATATAATGTCTTCTGTCAGGATCAATAAATATCACTCCGGAGAGTAAATATGACGATAGAAGCTTTACCTTACATTTTCACAGTATGCAAGCTCGGATCAGAATCGGATCTTCCTTCAGACAGGAGATTCTGCTTCACGGCTATAACAGATGAGGAGATCTCGCTTGTCTGCAGGACCGGTGACGTGCCTGAAAAGACCATCATCCGTGAAGACGGCTGGAAGGGATTCCGGATCACCGGAGTGCTGGATTTTTCGCTTATCGGGATCCTGTCGAAGATCTCAGGGATCCTCGCGGAGAACAGGATAGGGATCTTCGCTGTATCAACATACAACACAGACTATGTCTTTGTTAAGGAAGAAAACTTTGAAAAGGCTCTGTCAGCCCTTGAAAAAGACGGGTTTTCCGTCACTGCTGCACTGAACGGATAATCCTTTTTGCCCTTACTTGTTTTTTACTATCACAAGTTCCTCGAATTCATCTGTCGGAACAGGCTTGCTTAAGTAATATCCCTGGAACAGCTTGCAGCCCATGTCAGCAAGGAGATCATACTGGTTCTGTGTCTCCACGCCTTCAGTCAGCGCGGTCAGTCCGAGATCTCTTGAGAGATTGATGACATTTTTCACGATCGTATCGGCTCTCTCCTCATCATCGGCTTTTCCGAGGAAATTCATGTCGATCTTAAGGACATCGACAGGAAGGCTCTTAAGCATGTTAAGAGAAGAATAACCGCTTCCGAAATCGTCCATCTCAATGATGAATCCGTAGTTGCGGAATTCATCCATTATCGAGACAACCTTATCTGAATCAGTAACCATGACTGTCTCCGTGATCTCCACGCGCAGCTGCTTTGGATCAAGACCGAATTCCTCAACAAGGCCTTTGATGTATTTCGGAACATCCATATAGTAGAAATCTTTGGGAGAGATATTTACGGAAATGAATAATTGCCAGCCACGTTCCTTCCATTTGGAAAGGATCTCGCAGGCACATCGCCACATGTACTTGTCGACTTCCGTGATCATGCCGTTTTTCTCGAAAGAGGGAATGAACCTGAAAGGAGGAAGGAATCCGTATTCCTTATGGATCCAGCGCGCAAGCGCTTCGCAGCCGACGATTCCGCCGTCACTGTCGGCGATCGGCTGAAGATAAGGCCTTATGTCACGGTTCTTGATCGCATCAGCAAGCTGTGTAGTTATCTCCTGGTTCCACAGGATCTCTTTTTTGAGCTTGTCATCGTAATAAGCCATATGGATGGAATCATCATTTTCGATCGTGGAAAGAGCAAGCCTGGCGTTGACGAACATGGTATCAACATCCTTCTCCTCACGGTCCACCTCATAAGCACCGGCCTGGCTCTGAACAGGAAATTTCATCGTGCCCTGCTTAACGTTGAGAAGGCCAAGCTCCTTCTCGATAAGAGTGGGATTAAATTCATCCTTGGAGATAAGAACTCCGAAATTCGCTCCGCCCAGTCTTCCGTATACGGACTTCTTTGAGAATGTGACCTTCATCTTCTCGGCAAAACACTTGATCGCGTAATCTCCGAAGTCATTGCCGAAGATATCATTTACGACCTTGAAATTCTTGATATTGATATAAAGGATCATGTAATCAGTTTCCTTGTGAACATCAACAGTCTGCCTGATTATCTTAAACAGCTGATCCTTATTGTACATTCCCGTCATCCTGTCATGAGATGCCTCGAAAAGCTCTTTCCTGATACGGAGCTGTTCCTTTGTAATATCGGAGATCTTAAGATAGTATCCGTTTGCAACACCCTTCTCATTGAAAACTCCCTTGTTCTCAAAAAGATAATACTTGGCATAGTCGCCAGTACCGGTGATGCGCTGCTCCGACCAGTTTCCTTTCCTGAGCTTCATATTAAACAGATATTCCAGAGCCTCCGGAGCTTTCTCGCATGTCTCCTCCTGAACACCGACAAGAATGCTTGCCGCCTTGTTGACCCAAACACAGCGTCCTCTCGGGGAGAAGATAAAACAGGCTTCTTTGCCGTTCGAGACGATTCCGGACAGCATCTTATCCAGGAGTTTCAAAGGTCTGTAATGGATTGAGAAATAATATGTAACCACGCCCAGAATGCCAAAACCGATCTTGGAGCGCGCGACGGGGTTCCTTGAGATGATATGGTATGCTTCCCAAATGCCCACGGCGATCATGGATACCAGTATGATCGTATATCTTTCCCTGTAGATCTGTGAAGCACGGAACGTAATAACTGTAAAATAGATGATGATGGCCAGGTATATACCGTAATCGAGTATCCTGTGAAAAGCCAGTCCGCCGAGTGCCTTGATGATATAGAAGACCTGATTCTGATAAACAGTCCATTCAACATCAAAGACATGCTTTGTAAACGGATTTACGAGGATCTGCACCGCATCAGCCAGAAGGAGCCATTTGACCCACCACGGTGCCTTAGGATTTCTTCCGGCACCCTTGCAGTAAGCTTCGGTGAACCCTATAAGTGCAAAAACGACAAGATCCATTCCTGTGAAATAGATGTAACAGCCGACAAGCGCAAGGATCCTGCGCTTAGCTAAGACTATAAGGGCATTTCCGAGTATAGGAGGAATAAAGGCCAGATCTACCCAAGCAACCGCACGGCCGAGATCGGTATGATGCCGCCTTGCACTGAAAGCACATGCAGCCAATACGAGTATCAGCAAAGCAAATACACCGACGTAGACATACCTTAAATACACAGATCAGACCTCACCCGAGAATTTCTTACTCTACAACATATTATAATTAGTCAATTGTTAAGCACTCTTCACCGCTATATTAAATGTTTTGAAACAAAATGCCCGTAATGAAATCACGACCTGCATGCCGTATAATCATAAAAACATGTTTTCCGGGAATATGGAGGATAAGGAGACTTGCTATGAAACGGATCGCTGTGATCATCCTGTCGCTGACACTTGCCTTCGCCATGGGCGGATGCTTTCTTCTTAAACCGTCGTCAGGATCGAGACATAAACTGACCACGTATTTTGATGATAACGCGGTTGTCGTAAATGCACGTGTTTTCGCGAGAGATAAAAACGGTAAAGAAGAGTATTTTATCAAAGAAGTTGAGGCGGACCGGCTGGATGATCTCGTAGAGGAGATAGATAAGACCCGCCTTGTAAGCCATTTCGCCCATACCGATTATTTCTATAAGGGATGGTACGGCATCGAGCTTGAACTTGATGACGGAACATATCTTATCTACGACTGCACCGAGCTCGAACATACCGGTACACCTTTCGATGAAAAAGAAAGCCGTTACGACAGCATCGAAGACAGATACCTGGAAGACTCCGGCAAGGACTTCTGGGACAGGATAGAGGAATACTTCCCCGGTATGGAAGAGTATGATTTCTCATACGGCTGGTAAGATCAGCCGTATCCTTTTATTCCTGACCCATATGACCTTTTCCGCCGGATAAATATACCGTGATATCACCCGGCTGTCCGGGCAGAGCCGGAAAATGCATTTACGTTTTTCACATCAAGACTTCCCGGTCTGCCACCTTCTCCGAGAAGGTGCGGTCGTGTTCCACAAAGAGCATGGTAACGCTGTTCTCCCTGACCAGACGCTCGATCTCCTGCCTCAGGTAAACATCGATATAGTTCAGCGGTTCATCCCACAGATACAGGTCAGCATGTTCGCAGAGAGACAGGGCGATCATGACGAACTTCTTCTGTCCCAAAGACAGCCTTGAGACATCACGGTAGAGCATCTCTTTGGTAAAACCCATCTTGATCAGGATCGTCGAGAAAACCGTCTTATCGGCACCTCTTTCAGACGCAATGTCATAGAGGGTTCCTGAAAGGGATGAAGTGTCCTGTCCGACATAAGAGATCTTCAGTCCGGGCGCTATGTACATATCACCTTCCGCAGTGATCCCTTCCTGCTCTCCAAGCCCTGCCAGATACTTTATAAGCGTGCTCTTTCCGCATCCGTTCCTGCCCTGAAGAGAAATCTTGTTCCCGCGTTCGACTGTAAGATCAAAGCCTGTCACGACAGGTTCACCGTAACGTTTCAAAGTTACATCCTTCATGATTACGGGTGTTTTATTGTGGTGCTCGGTTCCGGTGATCTTCAGGGTCTCCGTGCGCTCCAGATCTTTGAGAAGGCCCTGCTTCTCTTCCATCTTGCGTTCGTTGCGCCTCTCTAAGTTCTTTGCAGCAGACATCAGTTTGCGTGCCTTCTCGGCTTCATATGCTCTCCTGAAATGATCTTCGGCGACCTTGGAAGGCGCCTTGCTCCTGTTCTTATATCCTTCGGCTTTTGAAGACCATGCCGCGTTCTTCTTCATGGCAGCATCGATGGAACTCATCTCTTTTTTGAGCTGATCGTTTCTTGCGCGTTCACTCTCCATGCGCTGTTCATTGTTCTCCCACCACACGGAATAAGTGGCTGCAACGAGCTCCAGACCGGTCTTCGAGATCACGAGCGTATGGTCGGTGCAGCGGTCAAGAAACGCACGGTCGTGTGATATCAGTATGAAGCCGTCCTTCGATGACAGATATTCTGCGACCGCCTCTCTTCCCTGCCTGTCCAGATGGTTCGTCGGCTCATCGATCAAAGGATATATTCCGTCTGCCGCAAAAAGATTGGCAAGCATCAGCTTGGTCCTCTCACCGCCCGACAGCGTCTCCAACGGGCGCCACATGATGTCGGGATCGGCGCCCATCAGGTTAAGTTCTTTCCTGACTCTCCAGTCCTCATTTTCGGGCAGTTCCGTCATAGGAAAGATGACCGTCTCAGGCACTCCCGTGATGGTTCCGCTGTATGGCAGCTCGCCTCTTAACAGCTTGAAAAAAGTGGTCTTTCCCCTGCCGTTGCGTCCGGCGAGCGCGAGCTTCCAGCTTGTGTCAAAAGTGATGTTTATGTTGTCGAACAGCGTTTTCTCGGAGCCGTCGTATCCGAATGTAAGATCGTTGATAGTAACTACTGGCATAATGATTCCTTTCACATGGAAAACATCGAAAGACCGCAATGTGTGCCTGCGGCATTCAAGGTTTCCTAAAGAGCCACTGCCGGATAAATCAAAAGCCGCGACGTGATGGTCAGCGGCCGCGGCTAAAATAAAAAAGCAATATAAATGAACACACAAAAATAGACTTATCCGCGAGGCATTTTTATAAACTTCAGCAGATTGTCTTCCTCATTGGTGTTCCTCCGTTTGTATAGATTCTGCCGTGATGATACAGCATGGTTCAATCTTCGTCAAGCAGTTCAGGAAAGCTTGTCCGGTAATGCTGTTCTTGCCCTGCTGTCATTTTGCAAGATCATTTTTCCGGGTATTCCGTGTAACCTTTTTGTCACGGTAATCATTCAATTTTCACTCATCCTTCACCCAGCCTTCACGAATATCCGGGAGGGTGTCAGTGGTAAACTTCAGTTGGCAAAAGGGAAAGCTGTTGTTCATGTCAGGGTTTCGCTGGAGAAGAACAACGCTTCCCGGAGTGCCGGTAAAATGATCCCCCTTGCTTAACCGTTTTCATTTTTCGCGTCTCCTATCACGTGTACAGGTTTTTGTCGATGTGTTTGCATCGTTTTACCTGTACAAAAACCTGTATTTCGGGTAAATCCATGGTTTTGTACAGGTCATTTCACATTTTCACATAGACAAAAAACTGTACATGGGTGTAAACAGGGGTAACCATGGTTTTTCGCGACGGCAAACATGAATAATTGGTATAAACAGGCTTGCATCGTTTTTTCACGAAGGCAAAAGCGGGCAAATCTCACTCCGTCTCGATATTCACTATCCTCACATAACGGCTCAGCGCATACTCGCCGTCGTGGCATTCGCCGGGGAAATAAGCGCTCATGTCGGCGCCCTTGGTGACACGAATTATGCCGCACCTTGTAAACAGGCCGGCAAGTTCATTACGTTCTTCAGGAGGACAGATCAGACCGGCAGTCTGGAGATGATACCTGTGCGCATAAAGCACCTTGCCGATGTCAGAACGCGGAAGCGGTTTGACTAGGACATTGCACATCATGGGAGACAGTTCGAGCGCGCTGTCGGATGCAAGTATCAGACTGACGCCTCTGCCTCTAAGCACATTCTCATGCTTTTCCTCCTCGCCGAGATAACCCTTAAGGCGCTGCGTGTATGAGATGAGGGTATCCCTCGCGAGCACGCCTATCTCTTCGGAAGAATGTTCGGAAGCAGCCTTCTCGAGCACGGGAAGAAAGCGTTCCGCAAACGCCTTCAGTATGCCGGCATCATCCGTATCGATGTAGATGACCTGACAGCTGCTGCACAAAAGCTGCTTGGTGGATGCGATGTGATCTGCGAGACCTTTGAGCTCTGCATCCGCATCCTTAACCTTATCAAGGTCCGTGATATAGCAGAACCCGAGTTTCTGGCCCCACTCGATTATCTTCGCTCCGGTCGGTGCAAGCCCGCGCACGGCTTCGATAGCCATGTCGCTTCCCCAGACGCTTATGGCGTTGCTCAGTTCCGCCATTTTGCGCATACCCTGGATGTCCGTCGATGCAGTATCGAAAACATAGATATACTCCTTCAGCTCCGGGCAATATTCAATGAGCTGCATGATGAGCTTCAATGACAGTCCGTTATCCGCGGAAGGCAGTTTTAAGATGTTGATATTTCCGGTCATGAGGCCTTCGGCCAATGAATAGGTAGGCAGGAAATCCATGTTGCCGGCGGCGATGTGGAACAGTACGCCGAGAGGCATTTTCCTTACCAGGATCCGTGAGAAACCGTCGACCTGATCCGTGATGTATTCTTCCATACTCCCGAGCTCGGTCTCAAGTTTTTTATGAAGCTGCTCTTTGGATAACAGAGCCTCTGCCTGCATCTTGTATGTGGCAACAACGTCTTTCGGAAATGATTCAAGAAGATAGTCAAACCGTCCCTTCAAAAGATCGATGCGCAGGCATTCCACCGCTTCGATAACGACTTCGGGTGACAGCTGTTTCCGGGAAAGGATCACGGGGATCTTTTCCTGAAGTTCTGAAAGGAGTCTGTCCTGCTCGGAACTCTCATATGTCTTTCCGTCGAAAAGGATCATTGCGGGATTCCTCCTACAAAATTAGCGCGGCAGCAATGCATCATACCTTCACCCCCTTGATAATGTCAGCGGCACCGGCGGCGCAGGTCTTGATGTCGTCAGGAGCCACGCGTCCGATGATCTCAAGATAAGGTGACTTCACTCCGCAGGGACACTCCGTTCCATCATGAAGGATGCCCAGATCATCCGTCATTACCGACAGGATGGGAGTCGCCTTGCAAAGCGGTGAGATGAGGTTAACCAGCCCGGTCTTACCGTTTTCGAGAGGCTCTAAAGATACAGGATCCCTTATGACGATATTGCTGTAGACGGGCACG
>Ga0247609_10006115_pt1 | contig 11642 bp, 6 predicted proteins | sample 172DNAGHGlowgp2_FD_193487 | JGI IMG/M metagenome (GOLD analysis project Ga0247609, IMG submission 193487) | Sheep rumen microbial communities from Palmerston North, Manawatu-Wanganui, New Zealand - 1728 DNA GHGlow gp2 | ecosystem: Host-associated > Mammals > Digestive system > Stomach > Rumen ... | reverse complement strand
TTCCTCCTTTCCGGCGGCGACCAGATCGCCATCGGCGCCCTGGCGGAAGACGTGGTGCTGAGTCCGGTCCTCATCCGGGACGTGGTGCTGGAGCATGTGCGGAAGGCCGAGGCGGCCGGCATCGTCCTGGACGGAAAGAAGGACGGACGTGTAATCATGGAGGACTAAGGGATGGACAAAACGGTGAGAATCCTTTTCGTCTGCCTGGGCGTGGCGCTGGCCGCGGCGGCGGGCTGGCTCTGGCAGCGCACGGTCGCGGCGCCGGGGCATCATCTGGTGATCCTGCACACGAACGATACGCACAGCCATTTCGAACCGGAGCGTTCCGGTGAGTATGCCGGCATGGGCGGTATCATCGAGCGCGCGGCCTTTGTGGACAGCGTCCGGAAGGCGGAAGGGGCGGAGAACGTGCTCCTGCTGCACGCCGGCGATTTCAGCCAGGGGACGACCTATTTCTCTGAACTGGGCGGCAACCTGGAGATCCAGGCCATGAACGCCATGGGGTACGACGTGGTCACCCTGGGCAATCACGAGTTCGACAACGGCCTGGAGGACCTGGGCCGGCGGCTATCCTCCCTGGAGATGCCCGTCGTCGTGTGCAACTACGATTTCTCTCCCTTCGAGATCGGGAAATACGTGAAACCCTATGTCGTCGTGGAACGGGCCGGACTCAAGATCGGTATCCTCGGCGTCCTGTGTGACCTCAAGTCCATGGTGGCGGGGGACATCGCCGAACGGGTGCCGGAGTTCCCGCTGGTGGAGACGGTCCAGAAATATGCGGACCTCCTGAAAAGGGAGGAAAAATGCGACCTCGTGATCGCCCTCACGCACATCGGCTATACGGAACATAATCCGGGCGATGTGATCGATCCGGTTCTGTGTTCCAAGACGCGGAACATCGACCTGTTCGTGACGGGCCATTCCCATACTTTCCTGGAAGAAATGGTGTATCATCCGAATCTGGACGGGATTCCGGTCCCCATCGTGCAGGACGGATGGATGGGCGTGTATATGGGTCAGATCGATTACAGATTGTAAGTAATTATTCTCTGTTTTGTGAATTTTAATCGGAAGGTTGCGGCCTTCCGATTTTGTTTTATTAACAATAAGTGTCGGTAATTCAGTGGGTTTGGATGAAAATTTTTTGAAGGAAAGGTTGCGTTTTTGTAGAAATTTACATAACTTGCATCATTACGAGCCTAAAACATTCATTCTAATCTTCAACAAATGAGAACCAAACTGCTAACCTATGTGCTCTGTGTCGGTTCCCTCTTGCTTGGCCTGTTGACCGCTTCCGCGCAGACGCGGACGGTCCGGGGATCGGTTGTCTCCGCCGAAGACGGAGAACCGGTCATCGGAGCGTTCGTCACCGTGGAAGGCCAGACCAAGATCGGAACCCTCACGGACCTGGACGGTAACTTCGTTCTGACGGGGGTACCGCAAAGCGCAAAGAACCTCGTGGTCTCTTTCATGGGCTACAAAGAGGTTACTGTGCCGGTTCGCGACAATGTCCGCGTGGCCTTGGAACCTGACTCCGAAATCCTGGAACAGGCCGTCGTTACCGGCATGACTTCCGTGGACCGGCGAATGTTCACGGGATCGGCCGCCAAAGTGGACGCTGCCACTGCGAATCTTGCCGGTGTCGCTGACGTCTCCCGTTCCCTGGAAGGCCGTGTAGCCGGCGTTTCGGTGCAGAACGTATCCGGTACTTTCGGTACTGCTCCGAAAATCCGTGTCCGTGGTGCGACGTCCATCTACGGTTCGTCCACGCCGCTTTGGGTCGTGGACGGCGTCATTATGGAGGATGTCGTGGAAGTCGATGCCGAATCCCTCTCTTCCGGTGATGCGAACACCCTGATCTCTTCCGCCATTGCTGGCCTGAACTCGGATGATATCGAGAGCTTCGACATTCTGAAAGACGGTTCCGCCACCTCGATCTATGGCGCTCGCGCCATGGCGGGCGTTATCGTCGTCACGACCAAGAAAGGCCGCTCCGGGCATAGTTCTGTCAACTATACCGGTGAATATACGGTCCGTCTGAAGCCCAGTTATTCCAATTTCAACATCATGAACTCCCAGGATCAGATGGGCGTTTACCAGGAGCTTCAGCAGAAGGGTTATCTTCAGTATGCCGGTACCGCGAACGCATCCGAGAGCGGTGTTTACGGCAAAATGTATCAGCTGATCACCCAGTTTGACGAGACGGCGGGTATCTTCGGACTTGAGAATACCGCTGCCGCAAAGGCCGCCTATCTGCGTGCCGCCGAGTATCGGAATACGGACTGGTTCGACCGTCTGTTCACCTACAACATCCAGCATAACCACTCGATCTCCCTGAGCGGAGGTACCGATACGGGCAACTATTATGCTTCCCTGTCCGTGATGGATGACCCGGGTTGGTCCCTGCAGAGCTCCGTCCAGCGTTTCACCGCCAATGTGAACGCCACGCAGAAGCTCTTCGAGAATGTCACGCTGAACCTGATCGGCAATTCCTCCTACCGTAAGCAGCGGGCTCCGGGTACCCTCAGTTCCCGGATCGACGCCGTGAACGGTGAGGTCAAGCGTGATTTCGACATCAACCCGTATTCTTACGCCCTGAATACTTCCCGCGCGCTGGATCCGGACGAGTTCTATACCCGGAATTATGCTCCGTTCAACATCATGCACGAACTGGAGAACAACTATCTGGATATCGATGTGACCAATGTCCGTTTCCAGGGGGAATTGAAGTGGAAGGTCTTCCGCCAGCTGGAACTTTCCGCCCTTGCGGCGGCCAAGTACAGCGCCACTTCCCGCCTGCACCATATCGAGGATGATTCCAACCAGGCCCAGGCTTATCGGGCGGAGTACACGACGACGATCCGCAATAACAATCCTTATCTGTACACGGACAAGGATGATCCCTTCGCCGTCCCCGAGATTATCCTTCCGTATGGCGGTATCTTCGAGCGGACGGACAACAAGATGTTCGGTTGGGACACCCGCCTGACGGCGACCTACAACCAGACGTTCGGCTCCCATACCGTGAATGCTTACGGCGGTATGGAGGTGAACAGCATTGACCGTGAGGCTACCTGGTTCCGCGGCTGGGGCATGCAGTACAACCTGGGTGAAGAAGCCAACTACGATTACCGGATCTTCAAGAAGGGCCAGGAAGACGGTTCCAACTACTATACCCTGAGCCACACGTATGACCGGCGTGCCGCTTTCTTTGCAACGGGAACCTATTCGTACAAGGGTAAATACAGCATCAATGGAACGGTCCGCTACGAGGGCTCCAACCAGCTGGGCAAGAGCCGTACCGCGCGCTGGCTCCCGACCTGGAACGTCTCCGGCAAGTGGAACATCATCGACGAGCCCTGGATGCGTTCCTTGCAGCCTGTCCTCTCCCACGCGGCCATCAAGGCTTCTTATTCCCTGACGGCTGAAAGGGGACCGGTTTCCAATTCACTTTCCATCTACCGGGCCGATACGCCCTGGCGTTATTTTACCTATGACAGCGAGTCCGACCTCTACCTGTCCAGTGTCGCCAATCCCACGCTGACTTATGAAAAGAAGCATGAACTGAATCTTGGACTTGAACTCGGTTTCTTCAACAACCGGATCAATTTCACCGGAGACTGGTACAAGCGCAACAACTTCGACCTGATCGGACCGGCCTGGACCCAGGGCCTGGACGGTTTCGTCACCAAGACCGGCAATACGGCTGAGATGAAGTCGAATGGCGTTGAATTCAGCCTGACGACGACCAACATCAAGGGGCGCGACTTTACCTGGACGACGAACATCATCTATTCCCATTCGCACAACGAAATCACGAAGCTCCTTTCCACCAGGCGGATCATCGACCTGATTTCCGGAACCGGTTTCGGTGTCGAGGGTTATCCGAACCATTCTATTTTCTCCATCCCGTTCAAGGGTCTGAACAATGAAGGTCTTCCTACCTTCCTGGACCAGAACGGTAATGTGACCGTTACGGGAATCTATTTCCAGACCACGGATCCTTCCATGCTGGATTATCTGAAATTCGAAGGCTCCGCCGATCCTACGGATGTGGCTTCCATCGGGAATACGTTCTCCTATAAGGGCCTGAGGCTGAATGTCTTCATCACGGGATCCTTCGGGAATGTCATCCGGCTGGACCCGGTGTTCAAGCGCTCGTATTCGGACCTCGTCGCCATGCCGCGCGAGTTCAACGACCGCTGGGTCGTTCCGGGTGACGAGAACTATACCACGATCCCGGTCATCGCCTCCCGGATCCAGAACAAGAATGACAGCCATCTCAGTTACGCCTACAATGCGTACAACTATTCCACCGAGCGTATCGCCAGCGGTGATTTCGTGCGGCTAAAAGAAGTCTCCCTGAGCTACGACCTCCCCAAGCGCTGGGTGTCCAAGCTCAATTTCAGCAGCGCGTCCCTCAAGCTTCAGGGAACGAATCTGCTGCTCCTGTATGCCGACAAGAAACTCAACGGCCAGGATCCGGAGTTCTTCAACACCGGCGGTGTCGCCGTTCCGATGGCCAAGCAGATTACCCTGACCCTGAAACTGGGTCTTGGCGGCGGTTCTCCGAAGAAGGCCGCTCCTGCCGTCCCCGCCTATGTCCCGTCTCCCGAAGTTGTGGAGAAAGTGGTCGAAAAAGTGGTGGAAAAAGTCGTAGAGAAGGAGGTCGTCAAGGAAGTGGTCAAGGAAGTCCCTGCCTCTACGCTCAAAGACATCTACACGGATGATCTGTTCTTCCTGATCGGCAAGTCCGAGCTGAATCCGAAGGAATCCTTCAAACTGGGCCGGATCTGCCAGATTCTCACCGACAACCCCAAGGCCAAGATCGTCATCAAGGGGTATGCGGACAGCGGTACAGGTACTTCCGACATCAACAACCGGCTTGCCCGCGAGCGGGCCCAGGCCGTTGCCCGTATGCTCGAGGAGAACGGTATCGCCGCCGGTCGTGTCTCTATCGAATTCCTCGGCGGGGACCGCAATTCCCAGGGCTCTCCCGAGTCCAACCGTGTGGCTGTATGTGTCGTTGAATAAACTCTGACTGGATATGAAGACTAAATACTATCTGATATTCATTGCGGTTGCCCTTGCCCTGGTTTCCTGCGAGAAATTCCTGGACAAGAATCCGGACAACCGGGCTTCGATCGACACGATCGAGGATGTGAACAACCTGCTGACGTCGGCGTATTCCGAGCACACGTATGCGACCATGACGGAGTTGATGTCCGACAATGTGGACGACTTCAACAATACGCAGTTCAACAAGACGACCCGTTTCTATGACGAGGTATTCGCCTGGAAGGATGTCACCGAGTCGGATAATGAGAGTCCCGAGAATGTATGGTCCAATTACTGGGAAACCATTACGACGGCCAACATCGCGCTGGACGCCCTTGAAAAACTGGGGCCCGAAACCGATTTGTCCCTTCGTGAAGCCTATGGTGAGGCCTATCTCGTGCGTGCCTATGGCCATTTCGTACTGGTCAACCTGTTCTGCGAGCAGTACAACCCCAAGACCAGCTCGACCGATCTGGGCATTCCTTATCGGGACACCCCGCCGGAAGGTTTCGATGTCAAGTATGAACGGGGCAATGTGGCAGAAGTGTATAAGCGTATCGAAGAGGACCTGGAGAAGGGACTGTCGATGGTGGGCGATTCCCGTTACAAAGTCCCCAAGTATCACTTCAACATCAGCGCCGCCTATGCATTCGCGAGTCGTTTCTTCCTGTTCTATGGCAAGTATGAGAGAGCCATTGAATGCGCGACCCGTGTCCTGGGACCGAATCCGGCGACCGTGTTGAAAGACTGGGATTATATCGGCTCGCTTCCTACCGCGTCCAACGGACCGACGTTGCACGCGACGGCCTATGTGGATTCCAAATCCTCCGCCAATCTGCTGATCCAGACGGTCTATTCCAGAATTTACGCTTTCTGGCTCAATTATTCTTCTTACAACAGGTATAGTCACGGATCCCATCTGGCCATTACCGAATCCATGACGGCTCCACAGCCTTGGGGAACGGCCAACTGGAAGGACGGTGCGAAGACGTATTCGGGTTCCATGGACAAGATCATTTTCTGGCGGAATCCCTATACTTTCCAGTATACGGATCCGGTGGCCCGCACCGGTTATGCCCGCAGCATCCTGGTGAACTTCACCACGGACGGGGTCCTGATCAATCGTGCGGAAGCCAACATCCTGCTGGGAAACTACCAGGCCGCTTGCGACGACCTGAACCTGTGGCTGCATAATATCACAACGTCCAGTTACGTGTTTACACCGGACAATGTCAAGGCCTTCTTTGACGGGATCAAGTATTCCACCTGGCAGGAAGGGACGATGAAAAAACGTCTGAATCCGGTTTTCATGGAACTCAATCCTTCCGATTCCTTCCAGGAACCGATGATCGACCTGCTCCTCCACGTCCGCAGGATGGACAATCTGGGGTCCGGTCTCCGCTGGTTCGACTTAAAACGATATGGTGTCACGGTGTATCGCCGGATGATTGAACAGGAGGAAACCGGATTCAATCCCACATCCGTCAGCGATTCCCTCAAGGTGGGAGATCCCCGGTGGGCTATGCAGATCCCTTACAAGGTTCTTAAGGCCGGATTCGAGCCTAATCCGCGTTAACCCTCAAACAAGAACGAGTCATGAAAAGATATTTTTCCGTTTTCCTGGTTTCCGCCGTATCTGCTCTCCTGCTTTTCACTTCCTGCCAGAAGGAAACGCTGTCGGAGGACAGTATCATCACGGTCGATGCCATGGAACTGAACGACTTCGACAAATGGTTGGAAGTCAACTTTGTGCATCCCTACAATATCGAGTTCAAGTACCGTTATGAGAATAACGAGACGAGTCTGGACTATTATACGGTACCTGCCGACTATGACAATTCCATCGTCATGGCACATCTGGTCAAATACCTGTGCATCGATTCGTACGACGAGGTGGCCGGCGCCATGTTTACCCGCAAGTATTTCCCGAAGGAGTTTTTCCTGATGGGCGAGTGGGAGTACAAGAACAACGGTGTCTATACCCTGGGTACGGCCGAAGGCGGGAAGAAGATCATCCTGATGGGCATCAATTACCTGGACAACGTCATGGACGGGTCATGGGGTGTCAACAAGAACGACCTTCGTCGGAACCTGAACTACTATTATCTCAAGACGATTCATCATGAGTTCACCCATATCCTGAACCAGACCAAGGATTATCCGGTTTCCTTTGATCAGGTGTCCGGCAGCTCCGAGAATGGCTATGTGACGGACAGCTGGAGCGATGCCCAGTATAATGACAATCTGGAAAAAGGATTCATTTCCAAGTATGCCCGCAGTTCTCCCCGCGAGGATTTTGCCGAAATGATGTCCATTTATGTGACCAATTCTCAGGAATGGTGGAATTCCCAAATGGAAGCGGCTGGCGAGAGCGGCAGTTCGCTGATCGGGAACAAACTCGAAATCGTCAAGGAATATATGTCCGAAACGTTTGACATTGATTTGGACCGCCTTCGGGGAGTCGTCCTCCGTCGTCAGGACGAGGTCGTATCCGGGAAAGTGGACCTGTCTGACTTATCAATATAGGAGGTTCGGTTATGAGAATCAACAGTTATATCCGCATAGCCCTGTTGGGGGGCATTCTGCTGGGCTTTTCCGCTTGTGTCAAGGAAGCGAACTACGTGTTTGATGATACGGCGGCCGTCCGGATGAAAGACAACCTGGAAAGCATTTCCAAGGTACTGACGTCCGCTCCGCATGGCTGGTATCTGGAGTATTTCCTGAATGAGGACCTGGCCAGTGCCGGAACGGGCGGTTATTCCTTGCTCTTGAAATTCGACGGGAAGAAAGTGACTGCCTGGGGCGATTTGAAAAAATCGACCGAATCGGCATCCTCCCTGTACAAACTGACGACGGACAATGGGCCGGTCCTGTCTTTCGACTCTTACAATGAGGTCATCCATTATCTCTCCACTCCTTCCGGGACGAACGAGAACGCTGTCGGGCAATCCGGACATTACCAGGGGTTGGGCGGTGATTTCGAGTTCCTCGTCTTGAAGGCTACATCCGATACCGTTTTGCTGAAAGGCAAGCGTGGAGGAATCGAGATGCTGATGCTCCCTCTTTCCCGGGAACCTTCAGAAGTCATTACCGACATCGCTCACGTGGGAGAGGATATGTATGTATCCGCGTTTTATTCGGATGACAAGGCGCTTGCCGCCGATTTCGACTTGACTAAGCGTCATGTGACTTTCTCCGCCACCCGCGAAACGGCTGACGGAACCGAAAAAGTGCCTTTGTTCAAAGTCCCGTTCCTGTTCAGTGATGATGGTATCCGCCTTCAGGAAACCTTCGGGGAAATTCTTGAATTAGGCCTGGAACTGTATCCTGAATCTGAAAAGGAATTGGCCGATGTCCTTCCCGCCCTGAGGAAAGGTATGTATTACAACCAGCGTAATTTCACCTGGCACTCTGCGGAGCGCAAACTGACAGCCCAGAGCAGTACCCTGCAAGGGGTGATGCCTGCCGGTTGGCTCAGCTATGAGGATCTTGCCGGTGACTATACGCTGTCTTTCGACAACAGCGATCCTTACAAGACGGTTGACATTACGCTTGAACCGGATGTCTATCGTCAGTCCTTCAAACTGACCGGCTTGAATCCGCTGATCACCCTGACGGTAGAATACAGCCTGGCTTCCGGAAACCTGGCGCTGATGGGGCAAACCATCGGTGAGGAAGGGAACTATGTCGTTTGGTGGTCGCCGTGGTCCCGTATCGGTGGCGGTTCCCTGTGGTTCAGCTCGTCTTATGGCATGAAGACCGAGCTTGACCAGGAATCCTACGATGCTGATCCGGAGCATTTTACTTTGAACTGGGTGACCGGCCCTTGCGCGACCGGCAAGCCGATTGACTCATTCATCATTTATATGCGGGAAGGCTCTACTTCCAAGGGCGCAGCCCCTGCGCGCTGGAATATCCCGGGTACGACGGCCCGTCTGCCTTATCTGCACAGCATCACCAAGAAATAAGATTCCGCTATGAAAAAGATTGTAAAACTTGTTTTTCTGGTGTTGTCTCTGCTGGGCTTGCTGGCAGCCTGCAGCAAGCCTGAGCAGGAAGTTGTGACCAGAAAAGCTCTCAAGGTCCTGTCTTCCGAAGTGATCATCGGTGTGGAAGGAGGCGAAGGCTCCATCCTGGTCGATGCCGACGATGCCGTGACGGCGACTTCCGAGCGTTCCTGGTGCCAGGTCACGGTTGATGGGAAAACCATCAAAGTTTCGGTCCCCGAACCCAACAAGAGCCGGATGAGCCGCTATTCCCGGATTATTATCAAGGCCGGTTCGGACGAGTCCCACGTGACCGTCCAGCAATACGGCGAAGTGTTCTCCGGGATGAATCTGGAGGACGTTTCCGTCGGTCCGGAAGGTGCGACGTTCCGGTATTCCTACCTGGCCAATATGGATGTCCGGCTCTCCTCGGACCAGCCTTGGGTCCATTTTGAAAAGGAAGAAGGCGATCCGGACGTGATGAAGGTCATCGTGGACGCCCATGCCGGCTTCGGCTACCGTATCGCGTCGGTGTCCTATACGGCAGGCTCCAACACCGGGACCGCGCAGGTCGTCCAGGAACCCACCTACGGGGAGGTTTCCGGCTGGAAGGTCGAGGATTTGAACGGACGGTTCGTGTTCCCGGACCAGATCGACAACATCTCCATCACGCCCTCCTCCGATCTGGCTTCCGCCCCCTATTTCTGGGATGTCGTGGATCCGAGCGAATTCGCGGGCGTGACCGATGTCGCCGCGAAGATCCGGGAGCAGGCCGAAAACTTGAAGGAGCAGGCCCAGGCCGGCGAAATCACCTTCACCAAGGGCGGCTCCACCCGGGAGTTCACGAACCTGCCTTCCACCGCCAAGGCTGTGATCATTCTGTTCGATGACCGGAACTATCCGACCGGTCAGTATGCCCTGGTCGATGTCGCCGTCCCGGACCGCGGCCCTGTGAAGAAACTGGTGGACGGTTGGGAGATCGTCCACACAGGCGCCACCTATGCGCATCCGGTCCAGACAGACCAGTTTACGGTCACGCCTAAGGCCGGCTATGAGGATGTCAAGTATATAGCCACGGTCGTCGACAAGGCAAGCGTCGTCTCCGTCGAGGATTACGCTTTCACGACATTCGCCATGGACACCCGCGAGGAAATCCTCGCCAAGGTCGCCAGCGGTGAACTTCCCTCCTTCGAGGCGGGCCTCCTCAGCGGGACGAGCACCATCGAGGCCGAGGACAAGGTCGGAGAAGTGTATGTCTTTGTCGTCGCCTTCGGCGAAAACCAGTTCTACACAGGCGATTATCAGGTTTCGGAGTTTACGTTGCCTGATGCGACGCCCGCCTTCTACAAGTGGATCGGCAAGTGGAATGTCAGCCGCAAGAACGACAAGTATGACGATATCGACACCTGGGAGATTACCGTGAAGAAGGATGGGGAAACGCTCCAGATCGTCGGTATCGAGAGCTTCTCCGACCCGGAGAGGCACTATGCTGAGGCCACCGTGGACGAGGAAGGCCGCCTTGTCCTCAAGACGCATTATACCGGTTCTTATGAGGATAGCAGCCGTGGACATGTCGATGTGCTCCTTTCCGGTCAGTATGATGACACCAAGGCCGGAAAGACCTACTACACATCCTCGCTGAATGTCGTCCTGTTCCGGGGTACGCTTTCCGAGGACGGAAAGACCGCAGATCTGGAGCCGGGCCTGATCAATGGCTACTATTTCAAGAATATCCAGTTCTACGGCCGGTACAAGAATTCCAGCGGCGGTACCTCCGCCGTCACCTGGAACGCCGGTCCGACCCAGATTCCGCAGACGATTACCCGCGTTGTCGAGTAATCGGACCTGTTTCTGAAACGAATCGAGGCCGTCCCATCCGGGGCGGCCTCTTTTTGTCATTCCGAGCGTCAGCGAAGGAATCTACAGGATATTCATCGACTGCTCCCGGATCTTCTCCAGCTCGTCCTTCATCCTCACGACCAGGCGCTGGATGCCGGCGTGGTTGGCCTTGGAGCCGGTGGTGTTGATCTCGCGGCCCATTTCCTGGATGATGAAGCCGAGCTTCTTGCCGGGATAGGGATCGCCGGCGAGCGTCTCCATGAAGTACTTGCAGTGCTGGCGGAGGCGGACCTTCTCCTCGTTGATGTCGTACTTTTCGAGATAGAAGATCAGCTCCTGCTCGAAGCGGGCCGGGTCGGGTTTCTGGGCCAGTTCGTCCAGATTCTTCAGGAGACGGGCCTTGACCGTTTCGATGCGTTCGCCTTCCAGTTTCTCCACCTCGTCGTAGAGGCTCAGGATCGTCTGCACACGGCCGGTGACGTCCTTGTACAGGACGGCGCCTTCCTGGCTGCGGAACTGCTGGAGATGGTTGAGCGCCTCGTCGATGGCAGCCTCCACCGCGGGCCAGTCCTCTTCGGAGATGGCATCGGCCTTCTTCGCGTCCACGACGTCCGGGAGGCGGAGGAGGGAAGCGAGCAGTTCGCTGTTCGCCTCGTCGCCGGGAGCGGTGAATCCGGGAAGTTCCCGCCGGAGCTGGAGAACCTGGTTGTAGTAGGCCTTCAGGGCTTCGGTGTTGATGGGACGGACGGAATCGGCTCC
>Ga0247609_10006114_pt1 | contig 11647 bp, 8 predicted proteins | sample 172DNAGHGlowgp2_FD_193487 | JGI IMG/M metagenome (GOLD analysis project Ga0247609, IMG submission 193487) | Sheep rumen microbial communities from Palmerston North, Manawatu-Wanganui, New Zealand - 1728 DNA GHGlow gp2 | ecosystem: Host-associated > Mammals > Digestive system > Stomach > Rumen ... | reverse complement strand
TCAGAGACCGCTCCACCACCCTCAGGCGGTGGTCTTTCTTCATCAGCGATACGGCATACTGTATCCTGTAACTGTTCACATACTGACAGAAGTTGTGCTTGGACCTGGTATTGATGGTCTTCGAGAGCATGCCTTTGTTGGTCAGCATTTCCTTGGCAAGCTCTGACAGCGTGAATCCGTCATCCAGATAGGGGCGCTCCCTCTGCATGTACGCCTCGATACGCTGGAACAGCAGGTCCATCCGTTGCTCTTCGTCCATGGAAACGACTTCGGACTTGTAGGCAGGGGCTGCCACAGGGAACTGAATGACGCGGCTGCCGAACGAAGACCGGAAATACAGGAAGGCATACAGCAGGGACAATACCAGCGATATGGCGATAAGTATCACGCGGGAAAGGGGGACATCAACGGATCCTAGAGCCACGACTACAGTACAGGAGAAGCCCAGGGCGCGGGAGCATACCGCGCTTTGCTGGGACAAGCGCCCTGTTCCCTGGACAGCCTCCCGTCTTCTGGCGGACCATGGAAGCCATTCCCCGAACGGGCCGGCTGCCAGCAGGAATGCGGACGAAAGAGTCGTAAAAGTAGCGGCTTCGACTGGAAAACGGTGCCCTGATGCCTCAAGGGCACTCCGTGCCAAACAGGCCAGGGAAAGCAAGATCGCCATGAATGGAATCCGGCTCCTGGGTTGCGGCACAGTCACTGACTGGAGCAGCACGGCATCACAGAACATGATGTCGGCAGTCAGCAGGAATGCCGGAATCCCTCCCCACGCGTCCATGGAGACAAGCGCAAGAGGCAGGATGTCACGGGCAAAGCGGAGACCTCGCTCTTTCAGCGTCCAAACGTGTCTGCCAGATGACAGTCCCAGGATACACAGGACAGCACTTAAGCCGAGGAATGAATATGCGATGAAGTCCTCCATGGATATCTGAGTCTCAAAAGCGTTCTGGGCCAAATATCCACAAAAAAACTCCCGGAACACAAGTCCGGGAGGGGTCAGACGAAAATAAATATCTTTTTTTATGCTTTTTTGATATCCTTTGACGTATGTTTCAAACGGATGGATTCGAAACCGCGTCCGTAGACACCCGTCACGGTAGATACGGACAGGAATGCGTCCGGATCGATTGACTTGATATAGCGCAGCATGATGTTCAAGTCAGTCTTGCGTGTCAGTACCATCAATACATGAGTTGACTGCTTGGAATACCAGCCCTGACCGTCAAGGACGGTGACTCCACGGTGAAGGTCCTTGGCGATGGCATCGGCGATCTCCTCGTACTTATGGGAGAGGATGAACAACTGGACGGACTGCTTGGAACCGGCCAGGTACATATCCAGCACAGTACTGCATATCGTTATCAGGATAAGACCGTATACGACGGTCACAATCTTTTCCGTGAAAGGGACGAGAACCCCCTCGGCGGTATACGAAGGGACGAGGAGAGAAGAGCATATAATGACCACGTCCATTCCGAGGATCATCTTGCCGGGAGAGACCCCCTTGTACTTGTTCACGATCAGCGCTATGATGTCCGTGCCGCCCGTACTTCCGCCCGCTGACATCGTCAGGCCGATGCCGACTCCGACGAGTATACCGCCCATTATGACGCTCATCAACTTGCCGTTGTCAACGGCAAGGGTCTGGCATATCTCGGCCGGAATCCAGGTCTGGAAGAGGTTGAGGCCGAGCGAGGCAAGGATGATGGCCACCACGGTCTTGGTTCCGAATCCCTTGCCCAAGGTGAACAGAGCGATTATGAGGAGAATCGTATTGACGGTGAAATAGGTGTATCCTATCTTGATGGCTCCATGCGTCGCATACTGGATGATGGAAGCGACACCCGTCACACCGCCGCCAACGAGGTTGTTGGGGACAAGGAAAACGGTCCATCCCAGCACATAAAGCAACAGGCCGAGTATCAGGAGCGCATAGTCCCTGATATGCCGCAACACGCTTTTTTCTTCTTTAAGAGGCATCTGATTCTGATTTGTTCTTTCGTTTGAAACCGGTCTTTATCTCATCGAATCCCTCGCCATAGACATTGTTGGTGGAAGACACCGACATGAAAGCCCGGGGATCGACTTCCTTGATGACCTTGGTCAGGCTGGGAAGCTGCTTGCGGTTGATGAGTATCAGGAGCACGTTCTTTTCCTTCTTGGTATACCATCCCTGCGCGCTCAACACCGTCACTCCCCTGTTCATATTGTTTATGATATGGTCGGCGATGTCGGCGTATCGGTCGGAAAAGACAAGCAACTGGTACGAGGACTTGTCACCTCCCACCACATAGTCTATGATGGCCGAGAATGTGATGATCTCGACAAATCCGTACACCATATCAGTGAACGCTTTGTCAGGAAGGAAGAGAAGGGCAGAGACAATGATGATATCCGAGATAAGGAACACCTTGCTGAGCGACACCGGCCAGTACTTGTTTATCATCAGCGCGATGATATCAGTACCTCCCGTGCTTGCGCCGTATCGGAGGACGAATCCGAGTCCAAGTGCCTCAAGGAGTCCGGCGATGATGGGAATGAGCAGTGTCTCACGGACATAGAAGAACTGCCCGGCGACCGAATGGATTTCCGGTATGGATGCTACGATCTCCATGGCTACCGACGACATAATGATACAATATATCGTCTTGAAACCGAAGCCTATGCCCATGGCGATAACTGCTATTATGATGAGCAGGGCGTTGACCGCGAAATAGGAGTACTGCGCCGGGATCAGTCCTCCCGTTGCATACTGGATGACGGTACACAGACCCATCATTCCTCCAGCAGACATCCCGTTAGGGATCATGAACGCCTCCCAGGCGATCGCAAAGATGAAACATGCGACCGTCAGGATAATGAAATCATTGACTAGATAATACTTTTTCCTTGCGGCTTCCATCACCGGTTATTTGACCACGATATTCACGATCTTTCCAGGGACCACGATGACCTTGATGATGTTGAGTCCGTTTACATATTTTGCAGTCTGCTCCATGGAGCGTACCCTTGCCTCCACTTCATCCTTGTCCGCCGACTTGGGGAGGTCGACGGTGAAGCGGGTCTTGCCGTTGAACGAAACCGCATAGGTACAGCTGTCCTCGACCGTATAAGCTTCGACATACTCGGGGAAGGATGCGAAGGTTACGCTGTCTTCATGTCCGAGGGCATGCCAGAGTTCTTCCGCGATATGGGGGGCGAAAGGCGACAGCAGGATCACCAACGGCTCGAGGACCGCACGCTTGCTGCACTTGAGGGCGGACAGTTCGTTAAGCGCGATCATGAAGGCGCTGATGGTGGTGTTGAACGAGAATGCCTCGATGTCGGCACGCTCCTTGGCAATGAGGCGATGGAGTGACTTGAGCTCCGCTGCAGTAGGTTCCTCGTCCGTTACAAGCCAGTTGTCACGGTCGTAGAACATGCGCCAGAACTTCTTCAGGAAGCGGTTGACGCCGTCAATTCCCTTGGTATCCCAGGGCTTGGACTGCTCCAGAGGTCCGAGGAACATCTCGTAGAGACGGAGGGTATCGGCACCATAGGTGTCGCAGACAAGATCTGGATTAACCACGTTGAACATGGACTTACTCATCTTCTCGATGGCCCATCCGCAGATGTATTCACCGTCCTCGAGGATAAACTCGGCATCGGCATATTCGGGCCTCCATGCCTTGAAAGCCTCGAGGTCGAGCCGGTCGTTGTACACGATGTTCACGTCGACATGGATCTCGGTGGTCTCGTACTTGTCCTTGAGACCGAGTGAGACGAAGGTATTGGTACCGACGATACGGTATACGAAATTGGAACGTCCCTGGATCATGCCCTGGTTGACGAGCTTCTTGAAAGGTTCGTCCTCGCATACATAGCCGAGGTCGTAGAGGAACTTGTTCCAGAAACGCGAATAGATGAGGTGTCCGGTGGCATGCTCGGTACCGCCGATATAAAGGTCAACATCCCTCCAGTATGCATCCACATCCTTGTCTACCAATGCATTGTCGTTGTGAGGGTCCATGTAGCGGAGATAGTAGGCGCTTGAGCCGGCGAAACCAGGCATTGTGCTCTTCTCGAGAGGATAGCCGTCGTATGTCCAGTCCTTGGCACGGGAGAGCGGGGGTTCACCGTTTGCCGCAGGCTTGAACGACTCGATCTCCGGCAGTTCGAGCGGCAGCGCGGACTCCGGCAGAGGCGTAGGTATGCCGTCCTTGTAGTAGATGGGGAAAGGCTCGCCCCAGTAGCGCTGGCGCGAGAAGATGGCGTCGCGCAGGCGGAAATTGGTCTTGCGGCGGCCGAGGCCCTTCTCCTCCACATAGTCCTTGGCTCTCTCGATAGCCTCCTTGACATCCATTCCGTTCAGGAAACCGGAGTTGCACATCTTTCCTTCCTTGGCATCGAAACTCTGCTCGCTGACGTCACACCCCTCGATGATGGGGACGATAGGAAGGTTGAAAGTCTTCGCAAAGACATAGTCGCGGCTGTCATGCGCCGGCACAGCCATAATGGCGCCGGTGCCGTAGCCCGCGAGTACATACTCGGAGATCCAGATAGGGATACGCTCTCCCGTCAGGGGATTGATGCCGTAAGAGCCGGAGAACACTCCGGATACGGTCTTGGTCTCCGCGATACGCTCACGCTCGGTCTTCTTCTTCACCTGCTTGACATAGTCGGCGACCGCCTCTGCCTGCTCAGGGGTGGTAAGCTCCCCGACCAGGTCGCTCTCGGGAGCAAGTACCATGAATGTCACGCCGAAGATAGTGTCAACACGTGTGGTGAAAATGGTAATAGGCAGATGCTTTTCTCCGCAGACGGTGTCGAAAACCACCTCGCATCCCTCGGACTTGCCTATCCAGTTGCGCTGCATCTCCTTGAGGGAGTCGGTCCAGGCAAGTTTGTCCAGGCTGTCCAGCAGGCGCCCGGCATATGCCGAGACGCGGAGCTGCCACTGTGTCATCTTCTTCTGCTCCACGGGGAATCCGCCGCGCACCGAGAGTCCGTCCTTGACTTCGTCGTTGGCCAGCACTGTGCCGAGGCCCTCGCACCAGTTGACGGAAGTCTCACCCTGATACGCAATACGGTAGTTCATCAGAACGTCGGACTTCTCCTTCGCATCCATGGCGTTCCACTGCTCTGCAGTGAAATCAAGATCCTGCGAGCATGCGGCATCCACTCCGGCTGTACCTTCATTGGCAAAGTGCTCCGTAAGCGATGCTATGGGGCGGGCCTTCTGCATGGAGCGGTCATACCAGCTGTCGAACATCTTCAGGAAAGCCCACTGGGTCCATTTGTAGAACCCGGGATCGCATGTACGTACCTCACGGTCCCAGTCATACGAGAATCCTATCCTGTCGAGCTGGCTGCGGTAGCGGTTGATGTTGTCGGTGGTGGTCTTCTCCGGGTGCTGTCCGGTCTGGATGGCGTACTGCTCGGCCGGAAGGCCGAATGCGTCGTATCCCATAGGATGGAGGACATTGTAGCCGGTCAGCCTCTTGTATCTGGAAAAGATGTCGCTGGCGATGTATCCCAGCGGGTGTCCGACATGAAGTCCCGCACCGGAAGGGTAAGGGAACATGTCGAGGACATAGTATTTTGGCTTGGAATTATCCAGGACTGTCTTGAAGGTCTTGTTGGCAGCCCACCAGGCCTGCCATTTGCTTTCGATTGACTTGAAATCGTAATCCATGATGTATCTTATCTGTTTTTCTTTCTTTCCAGCTTGAATTCGACATATAGCGACATCTCGGAACGGACCTTCTTCCCCTGGAGCCTGGCAGGCTTCCAGTCGGGTGAGGCGGCCACGACCTTGACGGCCTCCGCATCGAGGAGCGGATCCACTCCCCTTAGCACCTTGACATCCTTCACCCGGCCCTTCTCATCAATGACGAAATCCACGAGGACGCGTCCCTGGATGCCGTTCCGGACCGCTTCATTAGGGTACTTGAGGTAGGCATATACCCATTTTTCAAGGAATACCTTGGGATCTGTACTGCCCAGGAAAGTCGGAGGGATGTCGCATTCGTAATACGGGATAGCACCGGCCGTCCCGGCAGGGGCGCTTGCGCCCTCTTCCGGGCGGAACGCCGGGGCGGCACCGTTCACGAGCTCCATGGAGAAGTTGTACAGGTACTCGAGCTCTCGCTCCATGTCATCGTACTGGAGTATGGAAGGGGTGTCCCTGTCCGTCCCGAACTCAGGATAGGTCCCGGTGGTAAACAGCACTGACGGGATCTCGGAGGCATAGAACATCCTATGGTCGGAGTCCAACGGCTCGGCAGCCGTGATCTCTGGCTTGACAGGCTGCAGGGTGGAATTGACGCGGTTCAGGATCCTGTTCATATCGGCGTTCGAGCCTGTATAGGCGTAGAAACCCTGGCCACGGCCGAGGACGTCGAGGTTGATCATGGCGTCGATGCGGTCGGCGGCAGGGAACGAACGGTTCAGGAAATACCATGAGCCGATCTGTGACTCCAGCGATGCACCGAAGGCTACGAACACCACCGAACGCTTGAGCATGAGGGAGTTGGTCTTGAGCAGACGCGCCAGCTCAAGCATCATCGCGACACCGGAGGCATTGCCGTTGGCACCGTTGTAAATACGGGTGTAAGGCTGTCCGTCGATGGTAATGGTCCTCGTACCTATGTTGTCCAGCCGAGCTCCTATGACTATGTAACGATCCCTGAGGGACTTGTCATATCCCTCGATAACACCGATGACATTACGCGACACCAGGGTGTCGCCGTTGTCGCGCTTGATGCCGAACACGTCACCGTCAGGGCCGGAAAGGAGTTCGACACCGTAGGCGCCGAGCACCTCGCGGACATAGTCCGCTGCTTCCAGTTCGCCTTCCGAGCCTGCGGCACGGCCCTCAAGGGCCGCTGAGGCGAGGTAGCCGACATGCTCGCGCAAAGCCCTGCCCGTCTCGCTGTAGCCGAGCTCACGGTAGTCCGGAGTACGGTATTGAGCGAAGCAGAACGTGGTGCAGAACAGCGCTGCAAGGAATATGGCGACTCTTCTCATGGCTACTCGTTTACCAGGATCCAAACTTCCTTGGGGCAGAAACGCTCCTTGCGGACCTTGCGCAGCGAAGCCAGCAGTTCCGAAGGATCGTCCGTAGGGCAGACACCCACGGCGGTGAATCCGTTGCGGAAACTCACGGCCTCGGCAGGATAGCCATCGGAAGTAAGCTTTTCGCTGTATTTCATAGCATTGGCACGGTCCCGGTATGAACCGATGACGATGCTGTATCTGGCGCTGGGGGCGCTGTCCTTGGACAAGCCGGCAAAGCGGGCCGGCGAGCGCAGCAGCCCCTTCATGGACTGAAGGGTATCAGTGGCGGCCGCAATGCGTGCGGCCTCCATGGCCTCGCGCCGGACACGCTCCAGCGAGTCCCGGCGCGCCGCCTCCGCCGCCTCGCGGGCGCGGAGTTCCACGCGCATGGCCTCGATGTCGGAAGATGTGGGACGGCCTGCCAGGGTGCGGAAGAAATCGCATCCGGTACATAGCGCAAGCGTCATCACGAATGCGCTGAAAACAAGAATCTTATTCCTCATAAGGCCATTTGTCACAAAATGCAAATTTAGTGAATTAAGTTTCGACAACAAAAAAAATGTATATTTGCATCTGTAACAGGAAAAACCGTGCCGATGCGTCACAAGCGGATATTCATATACCTCTTCGCACTCCTGGTCCCATGCGGACCTGTCCGGGCGCAGTGGAACTATGACATTCCCTTCCCAAAGCCGTTCAAGGCAGCCCCAGATACCGTCAGCGTCACTTTCATCGGAGACCTGATGATGCACGAAGCACAGCTGAAATACGACTGCGACGGATTCCTCTCGGAACTGGGTTCCGTCACGCGCGACGCCGACATTTCGGTAGCCAACCTTGAGTTCACCCTGGCCGGGAAACCATATACGGGATACCCTTCGTTCTCTGCTCCCGACGAGTATGCATACAGCATCGCAGGACACGGGGTGGACGTATTCCTTACAGCCAACAACCATATCCTGGACAAAGGCCGCAGGGGACTTGTCCGCACCCTCCAGGTATATGACTCGATGCGTGAAGACCACGGTATCCAGTACACCGGCTGCGCCTCCGATCCCGTCTCAGACACGCTCCTCAACCCTCTCATCGTCGTAGGAAAGGGCGTACGTATCGCGCTGGTGAACTTCACGTACGACACCAACTTCCAGCCGCAGCCGGAGTGGCCAAGGATAAGGTCAATGGAGAAGGAAGACGTGAAGGAGATGATAGACAGGGCTAAGCGGAGGGGGGCAGATTTCATCGTAGCCCTCCCCCACTGGGGTACTGAGTTCAGGCTCCGCCACGACCGGGACCAGGCTGAGTGGGCCGAATGGCTCGCGGGCCAAGGTGTCGACCTCATTGTCGGCGCGCATCCTCACGTCGTACAGGATACATCGCATGTCCACGGCGTGCCCGTGATCTACTCCATGGGCAATGCCGTTTCCAACATGAGCAAGGAGAACACGCGCCTCGAACTTGCCGTCCGCTCCCGCTTCGTGAACCATCCCGACGGGCACAAGGAGATGCTGGAGCCGGAGCTCGTTTTCCTGTGGTGCTGCCTTCCCGGCACGCTGCGCGACAACTATGTGACCATTCCGGTCGCCAGTTTCATGGGACGGCGAAGCGAATGGAACGACCCTTCAGACTATGACAATATGATAGCCACATACAACAGAGTAACAAAAGAAACCGGATTATATGAGGAAAACCATCAAGCTGGAAGCCATTGACCCCATCGAAATCTTCGGAGCGGGCAACAAGATCCTTGAGGAGTTCTGCTCCTACTACCCCGAACTGAAGGTTGTCGCCCGCGGCGACGAGATCATCCTTGACGGGAAGGAGGCACGTATAGAAGATTTCGAGGTAAAATTCAACGAATTGATACAGAGGCGCCACCGCAAGATGAACCTGACCGTCTACGACGTAGAGGACATCTTTGACGGCGAGACCTCACCCGACCGTTTCCGCCTCAACGGGGATGCCGTCATCGTGCACAGCACCGACGGAAAGCCCATACGTGCCCGCAACCTAACCCAGCAGGAAATGGTCAAGGCATATTTCGACAACGACCTCGTCTTCGCCGTAGGCCCCGCCGGCACAGGCAAGACCTACGTCGCAATCGCCCTGGCAGTACGCGCCCTCAAGAACCGGGAGATCAAGCGTATCATCCTTACCCGCCCGGCCGTAGAAGCCGGCGAACGCCTCGGCTTCCTGCCGGGCGACCTCAAGGACAAGCTCGACCCGTATCTCCAGCCGCTGTATGATGCTCTCGGCGACATGATCCCCCACCGCAAGCTTCAGGAGTTCATGGCCGACGGCACCATCCAGATCGCTCCCCTAGCCTACATGCGTGGCCGCACCCTGGACCGCGCCTGCGTCATCCTGGACGAAGCCCAGAACACAAATCTCGGCCAGCTCAAGATGTTCCTTACACGCATGGGCTGCAACGCCAAGTTCATCGTCACGGGAGACGCCACCCAGGTCGACCTGCCCAACAAGGCAGACAGTGGTCTGCTCCGCGGAATCGACCTTGTGAAGGACATAAAAGGTATCAGCGTCATCCGTTTCACCAACAACGACATTGTCCGCCATCCCCTCGTCACCAAGATAGTCAAGGCCTTCGACAAGGGCGTGACTGAAGAGTGACCATCGTCCAGACAAAAAAATAACCTGCTGGAAAACCAGCAGGTTATTTTTATATGTATGACAGTGATTACTCGGTAGCGGCAGCGACCATTGCGTTGTACTTCTCATACTTGGCGCCGAATTCGGCATCCTCGCGGAAGCGGTAGCAGGCGTTCTTGAGGTACTCGGCGATGCTGGGCTTCAGGCTTTCGTCCTTGGTGACCTCGAGGGCCTTCTCGAAAGGAGCGATGCAGCCCTTGAGAGCGGCCTCGAACTTCTCGACGAGGGCCATGTACTTGGCATCGTCAAGCTCGGCCTGGGCCTCCTCCTGGATGTCATAAGCCTGGTTGTAGAGAAGCAGACCCTCTCCGATGTAACCATACTCGTAGTTCGGGTTGATCTCGGCGCACTTGCGGTAAGCTGCGAGAGCATCGTCGATCTTGCCGAGCTCCTTGTTGATGTTGCCTTCGACATAATAGAGGGAGGCGTTGTCAGGCTCGTTCTTCTTTGCGTCGTTCAGCAGGGAGAAGAGACGGTCGGTGTCCTGGTTGCTGCTGACATAGTAGTTGATGAGGCCGATGAGGATGGCCTGGCTGGAAGGATAGGAAGCAAATCCCTTCTCGAGGATATCCTTTGCACCTTCCTTGTCGCCGAGCTTCTCGGTGACATCTGCAAGCTTGGCAAAGACGTCGCCGTCATCGCCATAGTACTTGTGGTCGATACAGGTCTGGAAGAGGGACTTGGCACGGTTCAGGTCCTGGCCTGCCCAGGCGGCGAAACCGGCGTTGTAGAGGGACTCGTCGTCAGCCTTGTTGCAAGGAGCGGTGGCAAGCGCGTTGGCAGCGGCCTCGAAGAGCTTGCTGGCGTTGGCGAAGTCACCGAAGGTATAGGCGTCATAAGCCTCCTGGACATATTTCTCACCGATGCCCTCGATACCCTTGATGATATCGGCGGTCTTGGTGCCCTTGGGGTCGTTCTTGTAAGCGTTCTTGTAGGCGTCAAGGGCCTTGTCAAGAGCGTTGTCGACGATGGGCTTGGTGACCTTGATTATAGAGAGCTGACCTGCCTCGTTGAAATAGTAATCAGCGGAAGCGTAGGCTTTCTTGAGGTACTGGGTGCCGTTGATGGTGACGTTCTCCTCGGAGGTAGGACGCTGACCGGCCATGACGAGCTGGAGTTCCTGGGCCTGAGCGCCGATCCAACCGTTGCCCATAGGTGCATTGTATGCGTCCATGTAGGACGTTGCGAGTTTCAGCCAAGTAGCCACCTTGGTGGCCTGCTTGGCATTGTTGGCGGCAGCCTGTGCCTTCTCAAGGGCGGCCTTGGCTGCGTTCTCGGTTTTGACGTTCTGAGCAGAGGCGAAAGTCACGGATGCGAGCAGTGCCAATGCGAAAAGTACTTTTTTCATAAGAAAATATAGTTAGTAGTTAATAATTATTCCTGGGCAGGGGTTTCGGCTTCTGTTCCGGCTTCAAGTCCGGCTTCGCCTTCCTCCTCCGATTTTGCTACAACAGAGACTGCGGCTATGGAGTCCGTGCCTCTGAGGTTGATCAGCTTGACACCTTGCGTGGCCCTTCCGGCCACCCTTATATCGCTTACGGACATCCTGATGGTCATGCCGGAACGGTTGATTATCATCAGGTCGTTGTCCTCGGTTACAGTCTTCATTGCAACAAGCGGGCCAGTCTTGTCGGTGATGTCCAGGGTCTTGACTCCCTTGGCTCCCCTGCTGGTCTTGCGATAGTCCTCCCAGTGGGACCTCTTGCCATAGCCGTTCTCGCTGACTACCAGCACGGTATACAGCGGAAGATCGGGATCGGAAGGGTCTGCGGAAACCATGCCCACGACTTCGTCGTCATCCTCGATATTTATGCCGCGGACACCGGAAGCGCCGCGTCCGAGCGGGCGCGCGTCGCTCTCGTGGAAGCGGACGCAGCGTCCGTTCCTGGCGGCGATCATGATCTCGTGGTCACCGTTGGTAAGGATGGCTTCGACGAGCTCA
>Ga0247609_10006111_pt1 | contig 11653 bp, 9 predicted proteins | sample 172DNAGHGlowgp2_FD_193487 | JGI IMG/M metagenome (GOLD analysis project Ga0247609, IMG submission 193487) | Sheep rumen microbial communities from Palmerston North, Manawatu-Wanganui, New Zealand - 1728 DNA GHGlow gp2 | ecosystem: Host-associated > Mammals > Digestive system > Stomach > Rumen ... | reverse complement strand
GTGCCGTGCGCATATATCCCCACACTTTCTTTGATTTCAGGTATCTGACGAGGCCGAGAAACGTCAAGAAAAGTGTAGGCTTACCGACTGTCCACGAAACGCCTAAAAGGCCGTCAGAATCGGCTTTTCGGGCGGTCTTTTTACGGCAAATACCGAGGTAATGTAGCTATTTATGTATCAGAAAGTTAGCTTACCTCTTGGGCATGCCTCTTTTGCACAATTTGCACACATTCGGTTTAATATTTGCATAAATTTGCACAAAACAGAGGGTAGAATCGTGTGTTTATGCAAAAGTAATGCAAAAACTGTGCAAACGTTGTGCAAACGTTGCACAAACGTTGCACAATCATGCCTTTTATGGCAATTTACGGCAAATTGGTGTCAAATATAAGCTGTTTTCGGCAAAATATAAGGCTAAACTGCTAAAAAATGAGAAAAAACTAATCTTTTTTCGCAAAAAGTTTGCAAGTTTCATTAGTTTTTACTACTTTTGCAGCAAAATTATAAGTTTAAGATAATGGATATTAAGTCAATTATGAAGCGGCAAGGGTGGACGATGGACCGCATAGCCGACAAGATGGGCAAGACGCAGAGCAACGTCAGCCAAATCATCAACAATCCGAGCCCAACGCTCAGCAAGCTGCGCGAGATAGCGGGCATCATCGGCTGCGAGTGGTGGGAGTTCTTCCTCGACGAGATAGACCCCGTGAAGTTGCAGCAGGCTCTTGGCGGCAGTTCTGCCGTCCAGTCGGCTTCGGCAGCTTTGATTTGCCCGCATTGCGGCACGCCGTTCGCTATCGAGGTGCGTTCGCTGCCTGTCTTGGGTCAGCATCCGTCATCGTCGGCAGAACAACCAGAACTTTTTAATGAGGAAAAGCAGGATGAGCAGAAGTAAGAGATATATGATATGTGGCGGCGTTTGCCTGGCGATGGCCGGGAGTATCGCCCTGCTCGGCATCGTCGGGCCGCTGGTGGTGTCGCTGGTCTTAGAGCTGATGGCGCGTCGGTATCGTGCCGTCCGTTAGGCCGCTATATATATAATAAAGGTGGTTCATTTGACGTTGAACATTGATAATAATTGTTTCACTAACTAAAAACTTATTGCTATGAAGAAAATGATTTTGATGGAGGTCGTGGTGCTGACGGCACTGACCGCAATGGCACAGGGCGGAATCGGGAAAGCACCAGGATGGACGGTGCAGTCATACGACGACGATTTCACAGACGAGAAGACTTACAATCTGGAATACTACGACCAGCAGAAGGTGCTCACGGCGGTCTATTTCCCTGCCGAGGGCAGAATGACGCTGGTGGACTGGTACGACGGGAAACTGTATTTCGACGTGACGTTTGATGCCGTGATGGACTATCGCGGGCACATCGGCGAGAAGTATATCTCGTATGACATCCACGTGGGACTGCCGAAGGGTGAGAGCCGCGAGGACAGCGGGAACACGAAAATCAAGTATTCGGATGTGCAGAAGGCGGGGCAGCTGTTCTACGGTATGTTCAACATCTTCCCGACACTCGACGACCTGAAACGCGGCACGACCATCAATGTGCGCTGGAACGACCCCATCAGAGGGCGCGAGACGGTGAAGAAAATAAGCCTCGCCGGATTCACGAAGAAGTTTGAGGAATGTGCCAAGAAAAGCGTGGAGAACCTGATGAGGAAGAACGGCATAGAGCCAAAGAAATAACACGAGGCTGTAGCGAGGGTTGCTAAGGGGACAAAAATCGGCATAAATTGACACAAATGGAAATGAAGAGATTTGTGTTGGATTTGTGATGATTTTTGTTCCTTAACTTTGGGGGTCGCTTCGCGAGAAATTGCAAGAAAATTGGGTAAGAAAATTTTTGGAAAAATGGCGATATGAACGAGGTTACAAACATTCAGAGTAAAATCTTTGAGATAAGGGGACAGCGAGTGATGCTGGACTTCGACCTCGCACAGATGTATGGGGTGGAAGTGAAACGACTGAATGAACAGGTGAAGCGCAATATAGAGAGGTTCCCTGAAGATTTCATGTTTCAGCTGACCAAAGGTGAATGGGAAATTTTGAAATCACAAATTGTGATGTCAAACGACTTGATATTCCAAAATGGCATATCAAGTTTACCTGACAATCAGGGCGAAATTGTTTTAAGGTCGCAAATTGCGACCGCAAATAATGCTGATAATCAGGTGGATAATAAATTGCGGTCGCAAATTGCGACCACAAAACAGGCTTCGATGAAGCGTTTCCAACCTTACGCCTTCACGGAGCTTGGCATGGCGATGCTATCGAGTGTGCTGCGTTCACCGCTGGCCATTCAGGTGAACATCGGGATTATGCGGGCTTTCGTGACGATGCGCCGCAGGGTGTCGGCGGTATCTGACGCGCAGGCGGACGTGGCGCAGATGAGGAAGGACTTCGAGGAACTGAAGCTGGACATTGAGGACATGCTGCGCGACCAGAACGACATCAACGAGAGCACGCGGGCGCAGCTGGACGCCATCAGCACGGCGCTGGCCGAGCTGCAAGGGGGAAGCGGGGACAAGCCGCGAAGGAGGATAGGGTTTGTGTAGTTCAGGCATTGTGGGGACAGTCCCTCTGTGAACGCTGCGCTATCACAGCAGGGACAGTCCCCGTGCGGTTTGACAAAATCTTCTTCAAAATCTCTTTTTTTATTTGTGTTTATTATTGTAGATTTTTGTTCTAAAAGTGGGTCGGCTGGCGTCGTCACGACGTGACCGACCCTTGAAAAACATAGGCTCTATGGGAGTCTTCACAGACGATGGTAGAGCGGATAAGAAAAAAAAGAAATTCACTTTAACTATTAACACTATTAACAATCATTGTGCATTGTCATCTGTTGTACCTCGCATCGAAGCGCAGGCCGGACTTCACCTCGTCGATAAGGCCGCCCGTGCCGTACTTGTTGATGTGGGCGGGTATGCCCTTGCGCTGCAGGTCGGCGACGGTGGACGAGAGGAGGGCGACGGTCTGGGTCAGGGCAGCAATGGTTTGCTGCATCTGGGCGTCTTCAGACCCCGCCCCGCCTTCGGCACCCCTCCCCTGTTGAGGGGCGGGGAGTTGCGCCATAGCCGCCACGTTGCCCTCGTCGTAGGTACGGAGGCGGGGCATGTAGCCACGGTCGATGAGCTGGATGGCGTGGAGCAGCTCGGGGGCGGCCATCTGGATGCGCTTCGTCGTGCGGCGGCCAATGACAATCTCGGGGCCACGCTCGGCGACGAGGGCGGGCTGGCTGTTGACCGTCGTGGCGATGGGGTGCTGCACCAGCTTGACGCCCTCGGGCAGGGTTTCGGGCGTGGCCGTGTAGACGTGGCCGTCCTGACCGAGGAACGGGCGACGTGCCGTGACAGAGCCACGGCCAGCTGAGAAGCTGTGGTCGCGGTCGTAGACCTGCGTCGTGCCGTCGTCGTAGAGCTTGCGGCGATTTCGGGCGGGGGAACCGCCCGAGGCGAGGGTGCTGACGTTGCCGCTGTCATACGTCAGCATGCCGCTGGCCAGCTTGACCTTCGTGACCGACGACTTCGACGTGTCGTTCTGCTTGTTGCTGGCGAAGGCGGCGGCAAGCAGGCCGTGGAGCACGGCGGCGATGACGGGGATGAGGGCGAGACCCCACCAACCCAACTGTCCGACGGTCTCGGCGGCACCACTGGCTATGCCTGCGGGCACCTTGACGCTGGCCGTCTTGATGGCATCCTCCCTTGACTGCTGGTTCATCATCTTCTCCATAATCATGTTCTGCGCATACTGCGCCATCATGTCGATGATGCTGTCGCCGACGGCCTGCGCCATCGAGTGCCAAATCTCGGCCCACGTCATCGACTGCTCCTCCATGCCGCGTATCATCTCGCCGAACTTCTGGCCGATGTTCTTGGCCCCGTCCTGTATGGGTTTGGTCAGGGTGTTGATGGTTTGTACCCGCTTGCGCAGCTCCTGTGCCACCGTTGTGGCTAACTGCGTCTCTTGGTCGAAGAGGTTGGCCTGGTACTCCCTCAGCAAGTCTTCGGCACCCATGCGCTTCATGTTCAGCTCGGCCTCCATGTCGGCCAGCTGCTGACGGTGCTCCATGCGCAATTGGTCCATCTCGTCAATAGTGGCGCCGGCTGCCTGACGCAAGGCCAGTTCCTCGTCCTGCTTGGCACGCAAGTCGGCCAGCTCCTGCTGTTGCTGCTGCCGTAGCGCATTGATACGCGACTCGGCCGACTCGATATCCATCTGGCGGTACTTGATGCGGTTGAGGACGGCCAGCACCTCGGGGTCGTTGGCTATCGAGCCCAGCCCCTGCTGTTCGGCAAATGTAGCACCGATGCCCGCGTCCTTCATCTTGCCCACGTTGCTGATGGCCGTCTGTTCCTCGGTTTCCTGCTCCGTATATCCGGCGGCACGGAACCGTTCCTCGTGCTGTCGCTTCTCGAAGTCGTAGCTCTGCTTGCGCTTGGTGTAGTAGTCCTGCTCGGCCTGCAACATCACCTGGTAGAAGTTCTCCAACTCCTTCTTGTGCTGTTCGGGGTTCTCCATCCAGTCTTTCAGCGCAGGGAACAAGTCGAACCAGTGAGCCTGTTCGCCGCTGGTACGGCCTTCTAAGTAGTCGGCCTCGTTCATGGTCTGCGACACGGTGACGCTTATCATGTCGGCCACGCCCTGTGCGTCCGACGGGTTCACCTTGTATAGTCCAGTTCCCTGACGGAGCATGGCAGCCAGCAGCCCCTTCACGGCCTCGATGCTCTGCTCAGCCGTCGGAGCGCCCTCCATGCCCCGTGCCATCTGCTCGGCGGTGGTTCCCAGAGCGCCAATCTGAATGAGGTTTGAGGCAAACTGCCGTGCCGCCTTGTCGAAGTATTCGTATTTCAGCAGCATCTTGTTCAGTTCCTCGGTGGCCTTGGCTTGCGTCTCGCTGATTATCTTCCTGCTCTCGGCGGCCTTCTTGCGCATGGTGTCGAAGAACGACGATGCGTCGAGTTTGGCCATCATTTCGGGGTCTTGGATGGTGGCGAGGAACTGGTGCAGGACCAGCACGTCCACGTCGCCTATCTGCTTGAACAGCTCGGCGCTCCACTCGCCGTGGTCAATCATCATCTTCGACATGTTTTCCTCGTAGAACTTCTTCCAGTCGGTATCGTCGCCGGTGGCCACGGCCAGGCGAGCCTTCTCCAAGGCGATGTTGCGGGCTATCTTCATGGCGTCGAGTGCCTTCTTTGCTTCGTCGTCGGTAATCTTGCCCGTGGCCGCAAACTCGTTGATGGTAGCGTCCTGCAGGTTATACCACTGGTCAACCTTGGCGATGAGACCTTCGACACGATCGCGCTCTTTCTTGAAGTCCTCCTTGATTTCCTTTTCTTTGTCGGTGACCTTCTTTCCGCCAGTGGAACCACCGCCAGCGCCGTCGCTGCTGCCAGGCGTGACCGTTGGCATGTCGGGCGACTCGGTGGACTTCGGTTTAATCTTGCTGACCTCCTCCGACAACTGCTTCATAGTTTCGGTATTCTCCTTAATCTTGTCGGAATTGTCGGTAATGGCCTTGTCGTTGGCCTGATATTCGCCCACAAACTGCTTGTCGCCGGCGTTTGTGGCGTGGACGTAGCCCCATTTGCCGCCAACGGGAGAAGCACCCGCCGTCTCCATGCGGTTCTGCTGGTCAACGGCACGGTCAATCTTGGCTTTTTCCTCTTCATACTTCTTTTGGTTATCGTCGCGCCACTGCTCACGCTTGCGGTTATCGTCTTCGAGGTTAATGTTCTCTTCCTCCAACTTCTCAATCTTCTTTTCCATCGCACGAGCTTTGGCGGCGTTCAATATCTGCTGTGCCAGGTTCTGATAGGCATCAGCAGCCTTGCCAGCCAGTATCTGCTCGGTGGTCAGGTCGGCGAAGTAGTCGGGATATTTACGTTTCAGCTCCAATGCGGCCTTGGTACGCTCTTCAATGGCTTTTGTCTGGTCCTGCGTGGCCTCGTATAGTCTTTTCAGTTCGGCACGCTCCTTTGCGCTTGCCTTTTCGCCGTCTTCGCTTGCCTTCTTCAGGGCGTCGCCATTGCGTCAGCCTCTTTACCGGCTTTGCTCGATGCCGTAGCCATGTCGTAGATGGCAGAAACGGCAAAAAAGATGGCCGTGCCAGCCAGTACCCAAAGGTTAGACTTCAAAAAGGCGCTCAGCTTGCCGGCGGTCGTGGTGGCAGTGGCCATTGCCGTGTTGAGCATTGTGAACTGAACGTAAATCTTACGGATGGCCTGTGCCACGCCATAGAAGAACATAGCCCTGACAAGTGTAGGCAGTAGTTTAATAAGCGTTTCTACGACAAAAACCATACTTTTCATCAAGCCTTGCACAAAGTCTATCCATGTCGCGCTATTGGTCAGTTCTTTCGATAAGTTGTACCACTCAATTGTCAGTTGCTTGACCATATCAACACCCTCTGGATTGACGAAAGCCTTCTCCCAAATATTATTAGCCCTTTCGAGGATGCCAGCCGCAGTGTCCTGAACCAGATTGTACTCGCGGGTCACACTGGTAGCTTCCTCAAAGGCCAGTTCGGAGGTCAGCACGTGGTCGCGCAGCTGGTCGATGTTCTTTGAGAATGCGCCGAACGTCTCAAACATACGGCTACCCTCGCTTCCCAGCTCCTTGAAGATGGGAGCCAGTACACGGATGTCGCCGATGTCGTGCATACGCTGGAAAATGAGCAACAAGCCCTCCATCGTCTGCCCCTTGTTGTAGAAATCGTCGAGCGTTCCCTTTGCAATGCCCAGAGCCTGCTCAATGGCTTCCGTGTTGGTACGGTAAGAGGACAGAAACTTGGTGAAGGCCGTGGCTGACACCTCGGCACTGACACCGAAAGAGTCGGAGGCCGAACCAAGCGCAAGCACCTGGTCAACGGTCAGTCCGAGCATCTGTGCCGTGGGCTGGATGCGACGGGTGAAGTCAACGATGTTACGGCCTGCGGCGGTGGTGGTCTGCGACAGTTCGTTGATACTTGAACCGATGGCCACCATAGACTTCTCGACACCCATCTTTTGAATCAGTCCCATGTTCTCGGCCAGCTTTGCCAGCGGGGTGATGGCTTCTTCAACACTATTACCAAGGTCATCGCCGAGGGCCACTTGTAGCTGGTTGGTGGCTTTCACAAAACCTTCGACCCCTTCCAGCCCGTACTTGCCAAGGCCCATTTTTCCCGCTGAGAATGCGAGGCCGTTGAGCTGGGTGATGGTGGTTCGGGTGTCGATTTTGGCAAAACTCTTGTTCAAATCGTCCACCTCGTCCTTTGTCAGTCCCGTCACCTTCTGTACCTGTGCCATAGAGTCGGAAAGGGCAACGCTACCTTCGGCCACTTCCATGATTTTTCTCTTTGCATAGCCAAAGGCGGCAAACACACCCATATAGGCACCGATATTCTTCAATGCCGTGTTCCAAAGTTTTGCAAAGCCCGTCAGTTCGCCTTTTGCCGTACTGATAGCTTTTTGCAAAGTCTTCATCTGCTTTTGGGTCTTCTCAATGGCATCGGTTTCCTCCGTGTTCAGGCTCATCAGATGCTGTTTCAGCGTGTCGTAGGCGGCTTGCAGCTGTAGGACGTTATGTTTTCCCGTGTTGGCGGCAACATCCTGCGCGTTCTTCAGGTCAATAGTGTTGTTCTTAGTGTGCTGAATAGCCTCCTGCACCTTGCGCTTGTTTTCGGCCATCTTCTGTGCGCCGCTGGTGTCGGTGGCCACAAGTTTCTTCTCCTGTGCCTCCAGCTGCTTCAGCTTTGCCTCTAACTTCTCGACGGGAACATTGTCGAGATTGTCGAAGTCAATGTCATCAAGTCCCTGCATCTTGGCTTTCAGGTCGTCGATGGCCTTCTGCATCTGCTCAATGTCGATGATGTTGTTCTTGATGCCTTGGGTGTCGCCCATCTCAATCTTGCCCGACTGCTCTTTCAGCTTCTTCAGCGCATCCTCCATCTGCTCCAGGTTGGCGGTGCCGTTTTGTATGCCGTCAAAGGTCTTATCGATGTCGATTTGGGCAATGTCCGTCATGGCCTGCTTCACGCTTTCGAGCTTTGCCTTCAAGTCGTCGGCCTGCTGTTCCTCCTGCGCCGTAAGGTTGATGCCCTGCATGTTCCTGAGTTCAGCCTCGTAAGCCTTCTGCGCCTCGATGAGCTCCTGCAGCGACACTTTCTGCCGTTGCTGTGAATTGATGCGGGCGGTCACGTTGTCGGCCTTTTTCAAGTCGGCAATGGCCTTGGCCTCCTGTGCCTCCTTGCGCTCGGTCTCGGTGAGTTCCTTCATGGCCTGGTTCACCTTTTGCAGACGGGTGAGGTATTCCTGACTGATGGTCTCGTAGCCTTGTACGCCCTCGGTGGCCAAGTAGCCAGCACGGAGCCGCTGCTGCTCGGTCTGCAACTGGTCGCGGTTCATTCCGCTTACGGGTGCTATGCCGGCACGACCATATTGGGTAACGGCTATCTGCGCCTGATAGCGGCTCTTGCCTTCCAATAGCTCAAGGCCGTCGGCGGCTTGTTTTTCTGCCTCACTCATGGTGGCAAGTTTCTTCTCGATAGAGTCAAGTCCCATCTTCAACTTGTCGAGCGGGGTGTTGGCGAGTTCGGTCAGTGTTGCTTTTGCCTTTTTTAGTGCGTCGACACCTTCACGCTTCGACATTTCGTGACGGACTTCCTGCATCTGCTCCTTTATCTTTATCAAGTCATCGACGGCATCACTCTTGGCACGCTTGAACCGAGCGGAGAGTGTCTTCAAGGCACGGCCCATTTCGTTTCCAGTAGCCTGCGAGAGGTCTTTCATTATCTCATCGACCTTGCGGAGTTCGATGGCGTTTCGTTCCCATGCCGTGTTGAGACCTTGGATTTTCTTGGCCAATGACTCGGCATGTTTTTCCTCCTCCTTGGTCAGTGTGATACCCTGTTTTTTCTTCTCTGTGAGTTTGTCAAGTTCTTCGGCATACCCTTTGGCGAGTTGTTTCAGCTCGTCCATTACCTCGGTCACGGCTGAGCCGTTGGCGGTGAGAACAATCTCAAATGTTTGTGATTTGCTTGCCATTTTTGTGTTGGATTTTAATTCTTTTGCCAAAGATACAGCCAAAAGCAATCTAATTTGGGACATAGCTCTCTATGACAGTCCCATTTTATATATAAAAGGTAGTATATTTGTATCAAAAATCAACAAAAGAGCAGAATTATGGCAAAGAAGATGTTAGCACAACCAGCGATGTCGGTCGGCAGAACGATGTCACTTTTCAAGGAACAAACATTGTTGGATTTGCAGCAGGCAATGAAAGTCCAACGAATTTGGCCGACCCCGCCTTATCCGCAGTACCCTTCAATCAATGCCTGGCGAAGGGCGCACGGTATGAGTTACTCAACAGGCGAAGCAGCCAATTCGTTCCGTGCGACAATCACAAATCCAAATGATATGGAACGGGTTGAGTTTCGCTTCAGTCAGATGGAATATCTTCGCTATGTGGATTTGGGAGTAGGACGTGGCGTGAAGGCCGAGGACGTGGATCGCACTAAGGATGCTTATTATAGCAAACGATATGTTACCTCATGGCGAAGAAAAGCAGGGGACAATTCGTCAAAATCTCACCGTCCTGCATTTATGATGTCCTATCGCCACCTTGCGACGAGATTAGGGAACTTCGGACAATCATGGTACGGAGAGGAAATGATATTCCATGTGCTCGAAGCACTGCCAAAGAAAGTGGAGGTTGCTACTATATAAGAAAAGAAAGAGACCACCTCGCGGCGGTCTCTCTTTCTTTATATTTATGATTTTAATTCCTGATTTAAGATTTCCTCAATTCTGTCGAAGTCGGTATAGGGTATTTCGAGAAGGCGTATTCCCTGTTGTTTGCAAAACTCTCGCAAGGCGGCATCGCGCTGCTGTTGCTTTTTGAGTTGCTTTGCGCCACCAAACATCTTCACTGGTTCATAATGCTGGCCTCCGTGATATTCGACGGCCAGGTTCTTTTCGGGAATAAAGAAGTCGATATAGAATACTTTTCTTGCGCCAGGAGCAAGCGGACTGTCGTACCGCTTTTGTTCGACGAAATCAATACCAAGAGACTCCAAACATAGTCGCACACGACGCTCGCCTCTTGAAGCGTAGCACTTGGCGCATCCTGTACCTGAAAGATGATCGCCCGCTATTATCTCAAAATCTCCGTGGGTAGGGCAGGTGACAATAATCTTATTCTTGCTGCCAGTATATACCGTCTTTGAATAGTCGTAAAAATCGCCATGCACCTTCTTGACATCTTCAAGGAATTGTGCCGCATCTTTAAGTTGTCGCTCCGTACATTCCTCGCCCTTGCATTTCGGACAGCCGTGGTTGTCGAGAAAGGTGTTAGGGGTTGTTTCCCAATCTCCGTGATTAGGACAGGTAACGATGATGGGGTCTTTGCTGCCCGTATAAATGGAGTGCTCATAGGTGTATTTGTCGCCATGAATCTCATGGGCTCTTGCAATAAACCATTCCGTGTCTTTTGTACGCAGTTGTGCTCGGTACTCTACGGCGCATTTCTCACAGCCTTTTCCAAGTATGTGCTCGGATGGCAGCTGCTCAAAGTCGCCATGAACAGGACAGGTGATTGTCACCTTTGTCTTGCTGTCAATATAAACGACTTTTGAGTAGTCGTATTTGTCGCCGTGTTTCTTGCGGGCAAGATCGACAAACTTTTCCTTGCCATAGAATAGCCTTTCGGATGTTCGCTTGTTGTAGCACTTCCAACAACCGCAACCTTTCATGTGGTTGGCGGGAATTTGTTTAAACTCGCCATGTTCTGGGCAGATGATAATCACCTTAGTCCTTCTGTCTATAAAGTTGACCTTTGAATAGTCGTAGAAGCCGTGATGTACTTCGGTGGATCGCCTGAGAAACTCTTCTTTAGTTATAGGCATATTCCCAGCGCATCGGTGGCACCCTTTGCCTTGCAGATGTTCATTGGCGGTCTGTTCAAAAACATAGCCACACTTATTGCATTTCAGCGTCACCTTCGTAGAACTATTCACGTACTTAACCATCGAATAGTCGTAGCGACCTTCTCCGTGCTTCTCTTTGGCACGGGCGATAAATTCTTCCTGAGTCAGTTTTCTTGCCATATCTCTGCGGTTTTAAATTCTGATGTATCTGCTCCGCGAGTAATACGGAGCGTGATAATTGGTTTTTACCGCTGCCTTGCGGCTGCGCGGCACGACGACCGTGCCGAGCAGCGCCAGCAGCTCCTGCATGTCATGGTCTACGTCGATGGGCATGCGGACGTTTGTGTGATGCCATAATGACGATCCATCCACTCGCGCAGGTCGAAGCCGTACTCGCGTGCCTTCCGCTCCATACTTTCTATCTGCATGTAGCTGTTGTGGTGCAGCGTCAGGTGACAGTCGCGACACAGCAGCATGACGTTGCGCAGGTCGTAGCGGTACTTCGGGAACGAGGTGTAGGGCAGGGTGTGGTGCAGTTCGCAGTCGCCACGACGGAGCTGCTTGCCGCACAGCTCACACTTGCCGTTGCTCCTGACGTGCTTCTCGGCACGCAGCCGGTCGGTGGCCCTGCGGTCGTAGCCGCTTCTGCCGCGTTCGTCGGAGCGGGTGCGTATCTTCATGCGCTTGGGTGAGACGTAGAAGTAGATGCCAAACAGCTTCAGGCACAATGCCT
>Ga0247609_10006108_pt1 | contig 11655 bp, 4 predicted proteins | sample 172DNAGHGlowgp2_FD_193487 | JGI IMG/M metagenome (GOLD analysis project Ga0247609, IMG submission 193487) | Sheep rumen microbial communities from Palmerston North, Manawatu-Wanganui, New Zealand - 1728 DNA GHGlow gp2 | ecosystem: Host-associated > Mammals > Digestive system > Stomach > Rumen ... | reverse complement strand
ATCCTTAGAGCGCTTATCACCAACGGTCTCAAATACACTCAAAAAGGCGGTGTGTATGTCAGGATCACCACAGAGAATCATGAATACGGTATCAATCTCTGCATAGAGGTAACAGACACCGGAAAAGGCATGAGCGAATACGAACTCGAGAAGGTCTATGACAGCTTCTATCAGGCTGATTCCAGCCGTACCCGTCAGGGCGGCGGATTGGGTCTCGGCCTGGCCATCACATCAGGATTTGTCTCTCTTTTGGGAGGCTTTATGACTATCTCCAGCAAACCGGATGCCGGCACGACCGTCACGGTAAGCATCCCGCAGCGCGTCATCGATCCTTCGAGCTGCATGTCTGTCGCATCGCCTGACAGCCTCTGCATCGGCGCTTTCCTCCATTTCGAGAAGTATGACAACCCTGCTGTAAGAGATTACTACAATTCCATGGTCCTCAATATCGTTAAAGGACTTGGCGTACAGATGCACCGCGTAAACAATGCAGAGAACTTAAAGCTCTTAAGAGATTCCGTGCATCTTACACACCTCTTTATCGCGGAAGAGGAATACAACGACAATGCGGATCTTATCGAACAGCTCGCGAAAACAATGGTGGTGGCTGTTGTCGCAAACGAAGGCATAGTCCTTCCGAAGAACACAAATGTCAGGGTCCTGGAAAAGCCTTTCTACTGCTTCCCCGTTGTCTCCATCCTTAATTCCACTGTAAACAGCAAGGAAGAGCGCGTAAAGAAGATGCGCTGTGACGGTGTCAGGGCACTCGTTGTAGATGACGAATCGATGAACCTCGTCGTGGCAAAGAGCATCTTCGGAAGATACGGAATGAAGGTGTTCACCGCAACTTCAGGTCAGGAATCGATCGATATCTGCCGTGAGAAGGTTTTCGACATCATATTCATGGACCACATGATGAGCGGCATGGACGGCGTCGAAGCAATGAAAAGGATCCGCACCGATGTTTCCGGTCTCAATGGTTCTATCCCTGTGGTCGCTCTCACTGCCAATGCCATGAGTTCCGCGAAGCAGATGTTCCTGTCTGAAGGATTCGACGGATTCGTCAGCAAACCTGTCGAGACCGATGAGCTCGAACGTGTATTGAGGCAGGTCCTTCCCAAAGCATCGGTAACCTATATTGACTCAGATATTACGGACGGGGATACGGAACATTCAGAGGATGAGAGCGGATCTTCCGATCTGCCCGAAGAAAAGGATTTTCTGACCGGACTTAAAAAGAGCGGGATCGATACGGATGCCGGTCTAAAATACTGTGTCGGTGACAAGGATTTTTACAGATCACTGCTGGTTCAGTTCGCTGCGGAATCCACTGACAAGATCGCTTCCATGAAGAATTACTTTACCATCCGTGACTGGCATAACTATGAGATCCTCGTTCATGCCCTGAAGAGCACTTCAAAGATGACGGGCATCTTCGATCTCTCTGAGAAAGCCCTTGCCCTTGAGAAAGCTGCCAAGGAAAACGATGAGAACTATATCCTGAACAACCATGAGAATATGATCCGGGATTACGGGAGCATTACGGCGGATATCCGTGAACAGCTAATGGCGGATGAAGGCATCGCCGAACAGGATGTGTTTGAATTCGCACCCGACAGCATGGGAGGTGATAAGGTATGAGAGACATGTTGAAGTATGTCTTCAGACCGAAGAGCAATGATCCCGAAGCGATAAGATCCGCGTACTACGAGTCCATAGGACCGACGCGTGTCACGATGTACATAACACTTCTGGCCGCATCGATCTTCATGATCATGACCTTCGTTTATCCCCCCTATTTCGGCGGAACGACAGTTCTTTACCACCAGATATGCTATATCTGGGTGCTTCTGGTCGCGTCTTCCTGGATCATCGGCGTCGGTAAGGCCATGAAGGACTATGTATCCAGATACCGTGTGGTATATTTTCTCAATCATTTTATGGGCATATCTCTTTATGCATGGGTAATATCCCTGATGATAGTCAACTTCATAGCAAGAGGAACGGTGGACACAACACTGTTCATGACCGTTGCCCTTGTAGTTCCACTTTGTGTCTATCTCAATCCGATAGTATATGTCCTCGTGGCAATATTATCGAATACAGCCGTGCTTTCATTCCTGTACTATATGATCACGCTGGGAGCGATAGAACCCAACGAGATGGCCAACTTCACCATATTCTCGGTATTCCAGATCGTTATGGGCATCATCATGTCCTACACAAGGTTCAGATTGAATGAGCAGCTCGTTACCGCAGAAAGACAAAGACGCGAGATCGAGATGCTCAACAAATCCCAGAACAGCTTCTTCTCCAACATGAGCCACGAGATAAGGACTCCCATCAACACCATCATCGGTCTTAACGAGATGATCCTCCGCGAAAATGTAAGCGAAGAGGTTGTCGAGGATGCGGTCAACATAAAGGCTGCGGGAAAACTCCTTCTGAACCTCATAAACGACATCCTTGATATGAGCAAGTTCCAGTCAGGACGTATGCAGCTCCTTATCGAACCTTATCATACAGGAGATATGCTCTCTGATATCGTTGGAATGCTCTGGATAAGGGCCAAGGATAAGAAACTTGACTTCAATGTCGACGTATCCCCTGATATCCCCGCAGAGCTTGTGGGCGATGAGGTACGCATCAAGCAGATCCTTATCAATGTAATCAATAACGCGATCAAATATACCAAGGAAGGCTCTGTCTCCCTTACTGTTCAGTGTGAGATGAATCCGGACAAGACCTGTAAGATGATATATACGGTCTCTGATACCGGTATCGGAATAAAGTCGGAAGATATTCCATATCTCTTCTCAGCTTTCAAGCGCGTTGACGAGACTGCCACCAAGCATATCGAGGGAACAGGTCTTGGCCTTTCCATCGTAAAACAGCTCGTCGACCTCATGGGCGGCAAGATCGCTGTCAACAGTGTCTATAAAAAAGGATCGACATTTATCATTGAGATACCTCAGCGTATCGAAAAAGAAGGCTCCGTCGGCAAATATGATTTTTCCAAGGCAGGAAGTTCCACCGGACGAAAGAAAGAATATATTCCAAGGTTCGAAGCTCCTGAGGCACGCATACTGGTGGTCGACGATAATGAGGCCAACCTTATGGTCGCAAGAAAACTGTTAAGAGACACCAAGGTCCGTATCGACACGGCTGCAAGCGGCGCCGATGCCCTCCGCAAAACCCTGAACATCAAGTATGATGTGATCTTCATGGATCATCTTATGCCCGAGATGGACGGCATAGAATGCCGGAGAAAGATCAAGGATCAGACAGGCGGACGCTGCCGTGAATCTGCTATCGTCATACTCACCGCAAATGCTGACGAAGAGAACCGTGCCCTTTACGCACGTGAGAATTTCGACGGTTATCTTTCAAAGCCGGTAAGCGGTGAAGCTCTTGAGAACGAACTTTATAATCACCTGCCTAAGGAGATCGTGCACATCACGGGCAACAGATCCGAGATCGCCCAGGAGTCCGTCTCATGGATGAACAATGCCAAAAAGCGTAAGAGTATCGTGATCACGACGGAAAGTGTGGCAGACCTTACTCCCGAGATAATCACCCAGTATCAGATCCCCATCCTTCCCCACAAAGTGCGTACGGAAGAAGGTCTTTTCAAGGACGGCAGAGAGATCGAGACACTCGGAATACTTAAGTACATGGAAGATCCCGATCATACAGTGCTTCCTATGGGACCTACAGTCAGGGAAGCCGAGGAGTTTTTCGCGAAACAGCTTGCATACGCCAACAATATCATTCATATCTCCATCTCGAGTATTATCGAGCACAGCGGATATGCGCCGGCACTTGAGGCTTCCAAGTCATTTGACAACGTCTATGTAATCGATTCCGCGCACCTTTCGAGCGGCCAGGGCATTATGACGATCATCGCCTGCAGGCTTGTTGAAGCCGGTCTTTCCGCCGAGCAGATCGTAAAAGAGCTTGAAGGTATCAAGAAGAAGATCCACACGAGCTTCATCGTCGATAATCTCGATTTCCTTGCCCGCGCGGGTCAGGTCGGAAACGGCACGGCCAATATCGTCAAGTCTCTCATGGGACGTCCGGTACTTACCATGCGCAAAGGCAAGCTCGGTGTCGGCATGACCTATTTCGGTTCACGCGAGAGCGCCTGGAGAGCCTATATCAGCTCTGCTCTTTCAAACGCATCAAAGATAGACACCCGCGTACTCTTTATAACCTATGTAGGCATATCCAAACGTGATACTGACTGGATCCGCGATCAGGTCGAGAAGATCATGCATTTCGATGAGATCTACTTCAAACAGGCCTCGCCTGCCATTGCAGTAAACAGCGGACCCGGAACCTTCGGACTTCTGTTCATCGAAAAATAAGCATAGAAAAGGTGCTGCCTGAAGAACGAAAAACGCATTTCAGGCAGCACCTTTTAATTAATCTTAATTACTGAACTGACAGACTGATCTATCAATAATTTTCAGCGTTGATCTCGAAATAACTCTGGGGATGAGCGCAGACAGGGCACATCTCAGGTGCCTTCTCGCCGACTACGATATGACCGCAGTTCCTGCATTCCCAAACCTTGACTTCGCTCTTTTTGAATACTTCCTGAGCCTCTACGTTCTTAAGGAGAGCTCTGTATCTTTCCTCATGATGCTTCTCGATGGCGCCAACCATTCTGAACTTGGCTGCGAGTGCCGGGAATCCTTCTTCCTCAGCTGTCTTTGCGAAGCCTTCATACATGTCTGTCCACTCGAAGTTCTCACCATCTGCTGCTGCAGCGAGATTCTCAGCGGTCGTGCCGATACCCTCTAATTCCTTGAACCACATCTTGGCATGCTCTTTCTCATTGTCAGCTGTCTTGAGGAAGAGAGCGGCGATCTGCTCATAGCCTTCCTTCTTTGCCTTGGATGCGAAGTAGGTGTACTTATTTCTAGCCTGGGATTCACCGGCAAAAGCTGCCTGTAAGTTCTTCTCTGTCTGTGTGCCTGCGTACTTGCTCATTTTTGTTTCCTCCTGTGTATTGGATATTTTTGTTTCTTTTACTGTTTCTTTTGCCGGAGCGCTTCCTTCTGCCGGAACGAAATAGCTCGCGTCATGTTTGCACCAGGGACATATGAAATCAGAAGGAAGGGTGTCTCCTTCATAGATGTATCCGCATACGGTACAGATAAAGCCTTTTTTGGGAGAAGATGAAGCTTCCTGTCCCGGCTTTTTCTTGATGTACTTCTGATAGAAAGCATAAGTAACTGAAGAGCCGTCGGAAAGGATCTCACCGTCAGTGACATCTGCAAGAAACAGCGTATGCGTTCCAAGATCAGTCTCACTTACGACTTTAGCCGAGATAAAGGCATTGGTCTCTTTGGTCAGATATGCAATGCCGTTTGCCGACCGCCTGAACTCGATCGATTCCATCTTGTCAGTATCTTTGCCGCTCTGGAATCCGAAATGCCTGTAAGTCTCAAATCTTGAGCCTTCAGTGAGGATAGAGACATTGAACTCTCCGGTCTTACGGATCATGTCGTGCGTGAAATTAAGCTTGTTGACCGCAACGCAGATCCTGTTCGGATCCGTCGTGACCTGGGATACCGTGTTAACGATACAGCCGTTATCCTTATCGCCGTCTTTGGCGGTTAAGACAAAAAGACCATACGTAAGGTTGTACATAACCTTGTTGTCCATTTGATCCCCCTTTCAGCTGACATATGTAAGAACATGTCAAAACACAAACATATTATAGAGTAATATGACAGGTTTTTGGGTGAATAATCAATGAATTTTAATACAATGGATAATATGGGCCGAGGGGACCTGTAATAACAATATGTTGCTTGCGGTCATGACAGTTTGTTTCTATAATCTATGTAACTATGTTCTTTCTTAATTATTTATTTTTTCTTTTTATAGAACCGCTGAAACTCCTGTTTGAGGTGGTATTCTTTTATGCTTATAAGTTTTCCCACAATGTCGGGATCTCCATTGTCGTCATAAGCATAGTTATCAATATCCTAGTGGTGCCGCTTTATAAGCGTGCCGACAGGCTCGAGAAGGAGCAGCGTGAGAAAAAGCAGAGCATGAAGCCCTGGGTAGACAGGATCAGGGCGGCTTTTAAGGGCGATGAACGGGTCATGATGCTTCAGGCTTATTACCGTGAGAACGACTACAAGGTAACAGGCGTCTTTAAGGAGTCCGTCTCCCTGTTCCTCCAGATCCCGTTCTTTATGGCAGCATACAGTTTCCTTTCGGAATTAAAGCTTATGCAGGGTGTTTCCCTGGGGCCCATAACCGATCTCGGAGCTCCCGATGCCTTGATAAAGATCGGCGCTTTGAGCATCAATGTGCTTCCTGTCCTCATGACTGCAATAAACATCGCCGCAGGTTTCATATATTCGCAGAAGGGCAGCATCAAGGACAAGCTTAAGCTTTTGATAATCGCACTGGTCTTTCTTGTACTGCTCTATAATTCCCCGGCAGGACTGGTCTTTTACTGGACGCTCAACAATGTGTTCTCTCTCGGTAAAAATATCGTTACCCGCTTTATCAAGCCTGATCCGTCAAAGGAACTCAAGGATGAAGCGTTCAGGTTCAGCAAGGAAGGTCTTGCGGTAATACTGATCTCATGCGCTGTCCTTACGATACTTACCGGCGTAATGATCCCTTCTGACGTAATAGCCGAAAACCCGCAGGAATTGCTTAAGCCATTCGGAGTCAATCCGTGCAATCCCCTGCTCTATATTCTTCCGTCGGGACTTACCGCGGCAGGCACTTTTCTGATATGGACACCTCTTTTTATCGTTCTTACGAAAAATAAAAACCACAAATATCTTGAAGGGATCATGCCCGGTCTTGCCGCAGCGGGAATACTAAACTACGTGGTCTTCAACAAGAACTTCGGTAATCTGTCGAATAAGCTAATTTATGAATACTCCATGAGATTCGGAATAAAAGACATCATACTGAATCTTCTGGCTTACATAGCTGTCTTTGCCCTTACGGCTTTGCTCTTCTTAAAGCTCAAAAAATACAGGAAACTCATAATCAGCACTTCGCTTGCCGCTGCGATCACGGTCTCAGGCGTAAATGTCTCCATGAGCCTTGCACTGACTGCAGGACATAATTACACTTTCGGCAATACAGCTGAAGAGATCTCCGTCCCCATGACAAAGACCGGAAAGAATGTTGTGGTCATAATGATGGACCGTATGATTGGCAGCTATGTTCCTTATATCTTTAACGAACGTCAGGATCTTAAGGAAAAGTTTGACGGATTTACCTACTATCCCAACACTGTCTCATTTGGTCACAGCACAAATAACGGAGCGCCTGCGCTTTTCGGAGGATATGAATACACCCCCGCCAATCTTAACAGGAGACCTGACGAACTGCTCAGGGATAAACACAACGAGGCTCTTAAAGTACTCCCCGAACTGTTTGCCCGCGACGGTTGGAAAGTCACCGTGGGAGATCCGCCTTACGCAAATTATGAATGGGTAACTGACACAAGCATCTATGATTACAATCCCGGGATCAATGCATACAACATGAACGGTGTGCTCATGAACGGCAATACTGTCCTCACGGAACTCAGCGAGGAATATGAGATCCGTATCAACCGCAACCTGTTCTGCTACGGGTTCATGAAGATAATGCCTTACCTGATACAGCCTGTCATCTATACCAAGGGCACCTACAACGACATGAATCTCTATACTCACGGCAGCGGCAATGTCACTGCGTTATCCGACCCCGCACATACACAGGTGGGACTTGAGGAAACATATCTCGGATCAAGACTTGTCCTTGAATCATTGGATGACATTGTGGATATCAGCGAAGGATCCGGGAACTGCTTCTTTATGCTCACAAACAATGCGACACATGACGTGACCCTGCTCGAAGAGCCTTCATACACTCCCGCTGCCGTTATTGACAATACGGAATATGACCTCGCTCATGGTGACCGCTTCATTGTCGACGGCAGGCAGATGCGCATGGAGGACTACCTGTCATATGCGCACTATGAATGTGCCATGTCCACATGCATCCTGTTAGGCGACTGGTTTGATTTCCTGAGGGAAAACGGGATGTATGACAATACCAGGATAATAATAGTTTCTGACCACGGTTATTCATTTGGTCAGTTTGATGACCTTCTCCTTGAAGATCTTGATTATGATGCTGAGAGACTTAATCCGGTCCTGCTCGTCAAAGACTTTAACGGCACCGGATTTACGGTATCAGACGAGTTCATGACCAATGCGGACACACCCTCACTGGCTCTGGATGGCTTGATCAGTTCGCCGGTAAATCCGTTCACAGGAAAGCCCATAGATCAGGCGCTCAAGGAAGGCGACCAGTATATCTACATTTCCGGAAGCGGAAGCGTACTAAAGAATAACGGCACAAAACTCGAAGAAGATGACCGCCGCTGGCTCACTGTTCACGACAACATCTTCGACAAAGAGAACTGGGGCGAATACCCCGGCGATCCATATTGACGGAGGTCTATACGAATGATCGGTAAATTGTTATATATAGATCCCGGCACGGGAAGCATGCTCTTCTCGATAATAATCGGAATAGCCGGAGTATTGATCTTTGCGGGACACGCCCTGATAATAAAGCTCAAGTTCTTTTTCCTCGGCGGAAGGGCAAAAAACGATGACAGCAGGAAGATCCCAATCTGTATCTTTTCTGAAGGCAAAAGATACTGGAATGTATTTAAGCCCGTTCTCGATGAGTTCGAAAAACGGGGAAAGGATATTCACTATCTTACTGCCAGTCCCGATGATCCGGCTCTGACATCTGATTATAAGCATGTACATGCGGAATTCATCGGCGAAGGCAATAAGGCCATCTCGAAAATGAACCTCATCAACGCAGACCTGGTCCTTTCAACTACACCAAGCCTTGATGTCTTCCAGTGGAAAAGATCCAAGACTGCGTCCTACTATGTCCATCTTCCCCATATGCCCAATGATATAACCACTTATAAGATGTTCGGCCTGGATTTCTACGACGCGGTCCTTTTGTCGGGCAGTTATCAGGAAGATGAGATAAGACGGCTCGAATCCATGCGGTCGATACCTGCAAAAGAGATCGTTCTTACGGGCATTCCCTATCTTGATAAGATGAAGGAACGTTTAGACAGCACCTCCCGTGATGATATTACGGAAAAGGAAAGAACCGTCCTTCTTGCTCCTTCCTGGGGCAGCAACGGGATCCTGACCGCATACGGAGCTTCATTTATTGAGAGTCTCATAAAGACTGATTACAGGATCATAATAAGGCCCCATCCCCAGTCTTTCACTTCAGAAAAAGACCTTATAGACAGACTGATGAAGCAGTTCCCGGATTCGGACAGACTCAGGTGGAACAGGGATCCTGATAACTTTGATGTTCTTAACGAAGCAGATATCCTTATCTCGGATTTCTCAGGTGTCATTTTCGATTTTGCGCTGGTATTCAATAAGCCCGTTATCTACACCGAACCTGTAAATGACTGGTCACAGTATGACTGCAGCTGGGATACCGAAGAGCTCTGGACATATAAGATCCTTCCCAGGATCGGGAGAAAGCTTACAAAGGACAACTTCGGAAGCATCGGTTCTCTCATCGAAGACTGCATCAGCGGCGGTGACTCAAAAGATCTGGCTGCCGGCAGGGACCTTGCCCGTGAACAGACCTGGTGCAATATCGGTCAGGGTTCAGTGAAAGTCGCTGATTATCTCATAAACAAGCACAGCGAACTGGTTGAGAAAGCTCCACGCAGAAAGTCGACCAAGCGTCTGTTCGGCTGAACCGGATACTATCATTCGGTCCTTAATGCAGTTACCGGATCCTGTCTCGAAGCTGACTTGGACGGGATCAATCCTCCGATAAGTGTCAGGAGGATACTTAAGATGATAAGTATTACTGCTGCTTCCCACGGCAATACCGCACTGACATCCGTATTCTCCGCAATGTTATGTATTATTGCATTTATCGGGATGAGCAGGATAAGCGATATTCCCACACCGAAGAGACCTGCAAGGAAACCCGTGATCATCGTCTCGGCATTGAATACCTGGGCGACATTATGCTTGGAGGCACCCATTGCACGCAGGATACCGATCTCCTTACGGCGCTCAAGAACACTGATGTAAGTAATGACACCGATCATGATCGAGGATACAACAAGGGATATTGCCACGAATGCGATCAGGACATAGGAGATCGTATTGATGATCTTGGTTACTGATTTCATCAGGGCTCCGACGATATCCGTATATGTAATGCTCTTATCTTCATCGCCGGAATCTTCAGCCATCTTGTTGTAATCCTTCAGGATCGTTGTTATCTGGTCTTTTGATTCAAAATCCTTAGGGTAGATCGTAATGGACTGGAGATCGTCCTTATCACAGTATCCGAATGAGGAGAGGTTGCTCTCGGCAGATGCTCTTGAATTACCCATCATCTCACTCATAAATGACTGCAGTTCGCTCTCACCCATGTTGAACTGGAATGCATCGGCAAATGCATCCGTGTCGATCGACATAGCACTTCCGAAATCTTCGAACGTGCCATTCAATGCTTCTGTGATGTTATTAGCGATACGCTCGACAACCAGTGTCATGGCACCCTGGATACCGGATGCTATCTGGCCTGATATCTGTGACATTATTCCGGAAACATTCGACATCACTGCCGAAGTGATCTCATCAACATTTACAGCTGTCGTAACTGTGTAAGTGATAAGCTGTTTTGCCCTCTCCGTGCCCAGATAATCAACAAGGGATTTCTGAAGGAGCTTCGGATCAGGAAGATGATTCTTCGTAGCATATTTGCTGTATCCTTCAAGGATGGCTTCTGCCATCTCCCTCGACTGCTCAAGACTTACATCGATCCTTTCGGATATATCCGACATTATGATCTGTGATTGTTCATCGAGGATATTCTGTGCATCTTCGGTCTCAAGATATTCACGGAAATACTCCAGATACTTCTCTCTGTCCATCTCAGCTATAGCTTCAGCTCCGTGGTTTTCCAGGACATACATGACAAACCCGTCATAGACGGCCTCGCTCGCATCACTTAAAAGTTTGGTATCCATATTGTTGATGCCGCTCTCCCTGATGATCCCGGAAAGCTGTTCTCTTATGATCTCACTGCCTTCTTCCGATGAGATATACTGTGTTACGGCATCAGGAAGCTTGGCAAAATCCGTCGAGGGATTGGAAGCGGCATAATCCATGTAATCAGTGAACAGACTGGACATGCCCTGTCCCAGAGCTTCAAAATCGACCTTTAATTCAACACCCTCAAGGAGTCCGGACAGCTGGTCTGCAGAAAGTTCGGGCATTGCATTTCCGAATGCACCGGACAGATCGATGCCGCTCATATCGCCAAATGCCTCCTCATCAAAAGTCAGCTTGGTCTCATCGAACTTGAATGCATTCTGTATTGCCTTTTCATCTATCGAGAAGAGCTCTCCCATATCGAAACCGGATTCCTCCTCATCGAACCTCTTGCCGGTAAGAACATTTACTTCACGGTCAGAGAGCTGGGCCTTGACTATGGCAGCGTTTTCTGAAGCATCTCTTAACTCTTCCACAAGATCTTCTCCGTAGTAGATACCGGAATCGAGCATCCAGATATCCTCACCCTCTTTAGGCTGAACGATGC
>Ga0247609_10006107_pt1 | contig 11658 bp, 11 predicted proteins | sample 172DNAGHGlowgp2_FD_193487 | JGI IMG/M metagenome (GOLD analysis project Ga0247609, IMG submission 193487) | Sheep rumen microbial communities from Palmerston North, Manawatu-Wanganui, New Zealand - 1728 DNA GHGlow gp2 | ecosystem: Host-associated > Mammals > Digestive system > Stomach > Rumen ... | reverse complement strand
AGTCGGTAAATTTTGAAAAACTGTTGAAGCAACCGAAAGTTACGAAACCTTTGCGCTGACACGGCGCGGACAAAATTTCGGCATGACTTGACGGCGAATAACAAACGTGACTGTTCAGCAGCCGAATCAATTTCTCCGTGAACCAACTTTCGTCGCCCGCGCAGAATTTATCCGACAGAAAATAATCGAAGCAATCAAGCCCCGTCGAATTCATGTAGCCGATGCCACAAATTTGCACGGGCGCAGGACGATACGCCGCCACCCGCAACCGATTATCTTCCGTGTGCCCCGACAAATCAAAGAGTATGTCAATTTCGTCGTCGTGAATTTTTTTAGCCGCTTGCTCGTCCGTCAAATCGCGAATATCCCGCCACGCGTCGACCGTCTTTTGAAAATGCTCCGTGACGCTGTCCGGCTCCTTGACGCTCGAATAGCAATAGACTTCAAAAAATTTTTTATCCAAATCTCTGAGCAACGCCCAACTCCACGCCATGACTACGTGCCAATGAAAATTTGCAGACAAAAAGCCCACGCGAATTTTTTTGTGCTGATAAAATTTTTTCGGATAAGGTTTAATGTCCGCCAGATATTTTTTGTACTCGTCATAAAGATTTTGGAAATCGGCAGCAGAAAATTTTTCCGAAGCGTTCGCGGCGAAAAGCGCGTTGCTGATTTCGGCGCAAGATCTTTTTACATCATTTTCCAGCCGCGCAGAAGTGCAGAAATTTTCCACGGCGTCTTCCGGCTTGCCCAAAACTTGATTGACCGCGCCGAACAAGCTGTAAGCGTCCGCCGCCAAAGATTTTTCATCGGGTTGAGAGAGATTAAAGCGCGGCAAAAGCTTTTTCAGCAGGGAAAATTCTTTGACGAACTCGCCCTGCTCGCGTCTTATATAAATTTCAAGCAGGAAAGATTTTTTCCAATGCGGCGCGGCGATTTTTATCTTGTTGACCAATTTTAATGCCGCGTCAAATTTTTTAGCCCGAAATAATTCCAGAGCCTCTGAATATTTTTTTAAGATGTCCACGTCGAATTCACCACTAAAAATTTTATCGGGATTTTTCTTTTAAAGCGCGTTCGATATCGCGTTTGGCGGATTTTTCGTGCAGGGCGGCGCGTTTATCGTAGTTGTGCTTGCCGCTCGCCAATGCCAATTCCATTTTTGCACGACCTTTTTTAAAATAAATTTTCAGCGGAATTAACGTGAAACCTTTTTCCCGCGTCTTGCCGAAAAGTTTTAAAATCTCGCGTTTGTGCAACAGCAAGCGGCGGCGTCTCAACGGCTCGTGATTAAAAATATTTCCCTGTTCATAGGGGCTGATGTGCATATGTTCGACGAAAATTTCTCCGTCCTTGACTTCGGCATAACTATCACGCAGATTTGCCTTGCCCACGCGCAAACTTTTGATTTCCGTGCCCTTAAGCTCAATGCCCGCCTCGTAAGTTTCGTGGATAAAATAATCATGGCGCGCCTTGCGGTTTTCGCAAGCAATTTTTATCTCGTCTTTGCCCATACAAATCACCTCGCCGCAATGATAACAATCGCGGGAATTTTTTGCAACAAAAAAACCGAACTCAACGTCCGGCAGAAAATTCATTTTGAAATTGTTTCTAATATACCGTTTACGAATCGGCTTGAATCATCGGTGCCATATTTTTTTGCCAACTCCACCGCCTCGTTTATCGCGATATTTTTTGGGATTATCGGCTCGACAAATTTCATTTCGTAGACGGCAAGCCGCAAAATATTTCTGTCCACCGCCATAATCCTTGGCAAATGCCAGCCTTCCTTTAAATTTTGCGTTAAGATCTCGTCGATTTGTTCCAAACGCGCCCGCGTGCCCTTGACAGAACTTTCAATGTACGCCAAATCTTTTTTAGTTAATTTTGGATTGTCGTTAAACATTGTGTCTATTGCCAGGTCTTCGCAGTATTCGCGCCGGTCTTCCTCGAAATTAAAATCCAGCTGAAACAATGCCTTAAATGCTGCCTCTCTTGCAAGTTTGCGGCTCATTAATTTCTAACTCCTAATTCCTAATTACTAATTACTAATTACTAATTGATAAAATCACCAACGCTGAATTCTTTCGGGCAAAATTTCGTCAAGCTTCATGAGAATTTTTTCAATTAAATCGTCTTTGCTGTCGAAACGCGAACCCACGAACAGTCCGATCACTCCACACAAAAAGATAAACAGCGTGTTAAAAAAACCAACAAGCAAAATCGCCGCGCCCGTGCAAAGCCCAGTTAAAAAGCCGATTTTCCTTGTACGATGCGATTCAAACAGGTCGATAACAAAATTTTTTATTGCTTCGAACATTTAAATCACCGCCTATCTGACGCGCCGCCGTTCTTGTGTGGCGGGTTGTGCTATCTGCTTGACTTTGACTTCAACCGGTACATAAAATTCTAATTGCAATAAATCTTTCAGCGCGGCGTTAATAGCTGTATCTGCCAACTCACTCGCTCGCGGCGCGGAATACCCTTCAGTCAAAGCCATGGTCAAGCGAATTTTCAGCGGTGTCACGGAGTTTGAAATTTTTTCGACAGAGACCGTGACTTCTTGAATTCCTTCGACTTGTGACAATGCCCGCTCGGCAATTTTTTGGACAACGGCGAATTCCACGCTAACCAGCCCGAAATCTGTTTTTTTCAGCAAAAATTCTCCGCTACTCGTTCGCACCGTCGGAAGTGTCACGACTTTTTTTGTCCCGCTTAAAATTTTTCTGATTATATCTTTTAACATCTCGACACCTCAAACGACGCGCCGTTCGCGCTCGATAATTGCGTGGGTAACTTCGTTAACTTTGACTTCGACCGGCACATTCGGCAATTCCAAAGCGGTTCTCAATGCCTCGTCAATCGCGGCAACTGTTGCTTCGCTGACACGCGGCGCAGAAAAACCTTGACCAAGCGTTATTGTCAATCGAACTTTTATCGGCATATCGCCGCTTTGCTGATAAACGGACGCTTTAGCCTCGCGCACGCCGCCCACAGTAATTGCCGCACGCTCAACCACGCTGACAATGGCGGGTACCGTGACTTTGACTTCGCCGGGCTTGCCTATTTCCAAATGAACATCGCCCGACGCCAGCGGCAATCCCTTAGAATTTCTGGAAAAGACCGCCGGCAACAGAATCAAACTTGCCAACGCCATGACCGCCAGCACCGCTAAAGTTTCTTCTCGCGTGATTAAAAAATCTAATTCGTTCCGCCAAAGGTTTTCAGGTATTAAACGAAGACACACGCCCGCGCATATTGCCACCGCCGCCAGCACTGCAGGGACGTAAAAAAGTAGTATAAGGCGTCGAATTATCCCCATAGAACTTCTTCACCTCCCGTAAAATTTAAACTTTCTAACATACTCAGTGGACGCGGGTTTCTTCTTCCTTTGTTTCGTCTTCGGGGAAACTGACACCCTGCACATGGACATTGACTTCGACAACCGAAAGACCCGTCATAGTTTCGATAGCCTTCTTGATATTTTCCTGCGCCGCCAATGCAACATCGGGGATTCTCGCGCCGTATTTGACGATAATGAAAAGATCAACCGCTGCTTCGCGTTCGCCGACTTCGACTTTAACGCCCTTGGAGAAATTTTTACGACCGAGCATTTCGGCAATACCGCCGACCACGCCGCCGCTCATGCCGGCAATGCCGTCGATTTCCGTAGCCGCAAGTCCCGCAATAATGCTGACAACTTCGTCCGCAATTTTTATCGCGCCAAGTCCCGTATCGCTTTTCACTAAATCTTTTTCGTTATCCATATTGATTTACCCTCCTCAATTCTCTGTGACAGTTGTCACTTTTCCGCAAATATTCGCCGCGCTTACAAATTTCCCTGCTGAAAATTTCTGTCGATTGATTTTTTTGTCGTCTAAAATTTTCATTAAAACTTCCAAAACAATGTTGACTGTAGTAATGGTACCGTGTATCATTTTACTTGCAAGGTACCTTTTATTTTTGGAGGTGTTAAACATGGAGGACAGAAACACTTTAATTGGCGCGTTTCTTGAAACTTATCATCTTATGCACCGCTATCACATGATGTGGTACGGGCGCAATTTCGGCGGGCTGGATCCTAAGCAAGGGCAAGGAAGAATTTTAACTGCACTGCGCCGCATGAAAAATATTCCGCAAAGGGAATTGGGCTTTATGCTCGATATTCGCCCCCAATCGCTCGGCGAACTGTTGCAAAAGTTGGAAAGCAACGGCTATATCCGGCGTTATCAATCGCCGTCGGACAAACGCGCTTTGATTGTTGAACTGACGGAAAAGGGCGAAACGTTCCAACTTAAACGCCCAAACTATGAAGACCTTTTTGTTGGTCTCAATCGGCGCGAACAAATGGAATTAAAAAAATCGCTGGAAAAAGTTTCTAAGCAACTTAACGGACTTATCGAACTGGAAGCCGAAGCAGAATTTTATTAATGCGTAATGTTTTGCAGAAAGTTTTGCTTTTTGGAGGGATCGCAAATGGTCAAGGACAGGCTGAATTTTTTTGCGGAAATTTATTCTTCGCACAAAAAAAATTTTTCGTTCGTGGTGGTCGGCTCGCTTATCGCTGCGGGATTGGGGCTACTCTCGCCCATGCTGATTCGCCGCCTGATGGATGAACTTTTGCCGCACGGAATTTCGCAGGAATTGATTTTGACGGCGGGTGCACTTTTGGCAATCTACGCGGCAAATTATTTCCTCAATTACAAAATCGAAGTCAGCGGGCGCAGCATGGGTGCAAAAATTGAATTCACCATGCGCGAAAAACTTTTCCGGCACCTGTTGCGCATGGGCTATTCCTTTTTCGACAACACGCAAAGCGGACAACTTCTCTCGCGGCTCGTCAATGACATTTCGGAAGTCGGCAACTTGATGTTTGCGATTCCTCATCTGTTCGTTACCTGCTTGATAACTTTATTTGGCTCGGTCGTTCTGCTGTTTTATCTGAATTGGCAACTGGCAACGATTGTAACAATTCTCCTGCTGTTAAAAACTTTTTCAACGATTAAGCTTAACGGCGACATGAAAAAAATGTTTATGCGGGCTAGGGAAAATACCGGCGACCTGAGCGGGCAAATTTCCGAAAGTTTGCAGGGAATTCGGCTGGTAAAAATTTTCAGCACGGAAGACAGAGAACTAAACAAAATGATTCGCGCCGGTGAAAACCTTTTGTCGGTGCAAAAAATTTCTTTTGAAACTGTCGGCAAACTTCATGGCGGCGTTGATTTCTTTTCAAACGTCATGAACTTAACGATAATCGTTTTGGGTGGTGCGCTGATAAGTTTTGGGCTGATGAAAATCAGCGACTTGGTTGCGTTTCTGCTGTATATGATGCTTTGCATGAGACCGGTTTTTCAGCTGATGATGTTGACGGAAGTTTATCAGCGCGGCATGGCGGGCGTTGAACGTTATCGCGAACTGATGAATTTGCCTGAAAGCAGCGAAATTTCTGCAGAACGTGTTGCCAAAATCGAGGGCGCGGCGCATGAACAGTCTATTGAATTTTCTCACGTGAACTTTGCTTACGAAAACACCCCGCCGATTTTTAATGACTTTAACCTTAGCATTGCGGCTGGTGAACACGTCGGGATTGTCGGCATGACAGGCGGCGGCAAAACTACGCTGTGCGAACTGCTATTGGGAATGTACGACCTTAACGGCGGCAAAATTTCTATCAACGGGCGCGACATTAAAACCGTAAAGACTGACAGCTTGAGAAAAGAAGTCGGCATGATTCAGCAGGACACATTCCTTTTTTCCGCCTCTGTCAAAGAAAATATTGCTTATGGGCGCGAAGACGCTACGGACGAAGAAATTTTTAATGCGGCGCGGCTTGCTGAAGCTCACGATTTTATAAGCAAATTGCCGAAAGGTTATGATACCTTTATTGGCGAACGCGGCGTTAAACTTAGCGGCGGGCAGAAACAGCGCATTGCCATTGCCCGAATGTTTTTGCGCAATCCGAAAATTTTAATCTTGGACGAGGCGACCAGCGCACTTGACAACGAGACCGAACGCCAAATTCAGCGGGCAATGCAAAAACTTTCCGAAAACCGCACGACAATTACCGTGGCTCATCGACTGGCAACCGTTCGCAATTCCAACCGGATTTTGGTTTTGGAGCACGGCACCATTACCGAGGAAGGCTCGCACGAAGATTTAATGGATCTGCGCGGCGTTTACTACAATCTTTCCACCAACGCCGCCGCTTGAAAAAAAATCTTTACCAAAATATAATTGCTCATCGAAAGGGGAGATGCTCTTTTGGACGGGCAATTTTTTTTTGACATGGAAAGAATTTTTAAAGATTTAAATCCCGAACAGCAAGAGGCGGTTAATTGCTTGGAAGGATCACTTTTGATAATGGCTGGCGCAGGTTCCGGCAAAACTCGTGCCTTGACTTGTCGAATCGCAAATTTAATTGCGCATGATGTCCCGCCGTGGAATATTTTGGCGATAACTTTTACGAACAAAGCCGCCAACGAAATGAAAGCCCGCGCAGAAAAATTAATCGGCGTTAAAGCCAAGGACGTTTGGATTAGCACGTTTCATTCTCTCTGCGCACAACTTTTGCGCCGCGAAATTGAAATTGCCGGCGAATTCAACAGAAACTTTGCTATCTTCACCGCCAGTGACTCAAAAACTATCATTAAGCAATGTATTGCCGAATTGAGATTGGACGAGGAAAGATTTTCTGCTGCGCAATTTAAAATTTCTGACTTAAAAAATGAACTGATTGATTGGGCGACGTACAAGGAGCAAGCGCGCTATAAAGACGCCTACACGAGAATTTTTGCGAACATTTACGAACTTTATCAGAAAAAATTGCGGGAGAATAACGCGCTGGATTTCGACGACCTGATTTTTTATACCGTAAAAATTTTTAAACAGTTCCCCGACGTGCTGGAGAAATATCAAGATCGTTTCAAATATATTTCTGTTGATGAGTATCAAGATACGAATGTTGCGCAGTATATTTTAACGAAGTTGCTTGCCGCGAAGTATCAAAATTTATGCGTGGTCGGCGACGCGGATCAATCAATTTACGGTTGGCGCGGCGCGGATATGCGTAACATTTTAAATTTCGAGAAAGATTATCCAAAGGCGCAAGTTGTTCTGCTGGAACAGAATTATCGTTCAACGAAAACTATCTTAAACGCGGCGAACGCCGTTATTCGCCACAACAAAGACCGCAAGCCGAAAAATCTTTGGACGCAAAACGAAGGCGGCGAAAAAATTAGGCATTTTGAATGTGAAGGCGACCTGCAAGAGGCGGAAATTGTTGCGCGGGAAATTCAGCGGCTTGTGGCTTATGAAAATTTTTATTACAACGATATTGCCCTGCTTTATCGTACAAATGCGCAATCGCGGCTGTTTGAAGAAAAATTTATGCAAGAAAGTATTCCATACATCGTCGTTGGCGGGCTGAAATTTTACGACCGTAAGGAAATTCGGGACATCGTGGCTTATCTGCACGTCATCGCCAATCCTCTGGACGATTTGCACCTTTTGCGGATAATAAACGTGCCGAGCCGCAAGCTTGGTTCAACAAATGTAAGTCGGCTGGCGGAATTTGCATACAATCAAGGGCTGTCGATATTGGAAGTCGTCACCGATAAAAATTTATTGGAGCAAGTGCCGGGGTTGACGCAAAGATTTCGCGTGGGAGTAAAAAATTTTGCGGCAATGCTGATTAGTTTTACCGAATCGGCAAAAAATCTTTCACTCGACAAGCTGATAAATCTGGTGTTGGAAGAATCCGGCTATTATGAAATGTTGCGGCAGGGCACGGACGACGGCAAGCGTGATGGTCAATCACGCAAAGAAAATTTAGGGGCGTTTATTGACAGCGCAAAAGAATTCGACGAAAAAAACCATGGCGGCTCGCTTGAAGACTTTTTAAATCACGTGGCGTTGATAACCGACATTGATTCCATTGATGAAAAAGAATCCCGCGTTAAGCTGATGACTGTTCACACCGCCAAAGGTTTAGAATTTCCCGTGGTATTTGTTGTTGGCATGGAGGACGGACTTTTTCCGCACGCCAACGCTTTGCACGCTAAGGATTCAGAAAAAGAAATTGAAGAGGAACGCCGCGCCTGTTATGTTGCCCTGACACGCGCAGAAAAAAAACTTTATATAACGTCTGCTCAAGAGCGAATGTTTTTCGGGAAAAAATACGAACAGGAAATTTCACGCTTTGTCAAAGAAATTCCGCCCGAATGTTTTTACAGCACGGAAATAAAATCTAAACCCGCGCAGAAAAAATTTTCGCCGCCAAAATCAACTTACAAAGCACCGACGGCTTATCACGCCCCGCAAATGAAAAAGCCCGAACAAAAAAAATCCGCGTCGAACGTCGTTTGGAAAGCTGGCGACCGATTGAATCACAAAATTTGGGGAATGGGCACGGTTATGGCGACGGACGGCAATGCAATTTCGGTTCTATTTGCCAACCCCAAAATCGGCTTGAAAAAGCTAAAAATTTCTGCCGCGCCGATTAACAAAATTTAGGGCAGGTGATTCGCGTGGAAATTTCTAAAGTTAAGGCGGAGTTGTTGCGGCTTCGCAAGGAAATTAAGCGGCACAATAAAAAATATTACGAACTGGACGCGCCGGAAATTTCTGATTACGAATACGACAAACTTTTTCAGCAACTGAAAGATTTAGAGACGGCGTATCCCGAATTCATAACGCCAACTTCCCCAACACAAACTGTTGGCGGTGCGGCGCGGCGTGAGGCGGGAAAATTAGTTCCGCATGATGTGCCGATGCTGTCGTTGCAGGACATTTTCAGCCGCGAGGACGTGGAAAATTTTGTAAACGACACGATAGAAAAGCTCGGCACGGTTGAATTTGTTGTTGAGGAAAAAATTGACGGGCTGTCCCTGGCTCTGCGCTATGCCGACGGAAAATTTTATCAAGCTGTCACACGCGGCGACGGAATTAATCAGGGCGAGGACGTTACGGAAAATGCCCGCGTCATTGATGATGTTATTCAAAATCTGGTTGATACGCCGAAATATTTTGAGATCCGCGGCGAAGTTTACATGACGCACGAAAATTTTTCTGCTACCAACGCCAGACAAGAGAAACTCGGCTTGAAAACTTTTGCCAACCCCAGAAACTGCGCGGCGGGCACGCTCCGCCAACTCGACAGCAGGATTGTTAAGGAGCGGCGGTTGTCAATGTTCGTTTTCAATCTGCAGAAAATTGACGGCGTGGAAATTCAAAGCCACGTTGACGCTTATAATTTCATGGCGCGAAACGGTATTAAGATTATTCACGGCTACGCGGTTTGCAAAAATTTCGACGAAGTTTGGCGGGCGATTGAGGAAATCGGCACGCGGCGCGATAATCTCAACTACGACATTGACGGCGCGGTTGTAAAGGTTAATTCTTTTGCTCAACGTGAAATTCTCGGTGCCACGTCAAAATTTCCGCGTTGGGCTGTGGCTTATAAATATCCGCCAACCGAACGTGAAACCGTCTTGAAAAAATTTGAATTGAGCGTTGGCAGAACCGGCAGAATCACGCCGACTGCAATTTTTGACGCGGTGAATCTCAACGGCACGAAGGTAGAACGCGCCACTTTGCACAACCAAGATTTTATTGACGCGCTGGACATTCGCATTGGCGACACGATAAAAGTTTACAAGAGCGGCGAAATTATTCCGCGTGTTAGCGGCGTGGTTATCTCGAAACGTCCGGAAAATTCTGCGCCGTATAAAATCCCCGACACTTGCCCCGTCTGCAACCACAAACTCGAACGCGAGGAAGATGCCGCCGATTTCCGCTGTGTTAATCCGAATTGCCCCGCGCAGTTGGAAAATCATTTGCTAAATTTCGTCGGACGCAATGCTATGGATATTAAAGGTCTCGGCGAAACTTCTATCCCGAAATTAATCGCGGAAGGTTTTATCAAGACGGTTGCTGACGTTTATAAGCTGAAAAATTTCCGCGACGAACTGCTTGCTAAAAAAATTTTCGGGCTGGCGAAGAACACCGATAAAATTTTGGCGGCGATTGAAGAGAGCAAAAAAAATTCGCCCGCAAAACTTTTGACGGGCTTGGGGATTTTTGGCGTGGGCAACGCGGCGGCTCGTGATTTGGTTCAGCATTTCGGCGGGATTGATGAACTTTCCAAAGCCACGCTTGAAGAATTGCAACAAGTCCTTGACATCGGCGAAATTACTGCGCGGCACGTGAAAGATTTTTTTGACGACGCGGAAAATATTAAAATCCTAAACGAACTGCGGGAAAGCGGATTAAATTTCGTGGCGGAGAAAAAATTTTTTGAGGAAGGCTCGCCCATTGCCGGAAAAATTTTTGTGTTGACCGGCACGCTGGCAAATTACACACGCGACGAGGCGTCGAAAATTTTGGAGGAACGCGGCGGCATTGTCAAAAGTTCGGTCGGCAAGAGAATTAATTATGTTATCGCCGGTGAAAACGCCGGTTCAAAACTCACTAAAGCGCAGGCTCTCGGTATAAAAATTTTGTCAGAAGACGAATTCATTTCCATGCTCAGCGATTAAAAAAAACTTGTTTTATGTCCTTGTCCCTTGTTCCTTGCTTGTGATATAATTCGCTTGAAAAAATTTTCCCCATCTTTTGAGAGGAGTGTTTTTAAATGGGTTTGTCAAAATTTTTTAAACGTGTTGCAACCGCCGTCTGTGCATTGGCATTGGCGGTGGGCGTCGCGGGTTGCGGCGGTGGCGAAAAAGAACAATTCATTAATATCGCTACGGGCGGCACGGCGGGCACTTATTATCCTATCGGCGGAGCCATTGCCGAAGTCCTAAACAAAAATGGCATGAACGCCAGTGCGCAATCAACCGGCGCGTCTGTTGCTAACATTAATATGTTAAAAGATAAACAGGTTGAACTTGCAATCGTACAAAACGACATAACTTATTACGCATTAAACGGCGAAGAAATGTTCAAAGAGGGTGGCAAGATTGAAAATCTTACCGGTATTGCGTCGCTCTATCCCGAAACTTGTCAATTCATTGTCCGCGAAGATTCCGGCATTAAATCTATTAACGACTTGAAAGGAAAACGCGTGGCAGTCGGCGCGGCGGGTTCAGGCGCAGAGGCTAACGCCCGCCAAATTCTTGAGGCTTACGGAATTACTTATAACGACGTGGAAGAACAATTCCTTTCTTTTGCTGAAGGTTCTTACGCGCTCAAAGACGGCACTGTCGACGCGGCATTTGTGACGGCAGGTTATCCGACCGCTTCCGTGCAAGACATTGCCTCGCAAAATAAAATCCGTCTCCTGCCCATCGACGAAGAGCAAATCAAAAAACTTTCCGAAAAATATCCGTTCTACACAAAGACAACTGTTCCCGGCGGTGTCTACCAGGGCTTTGACGAAGAAATTCAAACCGTCAGCGTTATGGCTATCCTCGTTGCCAACGAAAAAATCGACGCGGCTCTCGGCGAAAAACTCACGCAAGCTATCTTTGACAATGTAGACAAAATCGCGGCGGCTCACTCTGCCGGCAAGAACATTACCAAAGAAAACGCGCTTAAGGGCATGGACTTTATCAAAATGAACGAAGGCGCAACCAAAGTTCTCAAGTAATTTCTGTTGCAAAAAATTTTTCTGCTGATTAATGCATTCGGTTGCGTCTACATGGACGCATTTGTCAAAGA
>Ga0247609_10006105_pt1 | contig 11659 bp, 9 predicted proteins | sample 172DNAGHGlowgp2_FD_193487 | JGI IMG/M metagenome (GOLD analysis project Ga0247609, IMG submission 193487) | Sheep rumen microbial communities from Palmerston North, Manawatu-Wanganui, New Zealand - 1728 DNA GHGlow gp2 | ecosystem: Host-associated > Mammals > Digestive system > Stomach > Rumen ... | reverse complement strand
TGATTTCGAGCAAGCGGTTCTTGAGAACTTCGACTTTGACCTGCCCTACTGTTTTTGTGGTGGCCATCAGTTGCCTGTTCACGTTGGTAACGCACACGCGATCCGAATCGACAAGGACCAGTTCCTGAATTCCCGAGCGTACGAGACTTTCGGCGCACCAACTACCGACTCCGCCGAGCCCGAAGATGATGACTCGTTTCTTGTAAATACTTTCCATAATGTCGTCTCCAAGCAGGAGCGACGTGCGATTGAAAATACTGGAACTGAGAGACATGGAACCAATTATAGAAAATCCCGGCGTTTCACCGGGACAGTGCTATGCATCGTTTATGTGGTCGGCCGTGTAAGCCTTCAAGTATTCTTCCATCTCGCGGATGTAAATGCGGCAGATGGTGCTTAACATAAAGTTTTTCTTGGTAATATAACCGATTTCCATCTTGCGGTCGTTTTCGCCATTTGCGTTTTTGAACGGTACGGCGACGTAATCGGAGCCGTTGATTTCTTCGCTGATGATGCCGGAGCAGAGCGTGTAACCATTGAGGCCCACCATCAAATTCAGCATCGTGGCACGGTCATTCGCCTTGATTGTCTTGTGGTATTCGTTCGTACTTAAAATTTCTTCGGCGAAGTAGTAGTTACCGCTTTCACCCTGTTCAAAAGAAAGGCACGGATATTCCGAAAGGTCTTCGAGATTCACGTAAGGCTTGTTTGCAAGCGGATTATTTTTCCACATGTACGCATACGCATTGCAGTCAATCAGTTTCTGGAAAACGAGTTCGTGTTCCTTCAACAAGTACGTGATATACTTGCGGTTGAAATCGCTAAGATAAATAATTCCTATTTCGCTACGGAGACTCGTCACATCGTCGATGACTTCCTTCGTCTTTGTTTCGCGGAGAGCGAATTCGTAGTCGTCGATGTTGAACTTTTTGACCATGTTCACGAAGGACTTGACAGCGAAGGAATAGTGCTGTGTCGAGACAGCAAATCTCTTTTTCTTCTGTTCTTCCTTGCTATAGCGTTCCAGAACCGATTCGTAGTGATTGTAGAGTTCATTTGCGCGAGCAATGAATTCTTCGCCTTCGGGCGTAAGCGTTACACCGCGACTCGTTCGGTTGAAAATCGTAATGCCGATTTCGTCTTCGAGATCGTGGATTGCAGTCGTCAATGACGGCTGGGATATGAACAACGTTTCGGCAGCCTTGTTGAAGGAGCCTACTTTGGCAATGCCGATTGCGTAGCGTAATTGTTGTAATGTCATTTTTAAGGCTCGGTTAAAGGGTTGAATGGTTGACGTTTCGTTATTTTCCTGCATAAATATAGGAAAAAGTATTTCAAAATCCTATATATAAGGTAGGAATATTTAAAAAAGAAGAAGCCTCCAGGTGGATTCTAAGCATCCTGAAGGCCTCTGTTGCACTAGGCGTTCAACCTAGGGCAACTTTTAATCTGTTTAGCGCTTCGACGAGAATGCTTCGCGGGCATGCGAGATTTAGCCTTTGGAAACCCTCTCCCGCCGTGCCAAAAAGAGCCCCGTCGTTAAGCCAAAGGTGCGCTTTGTTGCGAACCAAATCGTGGATTTCACTTGAAGAGAGTCCCGTCCCGTTAAAGTCCAACCATGCCAAATAGGTGGCTTCCATGGGCACAAGCTTTACACCCTTCAAATTATCGCGGGTAAATTTTTCGATGTATTCAATGTTTCCTCTGAGGTATTTCAATAGAGCGTCTAGCCAGACATCGCCATTGGCGTACGCCGCCTGAGCCGACACGATTCCAAAAACGTTGACTAGGCCATAACCTGTTGCATAGGCTTGCTTGCGGAACGCCCGGCGAAGAGCCTGATTTTTTATGAACGCGTGCGCTATCTGGACACCCGCCAAATTGAACGTTTTTGTCGGAGCGGTAACGATAACGGAAATATTCGCCAAAGCTTCGCTCAAGGATCCGAATACAGTGTGCGAACCTTCGAATACAAAATCGCTATGAATTTCATCGCTCACGACAATGACGTTGTACTTTAAACAGATTTCTCCAAGACGCAAGAGTTCATCGCGGGTCCAAGCTCGACAAACGGGATTGTGCGGATTGCAAAGCAAGAAAAGCTTTACGTTGTTCTCCACAATCTTTTTTTCAAAATCGTCAAAGTCAATATGATAGCGTCCGTCTTCGCCGTAAACGAGGTCACTACTCACAAGTTTACGATTGTTGAAGCGAATCACGTCGGCAAAATGCATATAGACCGGCTCTTGGATGAGTACGGAATCGCCCTCGTTCGTGTACGCCTTTATGGCCGCTCCAAGCCCAAACATGACCCCCGGAATTTTAATGACCCATCTTGAACTTTCGATTTCGTAATTGTGACGACGGCGAAAAAAATGGCGAAGCACCTGGAAGTAATCTTCCTTCGTATCGCTATAGCCGAATACACCATGTTTTGCAACGCGAACCAGCGCGTCCTCCACAAATGAAGTTGTCTTGAAATCCATATCCGCAACCCATAGCGGAAGAATGCCGGCCGGATCATCGCCCGGTTTTAAGACACCATGTTCTATTGCAAAATCATACTTAAGGGAATCCGTATGATGGCGTTCAATAACTGTATCAAAATCGATGTTTCGTTCTTTAATTTCTGACATTGCACGCCATCCTTGCTAGCTTTCGCAGTTACAATTCCCTTGCTAGAGTTTACAATATAGAAGGAATTTATAACTTTGTCCAATACTATATTTTTAGGGCTTCTTATAGTTTCTATCTATAAGAAACATCCGTTTCGCCATTTCAAGATTTTTCGACCAGTCTCAAGGCACGTTGTGCAATTTTATTCCGGTATAAGTTTATTTTCGCAATCGCTTCGCCAATAGGGAGCGCGATATCGAATGCACGTACATTGTAACGGGCCAGGGCACGGATTGCCTGCGGGCCAACCTGCTCGCATAGAACGTAATCCAAGTCGGAGAGATTTTTTGCAGCAGAGAGCATCGACAAATGCTCTTCATCACGGCTTCCGCAAGATCCGTCACAATGCTCCGGCTTTACGCGAACTTCAATCTTCTCGAATTTTCCGCTAGCATCATCGACTTCATAAATGTCGAATGCCGCCGCATGCCCAAAATGAACGTTGACGTTCACCTCATCGTTTGTCGCCACCGCGACCTTATATTTAGCCATGTGAAAAAGTCTCCTTTACACGGATTCGGTCCATGTATATTTGTGCGCCAATGTCATACACGCCCGGGACGCCGACGGCATCAGCACGGCAGTGCGCGCAATGTTTAAAGACGTTGATAAATACTCCGGCATCTTCCTGTGCAATTGCAAGCGCCTTTGCACTCGGAGCGGGCAGGTCCTTGAATCCGTTCTGAGGAATGAGCGGAATGATGTTGTAAATAATCGCACCCGCTTCGCGAACCGTCGCTGCCGTTTCTTCGATATGCTTGTCGTTGATGCCTGGGCAAAGTACGGTATTCACCTTCACCAACGTCCCGCTGGCGGCAACCTTGCGAATGCCTTCCAACTGGTTGTGAATAAGGATTTTCGCAGCTTCGACGCCTGTGTAGGTTTTGCCGCGATAAAAAATTCTGGCGTTAATCATCGCTTCTATTTCGGGATCAACTGCGTTTACGGTCACTGTAAGCGTATCGATACCGACATCAATCACTTCTTCCGCCCTGTCGTTCAGCAAAAGCCCATTGGTGCTCATGCAACGGAGTAAATGCGGGAACTCTTTTTTGACAAGTCGGAACGTGTCCAAAGCAAAAGGCGTCGCCAACGTGTCGCCAGGTCCAGCAATTCCCACGGTGGTAAGTTCTGGTACGCATTCCAGAGCCTTGCGGATGTACCCGCACGCTTCTTCCGGTTTGATTACTTTACTTGTATTTCCAGGAACCTGAGCATCTTCATTGATGCGACGGTCACAGAAGCGACATTCGATATTACAACCCGGCGAAACAGGCAAGTGGATGCGCCCTTTTCGTTTCTTACACGCGCCAAAACAGGGATGTTCTCTAAAAACAGTATCTTGATCTATTGCCATAAAACTCTCAGGTAAAATGTCCCTAACGTACGAAACCTCAAATGTTTCGCAGACAAACTACCGTAAATCCGGTAAAGTTTATACAGATAATTATTGAACTATTGCCTAGCGTTCTGTAATTTATCAGCTCTTCCGTAAAAGAAGTGGTGGAGAATTTAAAAAGTAGAATGGAGGATTTCAAGATTAAACTAATCGTAAAAAGACAAAAAAACTTTTTTTCGCGTCCGTTATAGATTGCTGATGAACCCGTCTATAGAAAGAATTTATAGACAAAGGTTTTTTTCAAGTTTTTTATAAAAAAAAGCGTGAGAAAATATTGGAAAACAAAAACGACAATTCTAAAATTTCGCTCACCTAGCGTTTCTGTAGGCAACCAATAACCTAAGGAGACATATATCATGGCAAAACGTTTACGTCAAATCGCTATTTATGGAAAAGGCGGCATCGGCAAATCTACTACAACTCAGAACTTGACCGCAGGCCTTGTTGAACAAGGGAAACACGTTCTCGTTGTTGGCTGCGACCCTAAAGCAGACTCTACTCGTCTTTTGCTCGGCGGCCTTCATCAAAAAACCGTACTTGACACTATTCGCGACAACAAAACTGAGATTCAACTTTCTGACCTCGAAAAGATTGGCTTCAAGGGCGTTCGTTGCGTGGAATCCGGTGGCCCGGAACCGGGCGTGGGTTGCGCAGGTCGCGGTATCATCACTTCTATTAGCATGCTTGAACAGCTTGGCGCTTACACTGAAGATCTCGATTACGTGTTCTACGATGTGTTGGGTGACGTGGTGTGCGGTGGCTTTGCTATGCCGATTCGTGAAGGAAAGGCCAAGGAAATTTACATCGTCGCCTCCGGCGAAATGATGGCTCTCTATGCAGCAAACAACATTTGTAAGGGTATTGCAAAATACGCTGAACGCGGTGAAGTCCGCTTGGGCGGCATCATTTGCAACAGCCGTAACGTTGATAACGAACTCGATTTGCTCCGCGCATTTACCAAGGAACTCAACACCCAGCTGATTCAGTATGTGCCGCGCAACAATATCGTGCAGCAGGCCGAAATCCGCAAGAAAACCGTGATTGATTTCGAACCGAATTGCAGCCAGGCAAATGTCTATCGTGAACTTGCAAAGAACATCGACAATAACGAACTCTTTACCATTCCGACTCCGATGACTCAGGATAGATTGGAACAAATTCTCATCGACTACGGTATGATGGAAAAGGACTACTCCATTTAATGCTGATTGGCAGGAGGTAAAATTCTATGGCATCAACTAATATTAATTTGAACATGACCTCAGTCGAAAACCGTGAATATCGACTGGGGACAATTATCGGCTGGGATGGTAAGGCGAGCGACCTAATTAAGGAATCGGCTTACGATGAACGCAGTGCGAAAAAGCACGGCAGCTGCGCAGGCAAAGGCGCAGGCTGCAAACTTTGCGAGTTGAACTCTCCGCTCAACCAAGAAACTATGTGTTCTAATGCAATTGTGCAGTGTCAGGTGGGCAACTTGACGGACTGTGCGTTGATTGACCACTCTCCTATCGGTTGTAGCGGCGAAAATTCCAAGTTCAATCTTTCGATGCACAATGGACTCCGTCGTCGCGGCAAGCCCCAGCAGAATACGCTGAACATCAGCACAAACTTGAAAGAACAGGACATGGTTTTTGGCGCTTCTGAAAAACTCCGCCAGACAATCCTCGACGCTAAAGAACGTTTCAATCCCAAGGCGATTTTCATCGGCATGGCTTGCGCTACGGCTATTATCGGTGAAGACATCGATTCCATCGCCGAAGAAATGGAACCGGAAGTAGGCGTGCCTATCATTCCGCTGCACTGCGAAGGTTTCCGTTCCAAACACTGGTCCACGGGTTTCGATATCGCATTCCATGGCGTTCTCCGTCAAATTGTGGAACGTCACCCGAAAAAGAAGCAGAATGATTTGTTGAACATCGTCGCCCTTTGGGGAACGGACTACTTCTCCGAAATGCTTGCGCCGCTTGGACTCCGCGTAAACTATTTGCTCGACTGCGCCTCTTACGAAGAAATTCGCCAGGCCTCGGAAGCTGTAGCAACAGCAACCTTCTGCGATACATTGGGCGGTTACATGGCGACAGCGCTTGAAGAATCTTTTGGCGTTCCGCAAATCGACGCTCCGCAGCCGTACGGTATCAAGGGCACCGATGAATGGCTCCGCGCTATTGCAAAAGTGGTGGGCAAGGAAAAAGAAGTCGAAGAATATATCGAAAGCGAACACAAGCGCATCGCTCCGAAGCTCGCCGAACTTCGCGAATTTTTCAAGGGCAAAAACGGCATCGTGATGACGGGTTCTGCTTATGCTCACGGCCTTATCAGCGTTCTTTCGGAACTTGGAATCGGCCACGACGCCGCTCTCGTTTTCCATCACGATCCCATTTACGACGGCGCTGGACAGCATCAAGATACTTTGAAGGAACTGGTGGAAACTTACGGCGACATTCCGCATTATACCGTAAGTAAGACTCGAGCCTTCCAGCTTCCGCAACTTTTGAAGCGTGCCAAGACGGACTTCTTGCTCATCCGCCACCCGGGTCTAGCCTCTGTCGCGGGCCATCTCGGTTTCCCGACACTCACCATGGGCGACGAGCATATTCCGGTGGGCTACCAAGGCATTCTCCGCATTGGCGAAATGTTGAAGGGCGTTATTTCTCGTACAAAGTTCAACCAAGTGCTTAAGCGCAATGTGAAACTCCCGTATTCCGATTGGTGGCTTTCTCAGGACGATCCGTTCTACTTGACGCATCATCCGGAAGCTCTCAATGATTTACCTGAACCGAGAAACCTCAAGTTCAGCAAAAAGAATAACGGTAAAAATCACAATTCGGAAAAAGTATAACTAGGGAGTTTCAAAATGTCAGAATCTACAATTAAAAGAAAAAAGAGTAATTCTATTTCGGACCCCCGATACGCCTGCGCGGTTGGCGCGTCCCATACGGTTGTTGCTATCAAGGGTGCAGTTCCTATAGCAAACTGCTCTCCGGGATGCCAGCTTAAGCAAACCGCATTCCTCACTTTTGAAAACGGTTTCCAGGGCAGCATTTATGCCGGTGCCGGCAACATGCCAAGCGCAAACTCCACCGAAAACGACATCGTGTTCGGCGGCATCAAGACTTTAGATCAGTTGATTAAATCGACACTCAAGGTTTTCAATGGTGATCTTTATGTTGTTCTTACCGGTTGCGTAGGCGGTCTCATCGGCGATGATGTTCCGAGCTTAGTTCGTGAATATCGTGATTTGGGATATCCCATTGTCGCTGTTGATACCGCAGGCTTCAAAGGCAATAACCTCTACGGTCACGAAGAAGTCGTGAACGCCATCATCGACCAATTCGTTGGTGATTACAGTGGCGAACACAAGAAAGGCTTGGTCAATCTTTGGTTCGAGACGCCTTACTATAACCAGAACTGGCGCGGTGATTATCAGGAAATCGCCCGCATCCTCCGTGGTGCCGGTTTCGAAGTCAATGTTCTCTTTGGACCTGAAAACGAAGGCGTCAAGGACTGGTTGCGCATTCCGGAAGCTCAGTTCAACCTGGTGCTTTCCCCGTGGGTAGGGGTGCGTAATGCGGAACATCTTCAACAAAAATACGGCCAGCCGTTCCTCCATATTTCGGAAATTCCTATCGGCGCCGAAGCGACTGCAAAGTTTATTCGTAATGTCGTAGAATTCGCCGGAATCGACAAGGAACAGAGCGAAAAGTTCATCGAAGAAGAAAACCGCGTTTATTACTATTACTTGGAACATTTCTCGGAATTCTTCGCTGAATATTGGTTCGGTATGCCCAGTGAATTTGCAATCACTGCAGATTCCGCCTATACGCTTGCCTACACCAAGTTCCTCGTTGACCAAATCGGTCTTATTCCGCGCAAGGCAATCATCACGGACGATCCTCCGCAAAAATTCCGCAAGGAAATCGAAGATGCTTTCCACAACATCAGCGAAGGTGTCGATGTTGAAGTGGAATTCGAAGAAGACGGCTATTTGATTGAAAAATCTATCAAGGAAGTGAATTTCTCTTCTGGGAAGCCCTTAATTCTTGCATCTTCTTGGGAAATCAACATCGCAAACGAAAAGGGAGCTTTGTTCTTCGAGATTACGCCTCCGTCCAGCGAAACATTGATTATCAATCGAAGCTTCGCCGGCTACAAGGGTGCGCTTAATTTACTTGAAAAGATTTATAGCGCATCCGTCGGTGGAAAATAATATCGAAGAAAATGTTAAAAAAATCATAAAGTTGACCCTATCCCCATACGCGAATCATGACCACATAAGTACTAAGTGGTCAAAGAGAATAAATTCAGGATAAAAAAGGAATGTCATGCCGGCCTCTGTGCCGGCATCTCCTTTATATACTATAATAGTTTGTCATTATTTACGTATATCATCTATAATAAAATGTTATATGTAAATAAATTTCTTATACCAAGTGATAAAAATAAAGTATTTTACAAATCAATTTTTCTTTTCTAATTTATACACCGAACTTGAGAACATTGTGTTCCAAGACATTAACAAATCAACACGAGGATACCTATATGTGTTGTAGCTGTAAATTCTCTCGTAATTAAGCCTACATCTTTTTAGAAGGTGAATCGGCAATTTTAAAGGCACGCAGAATTTTACCCTGCGTGGTTACTCAACTCATACACAAAAACAGGAGATTTCCAATGAATTTCAAAACTATTTCCAAAGTCATTCTTTTATCTACAATCACGGCTTTTTCCGCAGAACCCATCTCGGTTACCACGAAATCTGGAGTCAGTGTCACGCTTTACGGCTTTGCCTCTTTGAACGCGGCCTACGAAGATTCTAAAAGCAACAATGGCAACTTTGCAAACTTTGTCGCCGCCTCTGACCTCACCAATAAAAATGATGGCGGTTGGCATTTCACGCCGAACCTCACCCGAATCGGCCTCAACCTTGCAAGCGGTAACGATTCCTCGTATTTCAAGGCAAATGGTAAAATCGAAGTTGATTTTTATGGCGGCGGTTCCGGTAACGCACCCACTCCACGCCTCCGCCATGGTTACGGCGAAATTTCCTTTGGCAATTCCGGCTTTTCCATTTTGGGTGGCCAAACATGGGATTTGATTTCTCCGTTGGTAACTCCGACACTTAACGCAGGCGTTCTCAACAACTCTGGTGACGCAGGCCTTCGCAGGGCTCAGCTTAGGCTCACCGAAAAAATCCCTGTTGCTGGGGGCTCCTTGGATATCGCCGCAGCAGTTGTTCGCACTATCGGCGAAAATCAACCTTATAACACCTCTTCTGCCTCAGAGACCGGTGTCGATGCAGACATTCCCACATTTCAGGGACGCATCGGCATTTCGGTTCCTCTGTGGGTAGAAGGTAAAAAGTTCGGCTTGGGAGTTTCCGGTCATTACGGTCAAGAAGAAATTGATCTCGACGACACTGGTCGTACCAAGGAGATTCCCACATGGTCTTTCAATGTCGATTTGACTCTCCCTATCACAAGTGCCTTTACCTTCCTCGGTGAATACTTTATTGGCGAAAACCTTGATACATACGCAGCCGGCATAGGACGCGGATTCGCAGCTGATACACAAAATCCCAAAAACGTCAAAAGCATAGGAGCCTATGGCGGATGGGTTGCCTTGCAGGCCAAGTTTATCAAAAAATTGGCATTTAACGTAGGAGCGGGCCTTGACAAGCTGAAACGCAAAGATATCAGAAAAACCGGTGGCCGCGAACAAAACTTCTCGTTCTTTGCCAACACGACCTACAATTTGACAGACGTATTCTCGTTGGGATTTGAATACCTTCACGTCCAGACGGATTACTTGACCGCCAACACGATAAAAGAAGCGGACTTGAATCGCTATCAACTATCTGCAACTTATGGTTTCTAATAAAGGAGATTTCCAACAATGAAACAGAATAAATTATACAACCGAATTGCTTTGGCATTCCTGTTTACTCTCGCCTGCGTAGCATCCGCCGTAGCCGCAGACAAAATTTCCATCGGCTACCTTTCTTCTACAGGTCAAGGAAAATTCTTCATCGCAAAAGATGCAGGCATTTTCAAGAAAAACGGCCTTGACGTGGAATTGGTGGAATTCTCGAATTCTGGCGATGGCATAGCTGCCGTTCGCGCGGGCAAGCTTGACGCGGGAGCATTCGGTTCTCTCGCTCCGCTCATCCATATTGCACAAGGAGCCGACATCCGAGTTATTGGCGGCATCATGGGTGGCGACCAGGCTGTTATCACACGCAAAGAAAACGCAGGTTCCGTCAAAAAATTGAGCGACCTCAAAGGCAAGAAAATCGCTACAATCCGCTTGGGGACTGCCGACGCTATTGTCCGTGGCGGCCTTAAAAAAGAAGGTATCGATTGGCGCAAGGATGTATCCATTGTAGAACTCAAGAACCCGCCTGCCGTTATCGAAGCCGTAAAGAACGGAAGCGTTTATGCAGGCGTTACCTGGGGGCCGCACGACCTCCGCGCCGAAGAAGCAGGCCTTTCCGTAGTGCTCCGCAGCAAGGACATCAATCCAGGTCACATCTGCTGCCGCCTTATCGCATCGCTTCGCAAACTCGAAGGTCGTGACGATGTTTACAAACGCCTAGTCAAGTCGCTCATTGAAGCCGAAGAACTTGTGCAGAACGACCACAAGAAAAGCGTGGAAATTATCGCCAAGTGGATTAAGCTCGACACCGCTCTCGTCAACAAGGCTTTCTACAGCGGGCACGTCACCCAAGACACTGACCCCAACGTAAAAGGAGTCGAGTTCTTCTGGGATTTTCTGAAGGATGCGGAGTTCATCAAGTCCGACAAGAAAGTCTCTGAATACGTCCTTACGGGCTACTATCGCGAAGCCATTGACGAACTCCGCAAGCAACAGCCCAAATCCGAATTCTACGCTCAAGCAGAAAAAATATTCCAGTCCAGAAATTAAAGGTAAATCAACATGAAAAAAAAGCGAAGTGGTTTCGAAGCAACTAATCTCGGTTTTTCCTATGATGGCAAGCCTATTTTAAAAGACATCAATCTAAAAATAAATCAGGGAGAGTTTGTTTGTCTTTTGGGTGAAAGCGGTAGTGGCAAGACCACTTTGCTCAACCTTCTCGCCGGACTTACAAAGCCAAGCGAAGGTCATGTTTATTGGAACGAGAAGGAAATCGAAAAACCTTCTTCTGAAAGGAGTGTAGTCTTCCAGGACTACACCCTTTTTCCTTGGCTTACCCTTCTCCAAAACGTTTCCCTAGCCATTAAAAAGACAAGAAAAGTCAAGGCAAATTACGCCAAAAATTTGGCCGAAGAATATTTGAATTTGGTGGGGCTTTCAGGGAGCCTCCGTAAATACCCCTTTGAACTTTCAGGCGGCATGCGTCAACGTGGAGCCATTGCTAGAGCTTTGAGCGTTGGTGCAGACGCCCTTCTTTTGGACGAACCCTTCGGAGCATTAGACCCTATAAACCGAGCAAGCCTTCAAGACTTAATTCTTGAACTTTGCCGTGGCTCCAAAGATCGCGCAATCACAACTTTATTCGTAACTCACGACATCCGCGAAGCCGTTTATCTAGGAAGCCGAATTATCGTATTAGGCTCCACACCT
>Ga0247609_10006103_pt1 | contig 11659 bp, 10 predicted proteins | sample 172DNAGHGlowgp2_FD_193487 | JGI IMG/M metagenome (GOLD analysis project Ga0247609, IMG submission 193487) | Sheep rumen microbial communities from Palmerston North, Manawatu-Wanganui, New Zealand - 1728 DNA GHGlow gp2 | ecosystem: Host-associated > Mammals > Digestive system > Stomach > Rumen ... | reverse complement strand
CGCCGCCTGAACGTCATCAAGAGCTTCTACACGAAGTTCGAGCGCAAGATCCCCGCGCTCATTGACGACTTCTGCCGCTACTATGCCCACCACGAGACCAAGATAGTCGTCTATTATTACGACAGTACCGCCCTGGGCGGCAACTATGCCGTGAACGAACAGGACTTCCACTGGGTGGTGTGCCACGAGTTCGAGCGGCACGGCTGGCAGGTCGAGGACATCAACCTGGGCAACCCCATGCGCCATGATGAGAAGTACCTGCTCATCAACCAGGGTTTTGCCGGCAAACAACGGCTCATGCCAATGTTCAACCGCCAAAACAACGATGACCTCATCCTGGCCATCCAGACGGCTGGCGTTGTGCGCGGCCGCAACGGCTTCCGCAAGGACAAGGGCGGCGAGAAACTCGCTGAGACCGAAGAAGACCTGCTCCAGCACCGCACCGACGGCACGGACGCTTTCGACACGCTATATATAGGCTGCGAGAAGTTCCCCTTCCGTGACACCTTCGGCTTCAACACAGGCGGCGTTCTCTGATTTTGGCACAGTTTTTGCTTATTAGATTTAGTAGCCCAGAAACGGTAAAGATTTCTCAAAAACTGTAAACCATATTTAGGTGAACGATGAAAATAATCGTAAACCGATTCAGGAAATCGCCCTCTAAGGCCCAGTTTTTATGAGGATTCAAAAAATCTCATTTTGGTTAAGATTATTTAATCCGATAGTGCCAGCATTTTGCACTGGCCGTAGGTTATTTTGCAGTTTGGTTTAAACTGACTGCCAATATAAGAGTAAGGGCAGTGAGTTATTAACCATCAAAAACCTACATCACAATGAGGAAAATTGTAATCCCTCAACCGTGGGCGAGCATGATTGCCGCCGGGTTAATCGACATCTTTGATTTGGGTGTCGATCTGGGCACGAAACAGTGTCGCGTTTTAATTGTTGCTGCCCCATGGCAGAAGTATGATAACCGTAAAAACCTTCCTCTGGAGTGGGTGCAGGCCTTGAGCGAAGCGTTATTATTGGGCATGATACCACTCTATGAGGAAATGCCGTTCGATTGCGTCATTGGTATTGTCAAAGCCAGCAAGTTGTGCACCGATCTTGACAGCGTATGGGCGTATGGTGGGAAACGCAACACGCTCTATTTGCTGACCGATGTGAGAATGTTTGTTAAGCCACTGAGAACCTCGATCAAAAATGAGCAAGACCTTCCAAGTACATGCAAAGCCTTTGGGCTGAGACCACTCAGGATTGACAAAACCGCAATGATTCCCGTGAATCACAGGGTCTTTGAAGAAGCCAGGGAAGGGTATCGTTTTCAGGCTCCGATGACCGCCGCCTTTGCTGAGGTCATATACGGACGCGTCCCTGGAGACATTCTTGAGGAATTGGTCATCATGCATGACCACTGCTACAAGAAATTCGTGTTTGAACCCGAGAATGACTTCTTCCTCGCCCAGGACGAGAAGGGTAGGAATAAACGTTACTTCTCGATCGTGTCAAACAAGACCGAGGTAAGGACTTACTACCAGTTCAACCTGCTGAACCAGCTGTAACTTTTCTGGACAAATTTTCAATAATTGGCCAATAATTCGTAAATTTGCCCCGTCAATCCCAAACGATTGACAAGACATCGCGGGATTAAAAAGGACATTATACTCCCTTCTGTTTGAAAACATAGGACACTTTCAAATTTTCCGAATGGGTTGTATGGTGGCTCCAGCTATAAGCGTGAGCCATGAATGCAACTTCGGAAATGGTTGTCCTATGACCATCAAACAGGCTGTATCTGGCTCGCGCTTTTTCTATAACTTTTAACCACTATAGTTATGCTTTTACTTCAAGAAACCTATCCAATCCCTGCTGAAACAGGCGCCATCGACGATCTGGTGATTGCCGCAATACTCATAGGCATCTTTCTGTTCTACATCCTTTTGTGTGTACTCGTTGGCCGTTATGCGAAAAAGCATAGTCGCAGTTTTTGGGGATTCTTCATTTTGAGTTTGATCCTGTCGCCATTTTGGGGATTTATCATAGCTATAATAGCTGGCGGTGAAACAGCAAAACAGCGTGAGAGGCGTATAAGGCAAGAAATGGAGATTCGTATGCAAATGGAGAACCAGTATCGCCAACAATACTACAGCCAGAACCCTCCTCCCATGCCCAACTCTAGTGAAACCAATCAAGTATAGACTGCCAAACTGTAAACCAGTTTAGGCGTACTATCGATATAGTTGTAAACCAATTCAGTTTACCGCTCTCAAAATCTGTCAAGTAATTCTAGGGATAGTCAGGGAAAAATAGCCCTGTTAACATTTTTCCTGTTACTAGTGCCCAGAATTGGCACACACGTAGAGTATATTTGCCGCACAATTGTCAAATAAAGTTGGAGATATAATATGGATAATAAACTACTTAACCCTTTAGCCATAGACTGTAACGGCAATTTCGTCAGAATCGAAAATGCACAAAAAGGTCAAGAGTATTTCTGCCCGAAATGTAATGAGCCTTTGACCTTTCGCAAACAAGGCACAGGCCCACATGCTCACCGTAATCACTTCAGTCACAGAGTTAACACAGACTGTCATGGATTGTCAGAGTCTGAAATCCATAGATCAGCCAAAGAAGGTATTTTCAAAATCCTTCATGATGCGATAGAGAATAAGCAGGACTTTTACATTACATGGAAATGCCCAGAATGCGGAGAGACATTTAGAGGAAACCTTCTTCAGTGGGCAAAGTCCGTTGAAATGGAAAAGAATCTCAAGGACGCTCAACCAGACGTGGCACTCCTTGATGAGCGAGGAAAAGTGTTGATAGCAATTGAAGTGGTCTTCACTCATGAAGTCGAGAAGCCCACTTGGGATTTTTACTTGGAAAATAATATAGTCGTTGTTCGCATTATTGTGCGAACGATGGAAGATTCAAAATGTATTGGACAAAAACTGAGCAATCCTGACGATGTAAATTTGTGCTATACAGTTTCTTGCCCTAAGTATCAAGATTTGCAGGTATTAAGGAAAGTTATTCCGTTATACAAAAAGGATTGTGAGGAAAAGACGATTAATAACATTTCTGCTTTCGCTGTCGCTCTTCTCAATCCTTTTGAAAAGCAGATAAACTTAAGCGGGTATTTTACTGAGAAAGATAAAACAAAGGCACTCCAATATGCTAAAATAGTCTGGCCAAATCATCATCAATTTAAGTTTGTACAAGGTTCAAAATACACTTATATGGTTCCTGATGTACCCAAACCTGTACAACCTCGATTGCCCATTAAGCCTTATAGGCATAATCCATTTCAACTCACACCGTTAGAACGAGCTCAAAAAAAGGCTAGTCGCAATGCTGCAATTAGGGCAAGTTATGCACGCAAGGCTGGAGGTGGAAAGAAAACTGGCGGAAGACGCAAATGATAATCAAAAAATGTTTATCTTTGCAATCTCGACAAGAATAATATTCTTGCCATCCTGGGAAAGACCAAGTGTTGAACAAAATATAGCAAACTCCTTTTCGGTTATATAGGCTTTGGTCGGCCTGCAGGGACTGCATTGGAGTTTGTTTTTTAATATAGGAACTTCTCATAATTCTATTATGCAGAACAACAAGGTTAAAACGCCAGAAGAAAAAGCAAGGGAACGAATAGATGAAATGTTCGGTGAGGCTGGTTGGAAAGTGCTCTCCAGGGACGAATACGCACCTAACATTTCAGCTGTAGCTTTAGAAGAAGGCTTGATGAACGGTAATCTTGAAGCAGACTATTTGCTTTTCATCAGCGGAAAGGCGGTTGGCGTATTGGAAGCGAAGAGGGTTGAGATTGACGTCGATTCTCCCGTCGTGGAAGAGCAGGCTGTCAAATACACGAAAGCTTTGCCTGATTGGTATCAGTATTGGCAGAAACCTTTGCCGCTGGCGTATGTGTCAAATGGCAAACAACTCCTTTTCAAGGACAACAGGATACCTGACGCAGACTTCGAGCCAATTAGTAGGATCCACACGCCAAAAGAGATCGTGGAGATGTTACAAATTCCAGACATTTATGCTGGACTTCCTGCTCTTAAAAAGAAAGGCTTGCGTAATTGTCAGTATGAAGCAATAACCAATCTTGAAGGAAGTTTCAGGGGAGGGCACAATAAAGCACTCATGGTACTTGCCACTGGCGCGGGAAAAACATACACCGCCTGTACTGCGGCTTATCGTTTCTTGTCGTACACACCCATGAAACGTGTACTTTTCCTTGTTGACCGTAATAACCTTGGAAAGCAGGCTGAGAATGAATTTGGAATGTACCGCCTCACTGAGACGGGCGATCCGTTCAACACAATATTCACCGTAAACCGACTGAAATCGTCAAATGTTCCTAAAGACACGACAGTCATGATCTCCACTATCCAGCGTTTATTCTCATTGCTGAGTGGAGAAACCATTACCGACGTTGATGACGATGACGAGTTCGAGCCTGGTGCTCCGATTGAATTGCCGGGCAACCTGGCATTGCCCCATGATTATTTTGACCTGATCATCATTGATGAGTGCCACAGGTCAATCTATGGCAACTGGAGAGCCGTGCTTGATTATTTTGACACGGCAAAAATGATTGGCTTGACAGCCACGCCCGTCCCGGAAACCATTGCTTTCTTCAACAACAATGTGGTCATCAACTACACACTGGAGAAGTCAATTATCGATGGTGTCAATGTTGATTGCCGCATTTATCGCATTAAAACCCGCGAAACAGAGGATGGCGGCGCAATTCGTGAGGGGCAAAATGTCAAGCAGATAACCCGCTACACGGGCAAGGTGGAAAGCTTCAGCAACCGTGAAGCCCGCAACTATACACGGGAAGAATTGAACCGTAGTATCGTCAATCCAGCGCAAATCAAGTTGATTTTAGAAACTTATCGCGATGTGGTTTATACTGAAATGTTCAATGACCCGCAGCGTGAACCCAATATGGACTATTTGCCCAAAACGCTCATTTTTGCGCTAAATGATGCTCATGCAACTAACATCGTCCAAATCGCTAAAGAGGTTTTCAAAAGATCAGAAGATGACAATACGTTTGTCCAGAAGATCACGTATTCGGCAGGAGACAGCAACCAGCTGATCCGAGAGTTCCGTAACGATAAAAACTTCCGTATCGCTGTCACTGTTACACTGGTGGCTACCGGTACCGACATCAAGCCCCTTGAAGTGGTGATGTTCATGCGTGATGTTCGCTCTGAACAACTCTACACGCAGATGAAAGGCCGTGGCGTGAGAACCATCGGCGACGAACAGCTGCGCAATGTCACACCCAATGCTTTCAGCAAAGACTTGTTCTATCTGGTGGATGCCGTAGGTGTGACGGAACATGAACACGTGGTCACCACACCAGGAGAACCATCAGACCCGACCATTTCGCTCGAAACCCTTCTTGAGCGCATTGCTCATGGAAACGTGAGTGATGATTATCTGAGGATGCTCGCTGGCCGATTGGCTCGCATCCACAACAAATGCAGCAACGAGCAACGGGAAAAATTCTTTGCCCTTGCTCATATTTCTATGGCAGACATTGCCAAGGGCATATATGATGCCTTTGAAAAGGGCACCTTGCCTCCATACACCAATATCAATGAGCCAAACCTAGAACGCAAGGCTCTTGTATCAGCAATCGCCAACTACCCTGAGGTTCGCAAGTATATCCTTGTGCTTGCGGCTGGATTTGTGACCATTCTTCAACCCGGCGAGGACGAATTGATCACAAAAGGATTCACCACCGAGGAAGCCGCTTCGACAACCGCTGCTTTTGAAAAATATATAGCTGAGCACAAAGATGAGATTGAGGCCCTGCGCATCATCTACAACAACGCTGGAGAGCCGTTGACATACACAATGCTCAAAGACTTGCAGAACCAGCTCTTGCTTGCTAACAGCAAGTTCCGCATCAATCAACTGTGGAACAACTACGCATTGCTGAAACCCGAGGAGGTCACAAAGTTTGGTACAAAAGAGGAACGTGAAGCAATCACCAATATCATCCAGCTTGTGCGCTATGGCTATCACATGACTTCCAATCTTGTCGGTCTGCAAGCCACCGCTAAGCAGTATTTCAACCTGTGGTGTGGCCAGCTGCAGCGCACTATCACTGATGCACAAAAAGAACTGCTGACCCAAATTGTGGACTATATCGTCACCAATGGCTCTTGTGAAGTTCAGGACATCATCGACAATGACCGTCCCTATGCAGCTCAGATAATCACCTCGTTTGGTGGCAGGTCGCAAGCCGATGATGCCATCTCCTCATTGTCTCAATTCTTGTTATACCGTAAAACAGCATAATCATGGCAACACAACAAACCGCAACAGAACAATCGTTGATTAAAAAAGTATGGCAGCTCGCTGATGTCCTCGCTGGTGTGGGCATCGGTTACACCGACTATATCACCCAACTCACTTACCTTCTTTTCCTCAAGATGGATGACGAGAGCACTAATACTTTCGGTGAGACCTCGGCTATCCCGGAGGGGTATCGTTGGGCAGACCTCATAGACCTCGATGGTTATGACTTGACCGAACAGTATGAGCGCACACTTTCAAAATTGAGTGAACAGGAGAACCTGATAGGCACTATATACACGAAGGCGCAAAACAAGATCGATAAGCCGGTTTATCTGAAGAAAGTGATTTCGATGATCAATGAGGAGAACTGGCTTATCATGGATGGTGACGTGAAAGGTGCCATCTATGAGAATATTCTTGAGAAAAACGGCTCTGACAAGAAGAGTGGTGCAGGACAATATTTCACCCCGCGCTCACTTATCCAGGCCATGGTAGATGTCACACGTCCTCAAATCACCGAGACGGTTTGCGACCCTGCCTGCGGTACTGGGGGCTTCCTGCTCGCTGCTTACGATTACATGAAGAGCCAGTCACAAGATAAGACCAAGCGCAAATTTCTGCGTGAAGAGGCCTTGCATGGCATTGACAACACGGCTCTGGTTGTTACACTCGCCTCAATGAATTTGTACCTGCATGGCATCGGAACCGACCGCAGCCCGATTCTGTGCCAGGATTCATTGGAAAAAGCCCCCGACAAACTGGTTGACGTGGTACTTGCAAATCCGCCCTTTGGTACTCGCCCTGCAGGATCTGTGGAAATTAACCGCGATGACTTCTATACCGAAACTAGCAACAACCAGCTGAACTTCCTGCAGCATATCATGTCGCTGCTCAAGGATGGTGGCCGCGCAGCGGTCGTCCTGCCCGATAATGTTCTCTTTGAAGGCGGTTCGGGTGAAATCATTCGCAAGAAGTTGCTAGAAGATTTCAATTTGCACACCATTTTGCGTTTGCCTACAGGCATTTTCTATGCTAATGGCGTGAAAGCCAATGTGCTGTTCTTTGTCAAAGGCTCGAAAACCGATAGCATTTGGTACTATGATTATCGTACTAACATCAAGCACACACTTGTCACCAAGAAGATGACCAGGGCAAACCTCGATGACTTTGTGGCATGCTATAATGCCGACAACATCGATACCCGCAATGAAACCTACAACGCCGAGACGAATCCCAATGGCCGATGGCGCAAGTTCGATGTTGAGGACATTCTGCGTCGTGACAAGACTAGTCTTGACATTACTTGGATCAAGCAAACAAGTGACGATGCTGATTACACGCTGCCTGAGTTGATGGAAATCATTCAAGAAAAGAGTGAAAACATCAAGACAGCCGTTGATGAGTTGGTTAGCCTCTTGTCAAATATCAAAGAATAAACACATGGATACCAAACAACTGCGCCAAAAGATATTAGACCTGGCAATTCGTGGAAAACTTGTGCCTCAAGATCCCAACGATGAGCCTGCACGCGTTCTGCTGGAGCGCGTCAAAGCTGAGAAAGAACGCCTTATCGCAGAGGGCAAAATCAAACGCTCGAAAAAGTCGGCCGCATCTTCTGATAAGCCGCATTATGCCATCTGGGATCTCCCAAGAGGCTGGGAGTGGGTCAAGCTCTCTGATTTAGCTTCATTTGGAGGCGGAAAAACACCATCGATGAGTGATAAGAGTTATTGGGAAAATGGCAAGCACCTATGGGTAACATCTAAGGACATGAAATCTCATAGAATAAGAGATTCTAGAATGAAAATTAGCGATGAAGCCTTATCTATAATGACTCAGTATAAGCCTGGCACCATATTAATTGTCACAAGAAGTGGCATTTTAAGGCATAGTTTGCCCATTGCAATTCTTGAAAGGGATGCGACAATCAATCAAGATCTTAAGGCTATATCGTTCTATATTCAAGACCTTCATCCCTATATCTATTATGCCATAAAAGCCCAAGAGAGTTTTATTCTGAAAGAATATCATAAAGATGGCACTACTGTTGATAGCATTAACTTTGAGAAGTTTTCAGAAATTCTTTTGCCTATTCCACCTAAACAGGAACAGATTCGAATAATAACAACTATTGAAAAGTTATTTGGCCTAATTGAAGAAATAGATAATAATAAAAAAGATTTACAGGAATTAACGCGACATACAAAGAGCATAATTCTGGACATGGCAATTAGTGGCAAACTCGTGGTGCAAGATCCAGCTGATGAACCAGCAGTGGACTTGCTGCAACGAGTTAACCCCAATGCGGTTGTATCTGCCGATACATCGCATTATGCTTTGCCTACAAGTTGGGCATGGGTAAAAGGTAAGGATTTGTTCTTGCCTATGAAAAGCACAAGACCCACAGGGCATACGTTTAAATACATTGACATCGATTCAATCGACAATGTTAATCAATGCATATCTGCAATAAAAGTATTGCCTTCTGACCAAGCACCGAGTAGAGCAAGTAGATTTACGGAAAAGGGCAACATTCTTTTCTCAATGGTTCGTCCTTATTTGCGTAACATTGCGATTGTAACGGAAGAAGGTTGCATTGCTTCTACAGGTTTTTATGTTTGTAGGCAAAGAGAGTGTTTGGATCATAAATACCTTTATTATTTGATGACATCAAAATATGTGGTTGATGGCTTAAACTCTTTTATGAAAGGAGACAACTCGCCTTCAATCAATAAAGGAAATGTTGATGAATACGTTTTTCCTCTGCCACCGCTCAACGAGCAAAAGAGGATTGCAGCAAAGGTTGATGAACTGTTTGCAGTGATTGATCAGATACAACAATCGTTGGAGTGAGCGCGACTCCAACGATTGAGTTTTACCAGTTTACGATCTTATCGACGATAGCCCGTTGCTCACTAGCTGTCCGACGCAAGTAAATGCGGGTTGTCTCAATGCTCTCGTGGCCCATCAGGTCGGCAAGAAGGGCAATGTCGTTGGAACGGTCAAGGAAATTCTTTGCAAAACGATGACGGAACGAGTGTGGGTAAACAACGTCTCTATTTAAGCCATATATCTCTGCAAAGTGTTTCAGTTGCTGAGCTATACCACGAGTTGTAATGCGCTGACCAAAACGATTAAGGAACAAATAGCCCGAAGTTTGATTGCGTTTTTCAAGCCATCTCATGGCCTCTGTTCGCAAGTTCTTCGGAATGTATAAGCGCCGCAACTTGCCACCTTTAGAGTAGATGTCCAGGTATCCAATCTGGACATGCTCGGCTTTGATTTGTACCAACTCACTGACACGCGCTCCAGTGGCAGTGAGAAACCAAACAACAAAATACCAATCCTCGTAGCCATCGGCTTTGAGCTTGGTTTTGAGAAACTTGTAATCTGCGTTGCTGATTACGTTCTCCAGGAAGTTCTTTTGCTGAACCTTGACAAACTTCATTTTCAGTTTGTCGAGTTTCAGGAACTCAAGATACTTGTTCATCCCTTGTAAACGCAGGTTTACAGTTTGTGGCTTGAACGTTTCTACCAGATACCCTTTGTAAGCCAAAAGGTTCTTGCACGTCACCCCATCATAATGCGATAGGAAATAGCGTACCGTCCACATGTAGGACGTAACGGTGTTGTTCGACAAGTTCTGCTTGTCAAGGAATCTTTTGAATTTTGTTACCATAAAAACTTAGTTTTAATAAAAAGCGGTAACAAAATAAACATTTCCTACATCGCATTATGGGCAAATACCCGATGGATGGTGCTACACCACTATGAATTTCATTTGTCAATTATATGACGGCGAGAAAATTGAGGACAAGAATCTGATCAACCTTGACGCAAAATATCTGAGAGGGAAAAGCGAAGGAAACACCCTTAATAAGGGGCGTTTTGTCCCAAAGAAAACGACAATGATACTCGTGGATGGAGAAAACTCTGGAGAGATATTCACTGCACCCATAGACGGCTATCAAGGTAGCACATTCAAATTACTCGATATTAGTGAAGAAATGAATACCGAGTATGTGAAAATGATTATTCGGATTTATCAAAAACGTCTGAGAGACAATAAAGTGGGTTCTGCAATTCCCCACCTTAATAAGAAATTGTTCAGAGAAATCCTCGTACCTGTGCCACCCATTGCTGAACAAACAAGAATTGTGGGACGCACAAATGAATTGATGTCAAAAATAACCGAACTTACTGAGGCTTTATAAGGCTTCAGCAATATCATCAATTCTATTATTGATGCGCTCTATAGCATCAACTATGCGGCATTGTTCACTATAGGGTGGCAATGGAATATCCAGTTTGGAATACTCTGATATCCAATATCGCTTGTGGGTTTTTCCCACCAAGCGAGTTATAGACATGAAGTAATAGACATATTTGATATTCACCCCGCTCTTAACATGAAGTATCTTCATGGCGGACGATTTAACCTTAAAGGGAAAATCGACATACTTTGAGTCCGTTGTGAAATCATCAAATATGATTACCGGAACATTATTGAATACCCCTGTAGTTTCGTCTGTATGGCCTATAACAAACGATTTACCTGCTGTTAACACTGGCGTTTTATAGGCATCGCTATATTCAGTGGATTCAACTATATATCGTTGTGGTTGCTCATAGTCAACTATATCTTCTAACTTGCAAACACACCACCCTTGCGGCAGGTGCTGATAATGCGATGTATCAGTAGATACAACAGCATTTGGGTTAATTCTTTTGAGCAAGATTTCAGATGGCTCATCTGCTGGGTCTTGTTGTACGAGCTGGCCCGAAATAGCAAGTTCAAGAAGTTTTAATTTTAGGTTGGAGACAGCCAATGATAGCTCTTTTATGAAGTCATCTAAAACCTCTATCGCAGTAAAAACACTTTCAATTTCAGCAACAATTCTTTTCTGCTCTTTTATCGGAGGCAATGGAAATAGTGAATGAGCTACTTTTTCAATATTTAGATTACTTACAACAGCACCGCCCGCTTTCTATGTGTATTTCCACTGGATCCAATAATACAACCTCGAAGAATACCCTCCTGTAACGAGCAGTCCCGTCTCGTCGTCATGACGCAATTGGGCTTAGTGCCTAAAGGTCTTTGAACAAAAGCATATAGCAAAGACAACGACTCTCGACCGAAGTGGGCGATGTCGTTGCCTTTTTTGATTGATATTATACGGTCATTCTTCTATCTTGATTTCTCCTCTCATCAGATGGCGAAGTGCGCTGAGGAGTTCTTGAGACTCTTGGACGACGCTCAGGAATACGGTCATGGCTTCGATGTTGAGTTGGCGGGTCTGTATGTCATAAATGATGCGCTTGCGATAATTGG
>Ga0247609_10006102_pt1 | contig 11660 bp, 8 predicted proteins | sample 172DNAGHGlowgp2_FD_193487 | JGI IMG/M metagenome (GOLD analysis project Ga0247609, IMG submission 193487) | Sheep rumen microbial communities from Palmerston North, Manawatu-Wanganui, New Zealand - 1728 DNA GHGlow gp2 | ecosystem: Host-associated > Mammals > Digestive system > Stomach > Rumen ... | reverse complement strand
GGGGGTCTTCCCCGGCGTTACCTGGCGCGGCTTTCGCCACACACACGAGCAGGCTGCTTCTCCTGCCAGCTATCCAACAACATCAACAAGAAGGTTGATGAACCCCACCGCGGATGCACGTACGGGCGCAAGGCCTATGCCGACTGTCGCAGGGATTGTCGTAATCTCAAGTCGGGCGCACAAGAACAAGCCTGCACGCCCGTTCACTAAATATACATCCTCGCGCGGCCCCTGTCAAGAGATTTCTCGAAAATTAATTGTGGCGAATTCGCCATAATTAACAAGTCATTTTCTGTCACGAACATTATCTATCTTTCGGGGCGGAGGCACTATGGAAAACGACACGTTCGGCGGCGCGATACTCGCATGGGTCAAGAGCGCAAAGGCGTTCCTGAAAGTCCAGGCGGGCACCGGCGACAACCTGCTCGAAGAAGACATCCGGGAAGGGGTCACCGACTATTGCCTATGGTCCACGTTCCGGCCGGAATGCATCGACACCGACGGCGAGCTTGACATGGAAAGCCTGGACAGCGGCATGGTCCTGTTCAGGGAAAACTGCACCCTCGGAGGGGCGCTGGAATCGAGCTACCGGCAAGCCTTCGGCTCCGCCTTCGACAAGGACGACTGCATCGTCATCCTGAGCGAAACGTAGTGGAGTCGAAGGATCCAGTGGGGGAAGAGTCCCCCTGCCTGCAGCCGCTTTGTCCGCGGGTTCCGCAGACTGTCATCCCCGCGAAGGCGGGGATCTCCTTTCCAATCCGCGTCCAAACCGTCTTCCGGACACCCCCTCTCCTAGGAGCTCCGCCCCTAAAACCCCGGATGCTGGAGCCGAGCCGCGGAAATTTCTGCATTACAACTATATTTCAGAATATGAGAAGAAATACAAAAGCAAATCACTCCTTTCCACAATGCTTAATTAAACAGTGGATAAATAACTCCGTTGATAAATATCCGAATGCATTGCAAATATGCGACAAAGAGCTCAATTTCAGAAGAAAAGAAGCACATAACATCTTCTTTGAGAAAAATCAGTATACGCAAAATACAGAAACGCAAACAAGCAAGGATGACGATCTGCTTTTCAAATATATAAGGGAAATCGAAACTGCTGACAACATCAACGAGAAAGCAAAAATCTTTCAGGATATTAGTTTTTTGCAATTGACTTACAAACTCCTCTGCAGGACAAAAACCATAAATGATCTTTTTGTTAAAGAAACTTACGAGAACTTAACTTTTGCAAAGGATCTATATTCGCCCGAGAAAACTATGCCAAACGGTTTTACTGCTTATAAGCTTTTGAGGCAGACCGTAAACTTCCATTTGCTGGTAGAGGGCAATGACGATTGGGCGAAAATAGATTACCATTTTATGGTTAACCGCACAAACAAAAGGTTTGTCCTTGCTGATAATATTAAGGATAAATTAATTCTAAGTCTTTCTCCAAATCTTTGTGTCGGCTATTCCTCAAATAGGCAAAATGGGGGCAGAATCTCTGTTTTCATCCATGAAATTGAAGATGATGGCTCTATTGTAAAATTGAATAAGAAAATGCTCGAAGACAGCGATAAATTCGTCGTTTTCTACCAAAAAAGCGATTTAGGGATAGTTTAGGGTTCATTTACGTTGAACCTAGACCCGAAGCTAGGTGTCAAGAAATGCTTTGTGTAAGGAAAAAATGATGAAACAGAATACCTAGAATAACAAAAAATGTATATTAATATTGAGGTATTATATGTTACTTATCTGTAAGTCGAGTCAATGAAAAAAGGCTGCTTTGAATGAAAAATAATTCCCTTTTCGCAAAAATGTTTGTTGTACGATTCCTTTTTTGAGGACCTTTGCGCTATGCCGATAAATGTTGTCGACTTGTTTTCTGGAGCAGGTGGATTGACGTGTGGATTCTCATATAAAATTGAGAATAATTCTTTTAAAAAAACTCGCGATTTCAATTTCATTTTTGCTAATGAATATAATGAACAAGCTGCAAAAGCCTTTGCTACGAATTTTAACGATATACACTTGATAAAAGGGGATATTGCTAAAATTACACAAAATACACTTAGTCTTGAAAATATTTCCTCCAACATTCCGGTTGATCTTATCATCGGCGGACCGCCCTGTCAGTCTTACAGCACTGTTGGGAAAAGGCAGTATGACCAAAGGGCGAAGATGTACCAAGAGTACACCAAAATGCTTCGTTTTTTACAGCCAGCCATGTTTATTTTTGAAAATGTGACAGGACTATTGTCTATGAGAAATGATAAGGGAAATCCTGTTATAGATGACATATCTGCATTGTTTGATCACATTACAGATTCGTTGGGGTATAGGTTATATAGAAAAGTGCTTAATGCGAAAGATTTTGGCGTGCCACAAAGCCGTGAACGTGTTTTTATTGTTGGATTAAGAAAAGATATTGATTATGAATGGAAATTTCCATCCCCAACACATGGCCAGGGATTAAAAGATTATGTAACGGTTGCAGAAGCTATTTCTGATTTGCCTCTTGTCAGATGTGGCCAGAAAAAAGAGAAGTATACAAAGGCAACAAAGACTGATTATCAGTTGCTGATGCGTGGAAATAGCGTGGAAATATACGACCATGAATGTGGAATCTATGGGGATCGAATGAACACAATCATAAAGGCCGTTAAAGAAGGAAAGGGACGACCATATATCAACGAGCTTGTTGCAAGTGGTGTATTGCCTCAGGAGTGTCATTTGACGTCTGGATATAATAATACATATGGACGCCTTTGGTGGCATAAGCCTAGTACGACCATAACTAACAGTCTTGGAACCCCATCTGCGTTACGGTGCATTCATCCGTTGCAAAACAGAGCGCTGACCACAAGAGAAGGAGCTAGATTACAGTCTATGCCAGATTGGATGCGCTTCTATGGAAACAGACATGAACGAAATTCACAAGTGGGCAATGCAGTTCCTCCTTTGCTTGCAATGGCCATTGCAAACGAAGTGAAGAAAATACCCTTCAACTCATTCCGTAAATAAAGGGAAATTGCCATGAATACAATAAATACCAAAGATGAAATTTATTTTAATTTTTCATACTTTGCTCTTCGCCTACTTGGAAAGGGGTTGTATTCTAATGCTTGGACTGCTATTGCTGAATTGGTGGCGAATGGTTTTGATGCCAATGCTCAGCATGTAAAAATATATATCAACGCCTCAAATAAAGAGAAATCTGTTATTGAAATCTTTGATGATGGATATGGGATGGGATATGATGATTTAGTTAGTAAGTATACACTCATAGGTAGAGATAAACGAGACGATAATACTATAGATGAAGAAACGAAAAAACAGTTGATGGGACGAAAAGGCATAGGAAAACTTGCGGCCCTATATCTTTCAAAAAAATATTATCTCATTTCAAAAACAAAAAAAGAAAGTTCTGCGTGGTGCTTAAACGCAAAAGATGCTGAAGACTCAGACATTCCGCGACTTGACAAAATAGATGAAAAAAGAATTGATATAGAATCAAATTTTTTTTGGAAAAAGAATAAAACCGGAACGATGATAAAGCTGACCGACGTTGATTTGAGAAATGTTGGAATACAATCTGTTAAGGGGTTGAAAGCCCGACTTGCAGATTTTTTCTTGATAGATTCTCTTTCGGGAAAAATGGAAGTTGCTTTTCTAACAAAAAAAACAGAACCAATAAAATTTGAAAAAGTTGAAAAAGAAATTGCATTTAAAAACATGTGTGCAATTTTTGATAACACTCCATATGATTTAAAGAAGGAATTAAATGAAACGGTTTTTTTGCGTTCAAAAGACAAACATGTTCCGAAAGTTCAATGTGACGTAATATATTTGGATGAAAAAAATTACAAAAACACACATGGTGAAAAGAAATTTATTTTAGAAAATGGACTAGAATCAAAAAGAAATATTCCGTATAAATTGACGGGTTGGATAGGAATTCATGCCACTATAAAAAAGGCAGAGGCAAATGAAAATGATAGTCGATATCTGAACAATAAGGCTTATAATCCAAATCAATTACGTCTTTATGTGCGAAAAAAACTTGCAGTAGAAAACTTTTTAGGATATTTGGGAAATACACAAGCGTTTAGTAACTATATAGAGGGAGAAATAAGTTTTGATGTTCTTGATGACGATAGGCTTCCAGATATAGCAACCACAAGTCGTCAAGATTTTGAACAAAAAAATGATCGAATAAAACTATTGATAGAAATTCTCAACCCTATTGTCGCATCATTAATTAAACAACGCGTTAAACTTGGCGATATTGTTGCTGCCAAAGTGGACGCTTTTCATGCAGAACAAGAACGAATAGCGAACGAAAAAGCAGAAGCAGAACGAAAAAAGGCTGAACAAGCTGAAAAAGAACGTAAAAAAGCAGAACAAGATAGGGATAAAGCGTATGAGGATAAACAAAAGCAAGAGGCAAGGGCTGCCGCTGCCGAAGCAGATTTACATTCCGAACGAAAAAGAAATTCATTTTTGATGGAAAATATTTCTGTTGAAAAGAGAGATTTTGTTGAAAAATTTCATCTCGTAAAAATAAATCTAGACTCCATAAAAAATAAAATCGGCTCACTTATAATAAGAAAAGAAAAAAATAGATTGGATTTTGATGGGGTGTGGGATACTGTAAAGTTTATTTCTCTTGCGGTTGCAAGAATGAAAGCAGTCTTTTCTTATGGAATGAAAGCGAATTTTAATACAGAAGATGAAAATATAAAAGCCAACTTATTTGAATTTATTGAAGATTACTGCGCAAATGTACTAAAAAAAATGCATGACGATTTGAACATCGCCGTTTCCATTGAAAAATCCGAAACTTATGAATGTGAGTTTTCTCCACAAGACATTGGAGCCATATTTGAGAATATTGCAAGTAATTCGGAAAAATTCAATGCGCGAAACCTGTTTGTAAATATGAACTTTTCTAAAAAGGATCTCTTAATAGATATAATAGATGATGGAAAAGGCATCGACAAAACAAAAATAAAAAATATAAATTCGTTATTTGATTTTGGAAAAGGATTTACATCTTCGGGTTCCGGCGTTGGCCTTTATCATGTAAAAACAATTGTCAATGAAAAATTTCATGGAAACATTTCAATTAATGAAGAAAGAACTAAAGGCTTTGAATTGAACATAAGGATTCCTAAATGAATTACGATTTAAACATACTGTGGATAGAGGATACAACATCTTGGTTGGAATCTGCAAAAGAATGGTTCCTACTGAAAGTTGAAGAGCAAGACGGTCTTTTAATAAATATAGATGCCGTTAGCAGTAGAGATGATGTTGACTCGTTGTCTGAATCAGTAGAAAAAGAATCTACAGGCTTTAAATTATATGACATTATTTTTGTTGATTTTAACATTTCTAGCAAAATCAATGGAGCCGATTTAATTGAAAAATTTCGTAACAGTAACATTGATGCGGATATACTATTTTATTCAGATAAGCTAAAGACACCTGAACAAAAAGAAATGATGAAAGAATATGAATTTTCTGGAATTTACATATCAACGAAGGAATCGTTCCAAGAAAATGCTATAAAACTTTACAATAAAAATATTCGTCGGTTAACTTCAATGCTCAACATACGAGGTTTACTAACGGATAAAACATCAGAAAATGATTATGTAATGAAATCATATTTGACGCAAGGATACGACAAACTGGCAGATAATCAAAAGAAAGCGCTGTCTCAACAAATAAACGAAATGCTAAAATTGTCTATTGATACTGTGATCGAACAGGCGGAAAATGCAAAAGAACAATTGTCTTTAGAAAAGCACAATATGAACCGCTTGCAAAATTTACCAGATTTTATTTTCCCAATAAAAAGCAAATATGAAATATTCTTTAAATTATTGGAAGTCTCTAATTCTGAAAATATAGGAGGTTTTTCTCTTGATGATTATACAAATAAAATTATAAAAATAAGAAATACTGTTGCACATAAGAAAATTGGCATATGCAAACAACAAAAATATTTAAAATATTACGATACATTAAAACAATTTAAAGCAAGAGTATGCCCTGATAGTTGCATAAATCATACTGATGATAATAAGATTTCATTGGAAAAATGGATTGAGACATTGAAACTGGCAAATGAATATACAAAAAAATTTGAAGCTATTTTAGAAGAATTAGAATCAGGTTCTTGAGAAACAGATAAAACAGATTATGGAGTATGAGAAGTATGCCGCAATATTTAACAGAATGCGTAAAATATCTTTTTGACAATTATGTTCAAGCTACAAAGGGACCCTTTGCGGATAGCTCTGTTGGAGAATATGTTCGCAATATGATCCCTCAAAATTTTATAAAATCGGGATTAATTGATAAAACAAATTATAAAATCAAAGCCAGCGTTGGACAAGGAATATGGGCGCAGGTTCCCTGGATAGGCATTTTCAGAAATGATATTACAGATAGTGCTCAAAACGGTGTGTATATTGTTTATCTTCTTTCGGCAGATGGCAATTCATTATTTTTAACGTTTAATCAAGGTTTTACTGATATTGCCAAAGATAAGACAGCAAAGGAAACTGTTGATGAAATGCGGAAGCGCGCATCGGATTGCATAAGTAAGTTAAACAAACATTCTTTTAGATCAGATGAAAATATCAGTTTGGGCAGTAATCTAACAAATCGAGCTGAAATGTACCAAAAAGGTGCAATTTTTTACAAAGAATATCAGAAGCAAAATCTGCCGTCTGAAGAAATTCTCAGGCATGATTTGAACGACATGCTCGAAATTTATGAAGAATATTACGAAAAGATCTATAAAGAAAAAGGTAATTTCGTTTCAAAGCAAACATTTGCCTCTAATAAGGAGAATGTGTCAATGCAAAAAATTTTCTTTGGTGCTCCTGGCACAGGCAAATCCTATAAGATCAATTCCATTCTTGCTGAACAGCGGAAAATTTTATTTGCATCTTCAGACATTGCCAATAGCAACCATTATGCAGAAGTTCTGAGCAATGAAAATGATATTGGATGTAATGTTTGGATTGTTGATTGTATCGGTGTTCTAGAGAAAAAGCTTGCGACATTTGAACCTGATGACAAGAGAGAAAATCCTCGCCATAGCGCCCTGCAAGCCTACATTGAGTGGCTTAAGAAGTATAAAGAGGAACAAAGAGAAATCCGCACCACGTTCCACCCGGATTACGATTACGCGCAGTTTGTCGGTGCCTACAAGCCCAAGAAAGAAGGGAATGCAATCACTTATTCCTTTGTTCCGCAGATTTTCGCAAAGGCTTACGCTGCGGCTTGGAAGCAGTATTTGCAGAGAGATTCCCGTGATTCTATCGGGGCTTCGCCCCTCCAGAATGACAGCGGGAAAGATATTCAAGTCTATCTCGTTATCGAAGAAATCAACCGCGGGAACTGCGCCCAGATTTTCGGCGATATTTTCCAGTTGCTTGACCGCAATGGTGAAGGATTCTCGCAATATTCCATCGATGCTGATTGCGATTTTGCGGAATGGCTCAAGACAAATGATAACGGGTTGAAATCTGTTTGGCCGGCATACGAAGAAAAGGTCGGCGATGGCAAGCTCAAGCTCCCGCCGAACCTAAACATTCTCGCCACCATGAACACCAGCGACCAGTCGCTGTTCCCCATGGACAGTGCGTTCAAGCGTCGTTTTGACTGGGAGTATGTGCCAATCAGTTTTGAAGGCAAGGATGCCGCCAATTATCAAATCGACATCGACGGTTCTCAGTATTCTTGGCAAAATTTTGTCGAAACCGTCAATGATAAGATTCTGGATCTTACCGAATCCGAAGACAAGCAACTCGGCGAATTCTTCATCAAGCCTGACAACGGCAACATCATTTCTAAAGAACGGTTCCTTGGCAAGGTGATGTTCTACCTTTGGAACGAGGTCTGCAAAGACGAACATAAAAACGGCTCATTCTTCCGTGCAAAAATCAATGACAAGGAAGATTTCTTTACTTTCCAGGACCTTTACAAGAAAAAGGACCTTTTAAAGCTGTTTATGGACGAGTTGTTAAAGAAGGAGTAGGCGATGTCAGATTATAAGATTCCATCCTTGCCTTTACCTTTTAAGTTTGAATCCGTTGCGATATACAAGCAACTTTCTGCAGCGTCAAGAGCGTTGGCCGAATTAAAGGGAGTCGCGCAAACAATTCCTAACGAGAACATTCTGCTGAACACATTGGTTTTGCAAGAGGCTAAAGATAGTTCCGAAGTAGAGAATATCGTAACGACGCAGGATGAAGTCTATCAGGCTGATTTAGACATTCAGGAAACGCTTTCCAAGCCTGCGCAGAAAGAAGTCTTGCGCTATCGAGAGGCTATGCATAAAGGGTTTGGCCTTGTCAGGTCTAACCATTTGCTTACGAATGCAGTAATCAAGCAAATTCAACAGGTGCTGGAACAGAACAAGGCCGGCTTTCGAGCCGTTCCTGGCACGGCATTGAAGAATGGACATGGCGAAACAATCTATACTCCGCCTCAGTCAAAAGATGAAATTGAACGATTGATGTCCAATTTGGAAAAGTTCATTAACGACCCTGAAGTTTCTGATCTTGACCCGTTGATCAAATTGCCAATTATTCACCACCAGTTTGAAAGCGTCCACCCATTCTATGATGGCAATGGTAGAACAGGCAGAATAATAAATATCCTGTACTTAGTTACGAACGGCCTTTTGGACCTTCCCATTCTTTATTTGAGTCGTTATATCAACCATAATAAGGCGCGTTATTATTCCCTGATACAAGAAATTAGGGAAAAGGCTCCCGATAATGAAAAAGAATGGGAGTCGTGGATTATTTTCCTTTTGAAGGGCGTGGAGGAAACCGCAAACGAAAACGTAATCCTGGTTGGGAAGATTAGAGAACTGATGCAGGAGTACAAGCAAAAGATTCGGTCGGCCTTTGGTGCAAAGTATAACCATGAACTGCTGAACAACTTGTTCAAACACCCTTATACGAAGATTGAGTATATTGTCCGTGATCTCGAGGTCTATCGCCTTACTGCGGCAAAATACCTTGATGAGTTGGTAAAAATGGGGTTGTTGAATAAAGAAAAAGTTGGAAATAGCAATTATTATATCAATCAACGTTTAATAGACTTGTTTATAAATCAGCCAAATGTAGAGGATAAATAACCCGAAAAGGAAAAAGTATGCTAGATAGTCTATGTCTAAAAAATCGCAAAAATTAGACATACTTGGCAATCTATGTCTAAAAAATCGCAAAAAATAGACACGTTAGGCGATTTATGTCTAAAAAATCGCAAAAAATAGCCATTTCTGCTGAAAAAGATGATTTTCCTGTTCGAACAGTTTGCCTATAGCGAAAAATTCCTGCAAAGCGTCCTTCCGCTAGAAAAGAAGGGCGGTAATTGGGACTTGCCGAAGGGTTTTGTTACAAAAAGCAAGTCCGGCGAGTTTGTACTGGACGGCGTAGGGTATCTTTATAACAAGTCCGCAAAGGGCACAGCGAAGGATTCTGACGATAAAATCGTTTTCGTGCTGCCCAAGGTGTTCTTGGAAGAGGGCGGCAAGGCGTTCGGCAAAGATGTAAAAGGTGACGCCAATTTCGCTCTTGAAAATGCACCCAAGGATTTTTTAGCGAACCTTTCGATGTGGGTCTGTTCCTCGATTGCGCAGTACCAGAAACTGCATCCGAATGACAGAGCTATAGAATCTCCGAACGTCCACCATTTCGGTAGCGATGCCGCAGCCCCGACTCTTATTGACGTGATGAATTCGATGAAGCTGTTCTATGCCGAAAACAAGAACCTGTTTGTGTTCACGGCCAAGAACAAGCACAGCGGCAACAACCGCATAGACTGGCGCCGCACCGTCGCGCATACGCAGCCCTTTATGCAAGGTGATGCGCCCATCTACATGGAGCTGGAAAACAAGAAGAAAGTTTTCGACCTGGACGACCGCCTGCTGGTGCTGTACTTTTCGGCGATGCACTACATCGAAGAGACTTTCGGCTTCAAGATGCCGCATTCCGAATTTTACGTGCCGATGCGGGTGAACGAATTCCGCCGCCTGTTGGGCCACCGCGGCCTCGTGGAACTGCGCCGCATAAAGCACAAGTATTTTGCCGACAAGTTCCTGAAACTCTACAACATCGTGAAGGCGTTCTTCGAGTGGGGCGGCAACTTCAGCGCAAGCGATTACAGCAGCGAATATCTGCTCACGAGCAAGTACAACAACGTGTTCGAGGCGATGATTGACAAGCTTGTTGGCGATGACTTGCCGCATTCTATGAATTATCTGAAGGCGCAGAAAGATGGTAAGGTGATAGATCACCTTTACAAAGACCGTCAATTGATTTTTGCCGATGAAGAACAGAAAATCTGGTTTGTGGGCGATAGCAAATACTATAGCGATGGCAAAAAGATTGAGGGTTCTTCCATATACAAGCAGTTCACCTATGCGAAGAACATCATTCAGTATAACATTGACGAGCTGTTGGACAAGGGGAATGGTTTCAAAGGCTTGCGTTATCGCGATGAGCTGACTGAAGGCTACAGCGTTACGCCGAACTTCTTTATCCGCGGGTATCTGCCGAATAGCGATGGCGATAAGGAATCGCCGCAGTTTCGTGAGCCCTATTTCAGAAACGACTCATCGGAAGAGTTGATAAAGAACGAAGAAGATTCTAATAGCTATCAGCTCATAGACGATGAGGGCAATCCAATCGGTTCCAATAAAGGACAGTCTCTTTGGGACCTGCGCAACCGTCATTTCCGTAACCGCCTCTTCGACCGCGATACGCTTTTATTGCTAGTGTACAATGTGAACTTCTTGTATGTGTTGAAGGCTTACACATCTAAGCGTTCTTCTTTGCGTGAAGAATTCAAGCGCGATGCCCGCGATAAGTTCCGAAAGAATTTTTTGAATTTACTTAGAGATAAGTATTACTTCTGGGCTATATATTTGCCGGACTGGCAAAAACCCGATTATGCAGAACGGCTCCAGGATTTTGTTGACCGCCATTTCCGTGCGCTAGTGGGCCGCGTGTTCCAGCCCGCAGGAACGCCGCATTGCCTGATACTCGCGCTGGAACAAAGTGCCGTGAACGTTTCGCTGAAAGGCGCCTTGGATAAAGATTACGAAAAAATTCGTCAAATTGTTAAAGACGAAAAGTGCGAAATATTCCAAGTGTGGCCCCATGAAATTTGGGATAACGGTAATTCCCAGAAATGGGACGATGAAAGCCTGCAGCAAAACAAAGTCACTGAATTGGGTGTGGTTGACGCACTTGTAAAATTTTCTTGCCCCTCTTGCCAATTTTGGGGATATTAGGTACATTAATGCCCGACGTGTTTCTCCGTCTAATGGAGAAATGCGTCTTTTTTTATTTCGATTTTCGGGGTAAAGGGGACGCCTCTAACATCAACAAGCCGCAACATGCGGCAAATGGAGGCTGCATGGCTACGAAAGTTTTGGTTAAAGAATGTCAATACGCTGAATTTAAACAGTCTTGGCAAGATGAATACCTGAAATGGATTTGCGCATTCGCAAATACCGAAGGCGGTCGAATCGCAGCGTCTCGATAAAAAGGCTGCCGGAGTCTCGGTGCAGAATCTTCTCCAGAATCTCCGCTGCACCGAAGGTAGCCATTTGACACGGGCGGCCATGATGT
>Ga0247609_10006101_pt1 | contig 11660 bp, 6 predicted proteins | sample 172DNAGHGlowgp2_FD_193487 | JGI IMG/M metagenome (GOLD analysis project Ga0247609, IMG submission 193487) | Sheep rumen microbial communities from Palmerston North, Manawatu-Wanganui, New Zealand - 1728 DNA GHGlow gp2 | ecosystem: Host-associated > Mammals > Digestive system > Stomach > Rumen ... | reverse complement strand
CCAATGCCAGGACGAGGCTAAAGAATATGAATCTTACTATCCGTCTCATGTTTCCACTTTCATGCCTTAGCCCTAATGCCCTCTACTCCTTACAGGGAGGACATTAGTTTTTTACTTGGCAGGAATCTCTTCCAACGCCTGGCGCAACAGGTTCCAGAAAGGTTCTATGGAGGGGATGAAGCAGCGCTCGGTGGTGGTGTGCGGACTCCTTATCGTCGGTCCCATCGCTCCTCCGCTCCCTCGCTCCTCCGTTCTCCCGGAAAAAACTATCCTCGTTCCCCCGTTCTCCCGATAGTTTAATATCCCGGATTCTGATAAGAATCGCCATTCTCAATAGCTTGGATGTATGCCTGCGGAATAGGACGCAGAGCATATTCGGGCTTGAAGTACTGTCCGAGGTCTGGATGCGTCTCGTTCAGATACGATGCATTCTTGAACATGCCCGTGCGCTTCAGATCGTAGAATCGGCAGTACTCGCCGCACAGCTCACGTCCGCGCTCGTCAAGGATGGTGCGGATGGTAGGCGTGCTTGTGAGCGGTTTGGCGCCGGCACGTGTGCGCACCTTATTGATATAAGCAAGGGCACTGCTACCGCCATTGAGGTAGAGATCAGCCTCGGCAGCGATGAGATAAACCTCCGCCATACGCATGATGAACGTAGCATTGAGGTTACCATTACGTCTCTTGCCGGCATTAGCAACATAATAGTTGCTGCTGTTGTGCTTGTTCAGCGACGGGTAGAAGTAGCGGAAGAGATTATCCTTGCCGTTAAGGATCATCTTCACATTGCGGTTGGCATCGTCATAAACGTCCTTGTAGTCCACCAACAGGTATTTGGATGTAGCCTTCTTGCTTACCTCGCTGGCATAGTCGGCATCTTGAGGAACGACAATCTTGTATGCCATCTCGCCTGATGCCAAAGACTGACCTACGACACTGGCATCCTTGTTGAAGTTAGCCTGTGTATTGGCATCCCAAGTGTAGTTTTTGTTGGCATTCCACTGGGTGGTGAACGATGCGTGGTAGCGTGGGTCGAGGGTGCCGTCGTCCTGTACGAAGAGACTCAGCAGGTGCTGTGTCGGCATGAAATAGCCTTCCTTGTCATATTCGTATGTAAGGATGGACGCCTGTGTTTCCTGCCATGCACCAAACTGGCTCAGGGCGCACTGGAAGTCTTCGTCCATACGGTTCAGCTTCCAGTTTCCGTTGCTGGAGCCATGTCCGTCGCTGCCTGCATACCAACGATGCTTCCAAAGAGCTTCTTTGTTTGTCCAGTTGTTGCTTTCGGCAAAGACTTCCTTGAAGGTGGGATACATATAGGCACCGTAAGTGCCACCACCAGCTTCACAGTCGGCAATCAGGATCTTGGCAGTGTCCAAGGCTTTCTGCATATATTCATCGGTACCATATTCGTGTGTCTGCAGGTAAGCTTTAGCCAACATACCGAGGGCGGCCTTCTTGGTCGGTGTGGTACATGTTGCATCCGTACCCTTCTCCAAATGTTCTACAGCAAATTCCAAGTCAGGGATAATCACCTGACGGTAGATGTCCATCGGTGCTGTACGCGTAGGCGAATAGTTTGGACCTCCAGGCTCCGTGATTAAGGTGACGGCACCAAACTGTTCTACAGCATTGAAATAATAAACGGCGCGCATGAAACGTGCAATGGCAACTTGCTTGTTGCGGTCTTCTTCATTGTTATAGGGTGCTTTTGGTGCCAAAGCAATGGCATTGTTGCAACTTCCGATACCGTCGTATATGGCATTCCACATATCTGCGGTATGCGTCTTATTGGGTGATGCACCGGCATCGAACCAGAAATACTGCGTATAAGTACTGTTGATGTTGGCACGATATGTCCACAAATCCGTGTCAGCTTCAGAGTACATCATGAAGAACTCAGTTCCGTAAAGGCGTCGTTCCATACCGAAGAACGTCTGGTTGACAAAAGTCTCGAATGCACTGGTAGAACTGGCAGCCATATTGTCCATTGTGAAGCCGCCTGGGTTTTCCTCTTCCAATGAGCAAGCATTGAACACGCCCGCTGTTGCTATCAAGGCACTTGATAGAATGATATTTTTAATTTTCGTTTTCATAAATATATCCTCCCTTTTGTTAGAATGTAATGTTAACACCAAATACAAACTGCCTGTATGTCGGGAATTTGTCTGAACCGTTCATTTCCGGGTCAGTTCCTTTCAACTGGCTTTCCTTACGGATAATCCAAGGATTATAGGCTGTGAAATAGAAACGACACTTCTCCATCAGCGCATGTTTAGAGATGTTGCGTGGCAGGGTGTAACCCAGTGTGATGTTCTTGATCTTGAAGAAAGAACCGTCGAAGATGCGAAGAGCTGAAATACCGATGGTCTGCTCGTCGCCGACACCAGGTGCGGGATAGTAGGCTCCCTGATTGTCTTCTGTCCAATAGTCGATTCCGGAAATCTGGTTCTCCAGGATGTCAGATTTTGCGGTGTAATGACCTAACAGGCTGCTGTTGATGGTCTGTCCGAGACGTGCCATCATGTAGATGGTCAGGTCGAAGCCTTTATAAGTAAAGGTGTTGTTCAAACCCAAAATCCAGTTAGGATTGGTGTGTCCCAGTATCTGGCGGTCGTTTTCGCCATACTTGTGTGCACCACCGTCGCTGTTGCCTTGGTCATCTACTACAGGAACCGTCTCAATCTTCACCCAACCCGGTTTCACACCGTATGTGGCAAGTTCTTCTGCCGATGCATCAGTACCCCAGATGCCAGCATACTTGTAATCGTAGATGGAGTGGATAGGACTTCCCACGAACAGGTTCTCATTGATGAGGTCGCCGTTGGGAAGGCTCTCAATCTTCTCTTTTTCCCATGCTGCCGTAAGGGTTGTCGTCCAAGTGAAATCCTTGTTGACGATGTTGCGGCTGTTGATGGTAGCTTCAAAACCTTTGTTCTTCGTAACAGCAATGTTCTGCCATGATGACAATGGAGCTCCCCATCCGGTAGCACCTGTCGTAATAGGCAGAGTGCGCTTGAACAACAGTCCTCTGGTAACGGTCGTGAAGTAGTCTAAGCTACCGTCGATGCGACCACCGAAGAGTCCGAAGTCAAGACCAAAGTTCCAGTTGTACGACTTCTCCCATCCGAGGTCAGGACTGCCGTAGGTACCAGTATATTGGGTGAACGGAACAATCTTGCCATCGATGGTTATACCTGCGCTGGTATATGCGTAAGGAGTGGAAAGTGTGGAATAAGCGCCGACACCACCAGAGTTACCGGTAATACCTGCACCAACACGCAGCTTCAAGTTGTCCAACCAACTCTTCGTTCCCTGCATGAAACTCTCGTCAGTAATGCGCCATGCGATAGCTCCGGCGGGGAATGATGCCCATTTCTTGCCAGAAGAGAAGAAGGAGACACCGTCCCAGCGGTTAGAGAAGGTGAACATGTAGCGTCCTTTGTATGCATAGTTGAAACGTATAGCGTAGGACATCTTCTGCGTCTGTGCAAACTCAGACTCAATGTGCTGGCTGGTGGCTGAATTCAGGCGCCAGTATTGCCAAACGTCCATTTCCTGATTGCTTCCACCTGCCAATGCAAATTCGTTGGTGTTCTTCTGCCATGAGGTGACTCCCGTGATACCGAAGTCGTGGTCTTTGGCAACCGTGATTTTATACGAAAGAATATTTTCCCAGTTATACCTGTAGCTGTCGTTGTAGTTCAACTCAGCGTGTGGAGAGCTGGCGTAGGTCGGACGCAACGCATTCGACTCGTTACCCCAATACTGTCCTTGGCGTGTATGTGACAGGATGCCGTTCACCTGGCTGCGGAAAGAAAGACCTTTAAGCGGAGTCAGCTCGATATAACCGATAGCATTGACATAGGTAGAACGGGTGTTGCGTGCATACTGATAAGGCAGTTCGTCAGCCAACGGGCTGTACTGATTGGTGATATACTCATAATTGAGGTTGCCGAATTCGTCGTAAACATTTCCCAACGGGAATGCTGCCAATGCACGTGTGTAGGTCTTGTTGTCACCACGGTCGTGGATGCTGTAGTTCAGGTTGGAGGTGAAGCCAATCTTTGCCCAGTCGAAAATCTGCTGGTCAATGTTCAGGCGAAGGGCATACTTGTCCAACTGCTCGTTACGCAGCAAACCTTTGTCCTGGCTATAGACTGCCGAAGCATAAATCTTTGTCTTTTCCGTACCACCGGTAACGGCAAGTGAATACTTCTGAGTGGTGGCAGTACGTCCCGACACTTTATCTACCCAGTCAATCCATTGTCCATTATTATAGGCATCAATAAAGGCCTGGTTTCCACCCATCAACGCATTGATGTTGCTGGGATAGGTTCCGTTCTTGTATTTGTATGCCTCGCTGTAGTACTTCGTCCATTCTTCGCCTACCATTCCGTTCTTGTAGTTTGGAGAACCACTCCATCCGAAATAGGCATCGAAATTGACTTTCACTTTACCGGCAGCACCGCGCTTGGTGGTAATGATTACAACACCGTTGGCACCAGCCGAACCATAGATGGCGGTTGCCGATGCGTCTTTCAAAACGTCGATGCTTTCAATGTCGTTCGGATTCAAGTCGGAATAACTGCCGGGCAGTCCGTCGATGATGAACAGCGGTTGGTTGTCACCATAGATGGAGCGTGAACCACGCAACAGCAATTTAACACCCGAACCAATTTCGCCACTGGTCTTCGTGATGTCGAAGCCGGCAATCTTTCCTTGCAAGGCTTCCATGACGTTGTTCGTAGGGGAGATGACCACGTCGGCGTTCTTCATGGAAACTACAGAACCGGTCAAGTCGCGCTTCTTCATCGTACCATAACCGATGACCACGACATCGTCCAAACCGATAGCATCGACTTCCATCTTCACGGTCTTGCCATTACCAGAAATGACGAGGTCTTTGTAGCCGGCAAAGGACAGGCGGAGCTTGGAACCCTGCGGTGCAGCGATGTTGAAGTTTCCGTCAAGGTCGGTCACCGTTGCGGCGTTAGAGTCTGTTGCACGCACGGTGACGCCAATCATGGGTTCACCTTTTTCGTCAACAACATGTCCAGTAATCACATTGTCTTGCGGCATCACCATTGCGGGAACAGTTGAGTCAGCTGCCGCCACAGAAACAGGCATAGATGTTCCGGCTATCAGCGCACAAAACATCAATATTTGTCTGCTTGACAAATAATGCTTTTCTTGTTTCATACTCTTTCAGGTTTTAATAAGGTTAGTAATAGATTATTTGGATTATGTTAACAAGACGATTGTAAATACGAAATGTAACTACCAAAAAATGATTAAAAAACATATTTGTTTAGTTTTTGTAACACAGAAAGCCCCCCAACCCCCTAAAGGGGGCGTAAAAGGCGCAAGGCTTTTCGTGGGAGCGTGGGAACGAGGAGAGTGGGGAACGAGGGAGCGTGGGTAACCGCGAAGCGCTTGCCAGAGCAAGAACGAGGGCAGTTTCGACTATTGCGATTACCTGAAGCCCACAGATGAACACGGATAATAATTTTGGCGAACACGAATCAACACAAATCAAGCGAATATAATAAACCAAACAAGCCCTTCGGGCGATTTTTGTCATCTCATGACCACTTTTTTGTAATCCTGTTACCGCTATTTGGTAATGCCCTTACCGCACTTTGGTAATGTGTTTACCAAATGCTTGGTAATTGGATTACCAAAACTTGGTAACGATTTGGTAAATCGCTAATGAATATTAAATTCTGTAAAAAACCACTTTTTTCGCGAAAAGTAATGTTTCTAATATCACTAACCTCACCTTAATATCACTAAAAGCGGCACTGATAATCAGCAGGGTAAGCCCAAAAGTGATGTTGTGATATTAGATTCGCGAAAAATCGCAGGATAGGTGAGTACGGTAGTGCTCGCCCATGCGAGTTGATAATGCCAACTCCCCCCCCCACACATGGAAAGGGAGAGTTGGCTGGAGGTTTTGGTTTACTTCTCCGGAATCTCTTCCAATGCCTGACGGAGCAGTTTCCAGAAAGGTTCTATGGTGGCGATGAGGCACCGCTCGGTGGTGGTGTGCGGACTCTTCATCGTCGGTCCCATCGACACCACGTCGAGGTGAGGGTACTTGCCGAGGATGATCGAGCACTCCAAGCCCGCATGGTCCACCTCTACAGACCCCTCCGTATGGTTCTGCTCCTTGTAGACGCGCAGCAGGTGGTGCAGCAGCGGACTGTCGGGGTTGGGATCCCATCCGCCGTAGCTGCCGTTGGTCTCTACCTTCATGCCTGCCATGTTGAAGCAGCTGTCTAACATCTTGACGATGTAGTCTTTCATGTCCTCACGGCTGGAGCGCGGCAGTGCCTTGATAGTGGCTTTGCCGGCTTCGATGTCGATAATAGCGAGGTTGCTGCTGGTCTCCACGACATCAGGGTAGGCAGGAATCATGCGGACAACACCGTCGTGGCAGGCATAGATGGCGCTGATGAGGTTGTCTTGAATCTCTTCGGGTACCTCATGGGTTGGCGTCGCCACGTCTTCGGCATAGAATTCTATTCCAGTCTCGATGCCTTTGAATTCGTCGATAAAGTCTTCTTTCCAGTCATCGACGAGTTCTTTCAGAGCATCGACATTTTCTTTCGGTAATGTCAGCACCACCTCGGCCTTGAAGGGGATGGCGTTGCGCATGTTGCCGCCGTGCCATGAAGCCAGACGCGCCTCACATTCCTCGATGGCTTCACGGACGAAGCGCACCATCAGTTTGTTGGCATTGGCTCGCCCTTCGTGGATTTCCAGTCCGGAGTGACCGCCACGCAGACCTTTCAGGGTTACCTTGATGGCAACATCCTCTGCATCAGTCTCCACCTCTTTGTAGTCGAGGGTGGCAGTGACGTTGATGCCTCCGGCAGAGCCAATGACGAACTTGCCCCACGTCTCAGAGTCGAGGTTCATGAGGAAGTCGCCGTGTAGTTCACCCTCAGGCAGGTCGTTGGCTCCGTACATGCCCGTTTCTTCGTCGGCGGTAATGAGTGCTTCTACGGGACCGTGCTGCATGTCCTTAGCTTCCATGACAGCCATGATGGCAGCCACACCCATGCCGTTGTCGGCACCGAGGGTGGTGCCTTTCGCCTTCACCCATTCGCCGTCAATCCACGTCTCGATGGGGTCAGTTTCGAAGTTGTGGGTGCTCTCAGGAGTCTTCTGCGGCACCATGTCCATGTGTGCCTGCAGGATGACGCCCTTGCGGTCTTCCATTCCTGGTGTTGCTGCCTTGCGCATCACGATGTTGCCGGCAGGGTCTTTAAAGGCTTCTACGCCAGCTTCTTTAGCAAACTTCAGCAAAAAATGCTGTATCTTTTCTAAGTGTCCGCTTGGGCGCGGCACCTGTGTCAGTGCGTGGAAATTCTTCCAGATGCACGTTGGCTGTAGGTTCTTAATTTCGTTCATGGTTTTTGTTTTTCCGATTATTATTTTTTTGTTATTCGTTCTCTGATTTTAGACCTTCAACCTTTGGCCCTCGCCCCCGTCAATGCAATCCAGGCATAGACTCCTAAGAGTACGACGAGGAGAGTTTGTACGGTATGGACGATGAGGACGAAGTAGAGGGCTTGCGGCTCTGCTACTCCGTAGAGGATGAGCATCGTCTTTACAGCGAAGTGCCAGGGTCCGGCACCGTTGGGTGTAGGCACGATGACGGCGATGCTGCCGACGACAAAGGTCACCAGCGCACAGGTCAGTCCTAAGTTTGCTGTGAAATCGAAGCAAAAGAACGTGAGGTAGTAGTGCAGGAAATAGCTTACCCATATCGCCACCGAATAGAAGGCGAACAAGGGGACGCTCTTCACCTTCCTGACCGACATGATACCCTGCCAGATGCCGTGGACGGCTTCTTTCACCTTATTATATATAGCAAGTCTCCGAAGGATAAAGTAGAGCAGGATGAGTACGGCAATACCACAAATGGCGGTGACCAGCCATCCGGCAGTAGTAAACTTGCCGATGATGTCGTTGAAACGAGTGCCTGTAGTGGAAAAGAAGGTTCCGAAAACCTTTACCTGCATGATGAAAGCCAATGCCGTGATACCCAGCATCAACAACGTATCGACAGCCCGTTCTGTCACGACGGTACCGATAGCTTTCGGAAACGACACGTCGTCGTAGCGTTTGAGTACGCCGCACCGAGCAAACTCGCCTACACGGGGGATGATGAGGCTGACGGCATAGGAGAGGAAGATGCTGTAGATGCTGACGGAGGTTCGTGGATGTTCGCCTAATGGTTCCAATGCCAGTTTCCATCGCCAGCCGCGGAACATCTGTGCCAGTATGCCGAACGGAAACGACAACAGCATCCATGTCCAGTCCATTTCGTACAGCAGCACGTGGCGGATGCTCCCGAAGTCGAAGTTTCGGTACATCCAATACAAGATGGCACCGCCCAAGAGCAGGGGCAGTACCACCTTGAAGGTTTGCCGGATGATGGTGTGTGTTCCCATTTTGTTGGCAAAGGTACGATTAAGCGAGGACAAAGCAAAAGGAAAACTTGTTTTTCTTTGCTTTGTCGAGCGAAAGTACCTTCTTAACATTTACCCCGAGCTATAAATCGTGGTTAAAAAACTTACCCGCCAAATAATTCAGCAATAATTTTCAAATAAATTTCTTCATTGCCAAACCATAGGTCTCGGAGGGCAAAATGCGGCATATTGCAATATTGCATATTGCATGCAAAATATCATGAAGGCGGGAGCGTTTGCTAAAGATGATATATAGTATATATTAAATAATATATTAATAATCAATTACTTATATAAATTATTAAACATAATTTAACTACAAATCTCTTTCCTTCCTCGAAAAAACGAATGCAATATGCAATATTGCAATATAACGCTTTTTCTGAAATTTGACGTAAAGCTTCTGGGTAATCCTCCGATACTGTTCAGCCAGTATTTGTTCCAATAAGACACTTCATTGTAAGAAGTATGGTCTCCAGCCTTGCCAAACCATAGCTTTCGCCCTCCGAAACCATAGCTTTCGCCCTCCGAAACCATAGCTTTCGCCCTCCGAAACCTATGCTTTTGCCCTCCAAAACCATAGGTTTCGGCAGGCAAAATGCGGCATATTGAAGCCCGAAACATAGGGTTTTGCACAGAGAAACATAGGGTTTGGGGTGACTGCGGGGATGGTTTTTAGTTTATTTTTAGTTTTTTGAAAGTTGAAATAACGACGTAACTCGCTATATTTAAACTTGTTATCTGACTAGCTTTTAGTTTTTTTCGACTTTTCTCAAAAAAAAAATTTTTAAATAGAGGTATATAGAAAGTTTTGGGGAAAACATGAAGAAAAACTAAAAATACTTATACAAAAAGCTGTCTGTCAGACAGTTACATGCTTAACAGACAGCTCTGAAAACTAAAAATAAACTCAACTTTCGGAAGTTCTTTCCGAAGGAAAGCGACTTAAAGTCGAGCGGAGGATTGGGAGGAATTGCCAGCAATGACCATAAGATTTTTCGTTCGTTTCTTGTGCGTTTGGGGAATTTGTAGTAACTTTGCAACAGTATGAAGATATTTCTTACATATAGGACAATATCTTTTAACACGGAAAACTTGCGTGTTACGGATTTTTGTGTAACACCACAGGTAAACCTCTTCTTATATATACAGCCAGACACTGGCCCCAACCTCGGGGGCAGGGCTTCCCGCGCGGACATACCGACGCAGCGGGGAGCGCTGCCCCTGATGAGCATGATTACGAGTATATGAATCAAATTTTTTATTAACCCCTAAAATTTAATTTAACAATGAAGAAACAATTACTCCTATTGGCCGTAGCCCTCTTTGCTACAGCTACGGCAGTACGGGCGCAAGCACCTGTACAAATCAACTCATCGAACTTCACCGATGAGAAATTCCTCGCCGTCGTGGCTGGATCCGACATCGACAAGGATGCTAACGGCTACCTTTCTGACGAGGAGATTGCCGCAGTGACGAAGCTGAATGTAAGCGAAAAGAACATTGCATCGCTGAAGGGAATAGAGTTCTTTACGGCACTGACAGATTTGCACTGCGAGTTTAACAAGCTGACCAGCCTTGACGTGAGCAAGAACACGGCTCTGCAATTTTTGGACTGTTCCGTCAACCAGCTGACAAGCCTTGACGTGAGCAAGAATACGGCTTTGATTTCTTTGGGCTGCGACAAAAACCAGCTGACAAGCCTTGACGTGAGCAAGAATACGGCACTGAGATTTTTGTACTGCTACAACAACCAGCTGACGAGTCTTGACGTGAGCAAGAACACGGCTCTGCTATATTTGGACTGCCACGACAATAAGCTGACCAGCCTTGACGTGAGCAAGAACACGGCACTGATATATTTGTACTGCTTCAACAACCAAATCAAGGAGGACCAGATGCAGACATTGGTGAACAGTCTGCCTACGGTGACTAATAGAAAATTCTATGTCATCGATACGAAGAACAGCAACGAGCAGAACGTCTGCACCGAGCCGCAGGTGAAAATCGCTACGGACAAGGGCTGGAAGGTGTATGACAATAACGGCGGAAGCCCTCAGGAATATGCTGGCAGCGAAGTCACGGCAATCAGAAGCATCGAGGTTTCTCCCGAAACGAAGTCCCTCTGGTACACGTTGGACGGTAAGCGTCTCAGCGGTAAGCCTACTCAGAAGGGCATCTACGTGCGCAATGGCCGCAAAGTGGTGGTGAAGTAGGGCGGCCTCCGTCGGATGATACTTTGACGGACGCTGAATGAAGACGAAAATCTTCAAAAATCTGACAAAAATAATCCGCAGAAGGATTCGTGCCAGATTTTTGAAGATTTTTGTTTGTATGAAAGAAAGTTGCTTAAAAATTTGGAATATACGCTCATTGAACACAAGTCGTACACCGCCCCAAAAAGCTGAACGAACTCCACCTGCTACACACACGTATAGCCACCGTCGACGGGCAGGGCTGCACCGTTGACATAGCTGGCGGCTGGCGAGGCGAGGAAGATGGCAGCGGCATCCAGTTCGCCTTCGTTGCCGTAACGCTCTACGGGGATGGTGCTCTTGGCATACTCCGTAAACCAGTCGGTTTCCAGCGTGTCCTTTGTCAGTGGTGTCCAGAAATAGCCCGGACAAATGGTGTTCACGGTGATGCCATATTTTCCCCATTCGGCAGCCAAAGCTCTCGACAGGTTGACAACACCGCCTTTAGCAGCATGATAAGGAGCGCATGGCGCAATTTTGTTGCCCACCAGTCCATACATGGATGCAATGTTGATGATGCGGCCATATTTGGCTGGAATCATGGCACGCTTGGCTACGGCACGTGCCATCTTGAACGTTCCGAAGAGGTCAATCTTCATCTCGTTGTCAAACTGCTCGTCGGTGATGTTCTCGGCAGGTGCCACAGCTCCTGTTCCGGCATTGTTGATGAGGATGTCGATGCGTCCGAAGTGTTCCATCGTCTTTCTGGTCACTTCTTCCACCATGTCAGTGTCGGTGATGTCGCAACGTATAGGCAGCACCTCGACACCATAGTCGGAACGCAGCTCGGCAGCCACTTCCTCCAGTTTCTCCATGCGGCGTGCAATGGGTACGATGTTACAACCTTGGTTAGCGAGTGCTTTTGCCATCTGAACACCCAGTCCGCCTGAGCATCCTGTCACGATGGCTACCTGTCCTTTGA
>Ga0247609_10006100_pt1 | contig 11661 bp, 3 predicted proteins | sample 172DNAGHGlowgp2_FD_193487 | JGI IMG/M metagenome (GOLD analysis project Ga0247609, IMG submission 193487) | Sheep rumen microbial communities from Palmerston North, Manawatu-Wanganui, New Zealand - 1728 DNA GHGlow gp2 | ecosystem: Host-associated > Mammals > Digestive system > Stomach > Rumen ... | reverse complement strand
ACTTGGATCATCTATTATAGAACCAATCGGAACAATTATAGGCATATCTGCAACAAGTGTTTCACCATAATTAATTATGTAATTAGAAATTGAATAATATAGAATAGTTGAATTGATTATAATATCTACTTCATTACTATTTAAATTCTTAATAGAATCAACTATACCACTATCATCACCATTAATTATTCCAAGTAAATCAAAACTTGTATCATTTAAAGCTGTAATAAGTTTTTTAATTTCACTATCATCTGTTTTAGTTGATACCCAACCATAATTCTTAGTAGTGAAAAATTCAGGGAAGATTAATAATTCATCATCATCACCAAAGATATTGTATAAAATACTTGAGAAAGTACCTTCAAATATCTTACTTTCTAAGGCAAGTTTAGCATCTTCACTACAGAATAGTTCTACTATTGTTTCTATTTCTACTTCTTCACTAACAAATATTGGTCTAACGATTTCTAAAACATCTCCAGCTTTTATGAAGAATTTTGTTAGTTCATCATAATCGATAAGATGGTTGTGGATGATAGATTTATCTATGTATATACCTATTCCACCACCAAAATCACCATTATCAATTACATATGCTGATAACAATGAGTGTAACATCTTTGATTTTAATAATTCACCAGCAAATATAGTGTCATTATATTTTTCACCTAATATTCCTGCTAGATTAGTAATTAAATCAAATACTTCTTCATTACTTAATATACTAACATCTGATAATTGATTAATAATTCTAATTCCTTCTTTATTAGTTCCTATTTTTTCAATTCCACTTAATAAGTAATATATTTCACCATAATATTGTTCACCATCAACAACATCATTAGCATAATTAATATTATTAGGAAGCTTAAATGAAGGAGCTATAAATTCATCAATAAATCCCTCTATTGTGCTATTAACAAGTATTGATGATAATGCTTCTCCTAGCACTTTAGATTCTGATAATTTTTCAACTAATTCATGATAAATTCTTATATTTCTACTATAATTCTTATTTGTTTCATCGAATATAGCAAGTGTTGCGGAGAATCCATCACGATCTCCAATATAAACATCATTATAGATAACTAAAACATCTTCAACTGAGTTAACTAATATATTAAGTTCTTTAACCCAATCAATATTGTTATAATACTTATCTTTATAGATGATGTCATCCATTCTTTTCTTATTTCTTATTATTTCTTTATCATTAATATTTGAACTATATGGAGTTGATAAGTATTTAGCATCAACGTATGCATATAGTCTCTTTAGAACTGGATTTAGTTCTTCGCTTCTATTTGTGTCTATTATAGATAATTGGCTAATATATTTTACTAATTGTCTTGTAACAATTAAAGCAAAATCTTTGTCACTACCATATTCTTCTTTTAATTCTATGATGTCTAGTATAGCATTTAAAACTATTCTAGAATCATTTTCATTTAATAGGCTAGATGGTTTAATATAACCTAATTCTACATTTTCACCACTATTTTTAAGTTCTCTTTCATAACTTATAGTTTCTGATAAATATCCTTTTTTAAATGCAATATTTAATACATCTATAACATCTGGACTTAAAGTCTTTGTATATTCAAATGTATCAAGTATCTGTGATATGGAATCTACTAATGATAAAGCAAAGTTAATAAAGTATGTTTTAGCATCAAAATTATCAATTAAAATCTTAAATTCAGCTTGAAACTCTTTATTAACAAATACTTTTAATACAGCATCCAGTAAATCTCCTTCACTTTCGCCAAATATAATAGGCATTAAATCATCTTTACCATATTTCATTAATAGATCAAATGTATCTGTTGAAAATTCAACATACGCATTTAATTCTTCTCTTAAATAAATATTTTTATCTATTCCTCTAGCTTCATCTTTTAGTCCACCTTGGAATACTAAATCAACTGCATATAAGTAATATGGAACATCATCTTTATCTTTACACATATTTAATACTTTATAAATACCATGTTCACCATAACTACCAATTTCTTTATATATCTTAAAGCCTAAGTTATATGTCTCATTATCTGTTTGATATAAAGTTCTATTCTTTTTACCTATTCCAGATGTAACAAATAGAATAGATCCAAGGAAAGTTATAGATAATACTCCTTTTACTAATCCTCTGAATAATCCTATAGCTGCGCCATATCTTCTATGCTTGAAGTATGGAGTTTCTTCTTGGCCATCTTGATATTTAGCATTCTTTCTATTTCTGTGTTTTCTTTCTGAATAGAATATTAAGTATATAATAAACATTATTCCTTCAAGTAGTAAATATATGAAGTATAATACTACTGCAAGTATGATATGGAACGATACATTAATTAATGTTAATAGGTAAGCACCATTATCTTGTAGGATTAAACTTAATCCATCAAAGAAGTTCATTTGAGAAGGAATATATTCTAATAATACTTCTCTCATTGTTGTACAATCAGGACTTACTCCTAAAGCATTTTCTAATCCATCTTGTCCCATAAACTTATTAATAACATCTAATATAAACTTATCAAAGAATTTATTATTAACTAATACAAAGTATAGTATTAAGCATATGCTAAACGCTATAACAGAATGAATAATAAATATAACTTGTTTCCTTGCACCGGAGAAATATCCTATTAATACTCTAATCAAGACAATTAGAACAAATAGTAATGTTGGTCCGAATGCAACACCATATTTTATTAAATTATCAATCATAGGATATTCCTCCTTTCTTTTATCTTGTTATTATTTTAGTATGGTTGAATAAATTCTCTCATGCCATGCATATCAGCAAAACTATTAAGACTAGTATTTCCATAAACATCATAACCGTCTGATACTGATGGTTTATCTATTCCTAAATATAATACATTTACATAATTAAATGTATTATCATAGAATGTCTTTAAATTTAAAGCTGTTGTATTACCGTTCTTTCCAATATAAAGGTTATATATTGAGCAATTAGTGAATGAATCAGTAACTAACATATTATAACTATCAATAGCTAAAACATCTATTTTCATTCCATCAAAGAATTTAGATTTAATTGCTGAAGTAGTTTTAATTAATACTCTACTTAGATATTTTCCTGATTCAAATAATTCATAGAAATAACATCCTTCAAATTCACCATTTATACTTATATTATATAGGTTTGTACAATTAGCGAAAACGCCTGATTTTAGCCCTTTTGTAGTTCCATATACTATTAGTGAATTAAGGTTAATACAATCACTAAATGAACCGCTAGTTATATTTAAATCACCAAAAATTGTTAACATACTAGTGTTAGCGGCAGATAAATTAAAGCTACTAAAACTTATACTGTCATTTTTCTCTTTTCCCATAAATGGAACTGTTAAATAATTAATCCAACAATTTTCACCAATTAATGGTGTATCAATATATTCAACATTCTTACCTAAACTAACACCTGTAGTCATATTATTAACAAGGTGGTTACCAACTCTCTTTAAATTATCATATAAATTAACATTCCAAAGGTTAGAGCAACCATTAAATGCGTATGAACCAATTTCTTCTATTGAATTTGGAAATTCAATATAATTAATATTACCGCAATCATGTAAGAATCTATCTCCAATTGTTTTAACCTTTTCGCCTAAGTAAATATTAGAAATTGGACAATTACTTATGAAATAAGTATCGCCCTTATTAACATTACCAGTTATTTCTTCTACTGAACTAGGAATTGTAAGTGATCCTAGATTAGAATTATTTATACTCATATTTAACTTTTTAATATTATAAGGAATCGTAATACCATTTAAGTTATCGTAGCCATTAACGTAAACATACATTTCTGTGTTTTCTTCAACTTGTTTTACTATTAAGTTAGTTAATGAGTGACTAACTCCAAATTCATTTAGATCAATATAAAATTCACTTGGTACATATAAATAGGCTAGATTATTTAAATCAATCAAAGAATAACTACTGATTTTATAAACGTTTAAAACATCAACGCAAGTGATATTATAATCACCTAATCCAGCAAATTGACTATCAAGTTCTATATAAGGTTCATCATTAGATCCTATTACTACCTTTTCAACGCTTCCTGGAAGTAACAATACATCATTAATATTGCTTTGAGAATTCCAGTAAATTTTCTTAATACTATTATTGTTTGAAATAACATTATGCTCAGCTGAACCATGCATTGAAATACCAAAACTATTTAAACTTGTAAATGAAGATAAATCGCTTCTTTCTATCTTTTCATCCATTTCAGTAATAATTCCATGGATAATGCCCTTGTATGTTTCTAAGTATTTGAATGCTTTTTCTTTACTCTTAATTGTATTTGGTAAAGTAATTACTCCATCCTCATTTGGTTTAATAGCTAATATTTCACCATTTAATGTTTCTACAGTTTCATTAATATAATAGTTTTCAAGACTTAAATCACTTAATACTCCAAATTCAATATTTGGTGTATCTCCGTTAAAACTAATCTTTTTAATTGTATGCATATTCTCAAAATATCCTCTTTGGATTTCTTTTTTTGAGAATGTAAAATCAGTTACACCTATTGAATCATCAGTAAATAAATCAGATAGTTTACTGCTATAAGTATCTTTAATATTTAAAACTGATAAATTCATATCTCTAGCAAAAGCTAATTCTTCAACCATTGCTTTTGGCGCATATACTTCAGTTAAAGACTTACAATTATCAAATGCTTGAACACATATTAATTCACAAGAATCTGAAGAGAATGTAGTTAAACTCTTACAACTTCTAAATGCACAATTTCCAACTATTGTAATAAAATTAGCTCCATTAATAGTTGATAATTTAGTACATCCTTCAAAAGCAGACTCTCCAACATTCATATATGACTCAAATGTTACTTCCCTAATATTTGAACCCTTAAATGCTTTTTTACTAATACTTGTAACAGTATAATCATCACATTTAGAAGGTATAGTAACATTTCTATTATTACCATAATATTTACAAATACTAACATTATTGTCATCAATCTTTTCATATTTGTAATTGCCTTTTACAAAGTATGGTGTTTTAACAAAGAATACTACTGCAGTAGCTATTACAAACGCTAATAAACAGAATGATAAGAAGCCTGTGATAAAGGCTGTAGCAAACGGTTTATTCCTGTTTGTTACATCACTCACTTCGATCTTTCTTTTGTTTATTTTCTCACTATTCTTGATGTCTTTAATTCTTCTCTTTTCTAAGGCTTTTAATTCCTTTTTAGATGGTTTGATTTCTTCTTCCTTATTATTTCTAAATTCACTTATAGTATAAGGAATAGGTTTCATTTTACCATCAACATATTCAACTCTTTCAAATTTTGCATAAGTTAATTCAATTTGAATAGTTTCACAGAATATGTCCGCTTCCATCTTTAATTTTGGAACAAACATTTCTCCTCTACCAACAATAAAATCTTCATAATTTATTGTTGTTTTTCTGATCATGAAATTGTCACTATCATATTGCATGACATCAAATGTCATTTTATGTAATTCTTGATTTAAATTATTTTGAAATTTAAATAGAATTAATTGTTGTTTCTTAACTTCATCTTTAAATAAGATGTATTCTTTTAGAGCTACGATAGAATCTCTATTGTCAGTATAACTGACTTTTTTAATATCATTAAAAGAACTCATATTCTAAGGCACCTCCATTTCTATTCTTGCAATTTCTTTTCTTCATAAGAACATATGCTAAGAAGAAATACATAATAGATATAGCTAAAATGATTAATATTCCTAAACCATTCCAAATTGATTCTAAATATGGTAATGACTTATTACCTAAGAATTCAATTACTATATGCCTAATCATAAATAGTAAGCTAAATAACATAATTGAACTTATAAGAGCAAATTTTTTAATCTTACTTATAGAAATAGGAATGATTACATTAGTGTTAAATTCAACATTTTCAGCTTTTTTAATGTAGATATTCACTGTATCAGTATTCTTATCTAAATTAATAATTTTAGATGAATTATTTGTGTTTTCTTCAATTACTTCTAATACATCTATTGGTTTTTGTTTTTTGTTATAACATATTACATAAAATGATATGTATTTAAATGATTTAGCATAGTTACAAATCAATGCTTTATCATATCTAGATTTTCTTAAAGCGTATCTTTTGATGTATTTCCCAGTTTCAATATCAGTTAAATAGAATAAGTTTTTAATACCTCCTTCTATCTTTTCACTAATAAAGTCTTGAGTTTGATAATCTCTAAAGTAAAGGTTTTTTCTACACTTTAAGATGTTTAATAGAATAACTGTTGTTGTAAAAACAATTATTGCTAGTACAAATAATATTCTCCAAAGCAACATATTAATCATTTCCTCCTTTCTTTAAGAAATCTTCCATTTGTGATAAGACATCTTCTTCCTCATTCTTTTGTTCTTCAGTTTCTCCAAATAAATCGAAATCAAATGCATCATCAGCTTGTTCTTCTGTATTATCATTAGTAGCTTCAGTTATAGGTTCTTCTTCAACCTTTTCTTCAACTACTTCATTTTGCTCTTCTACAGGTTCATCTACTTTTTCTTCTGTAGGTTGTTCTATAGGAGTTACTTCTTCAACAGAATCAGTTGTTTCTTCTATAGTTTCTTTTTCTTCTTTAGTTTCTTCATTTTCTATAGTAGGTTCTTCAATAGGTTCTACTATTTCAGGTTCTTCTTTAATCTCTTCTATAGGTTCTGTTGATTCTTCTTTAGTTTCTTCAATAGATTCATCTACCTTTTCTTCTTCAAGAGGTTCAATAGATTCTTCTATAACATCTTCTTTAACCTCTTCTGGTTCATCTATTAACTCTTCAGTAGTTTCTTCAAGAACTTCTTCTACATCATTGTTTTCTGTAGAAGGTGCTTCAGTTGGTTCTTCTTGCTTTTCTTCTACTATCTCTTCCTTAACAGGTGTTTCCTCAACTTTTTCAACTACTTCATCAGTTGGTTTTTCTTCCTCAACAACTCCAGTAGAAGGTGTTTCCTTTTCTTCTTGCTTTTTAGCTTTCTTTGCTTTCTTTTCTTCTTTAGCCTTTTGTTTTAATAAGGCTTTTTCTTCTTTAGCTGTTAATTCAGTAGTTGGTGTAGATTCTATATCATCTACATCAATATCTTTTGATGGATCTTCTTTATATTCTAGTTCAGTTGTTTCAACTTTTTCTATATTAGATACATCAATAGGTGTTTCTTCTGCTTTTTTAACTTCTTTATTTTCTTTTATCTTTTTCTCTTTAACTGCTTTTTCTTTCTTTTTCTTAGGCTCTTTATTTTCACTATCGATTGTCTTTCCATCTTCATTTACAACAGCAAGTGAATCAAGTAATCTTAAATCGCTCATTGTTGGTTTATAATCTTTAGCATTATCAAATAAGTATTCAAGTTTTTCATCTTCAGTTAAATCACCATCTTTACTTATGTAATTGAATTTAACATTAGTTGCTTTAACGATGTCTGTTAATGTATCGCTTACAACATCATCATTAAGCATTGTTAAACTTGATATTGTTGATAATGTAAATAATGGAGCAAATATGATAAATGGAATTATAAATAATACAGATAAAAGTAATGTAATTGCTAGATTTGTATTATTGTTTTTAACTATTATTGGTAAGGCAGCTATTGTACCAAAAATTGCTAGATAAAGCACTTTTATAGAACAATTGACAAGAATAATTAAAAACTTATTCATCTTTCCTTGCTTCTTAAATGATATAAAACTTATATTTAATGCATTTGAAGCATTTATATCGTTATTTGAATTAACAATATAACCCATTTCAGCAAGTCTAATCGGAACATATATTATAAAACATAATATAGCAAGTATTGCAGGTGATGCAAATAATATAGGTGCAATATAATTATTACTACTTCCTAATTTCATTATTGCTAGTCCAATTAATGCTAGGATTCCTCCTATAAATGCTAATCCTAAAACTACTCCTAGTATAATTAGTATTTTCATTATAGAAGCAAATAAGCAAGTAAAATAATTCTTTGGATTATCACTTGATTTTACTAAGTTTGTAACTTCTATATCATTATCCTCATTAACTTGGCTACCTAATTTAAATATTCCCATATTTACTACTGGTTTTAAAATAAACAGTGGAATAGATATGATATATATAAATAAGCATACATAGTATTTAAATATATTTATTTTCCTTTTATATAAAGTATTATAAGAATTTTTTAAACCTATCTTATAATAGTTTCTAAATTTTCTCTCCATAATATACCTCCTTTGTTGTCGCTTAATATCATAATTATAAAATCTGCCTCATCTCATAATTATAATATTAAATTGTTTATCTACCGGCTGGCTTAACCAGCCAGTAGTAAACTAATTTAAATTTCTCTTAACGTATAGTTCTCCGTATTCTTTTTCAACTTTGATACCATAAGTCTCTTCTAATTTGTTAGAACTAATCACTTTTCCATTACTATCATAGAAAGTGCAATTAAAACTGTTATCTGACTTTCCAAATGTTGTTCTTGATGCCCAACTATTATACGAAATACTAATTCCATATTCTGATAATAAAACATCAAAATCTTTAATTGGAGTGATGTGACTTGGATTTTCATCATTTATCACAACTGATTCAATTGCTTCACAAGTTAAAGGATCACCATCATAGAATTTCTCAGCACTTGCAGATTTAATAGTAACAGTAATAGATGGATTAATTATTAATTTTCCAGTAGTATTTGAAATGATACTATAATTATCCCTCATACCTTCTAATTCATTTCCATACTCATCACAAATAATGTAATTATCATTTGCAAGTCTATTGTAAGCTGGAGTTTTCTTACATTTAGTTTCAACTGTTCCATTTTCTGGATTAATAATCTTTATATAATGGCCATCAAGCAATTCGCCTTCGCTTCTTAAATAAATATTATTATCAATTGAAGAATCGTAAGTTGTTAAGAATTCTGGACCACGATAAGTAGTAAACAATCTTATTCCTTCATAGAATAATGCTTCTTCTGTTGGCATTACAATATTAACTGTTCTCTTTTCGATACGTAGTGTAACATCAAATGTGCTATCTTTAATGATTTGACCAGTTATTTTCTTGATAGCTTCCGCTGAACCACTTACTTCATCATCAAATGTATAATGAATATTATAATATCTTGTTACATCATTATCATCTTCATCTAAAACCCAAACATTATTAATTCTTACTTTTTCGCTTCCGTAATTACCATCAAGATATTTATCTCCGCTTACGAATAATCTATGTCCATCTAGCAAAGTATTCCACTGTTTCCAGTTAACAAAACAATTTACTACTTTACCAAAATCCTCTGGCAATTCAAATATTTCTCCATCATATGTCTTAGTTATTCTTGATGATTTAGGTATTACCAATATTGGAATAGGAATAACTTCAAATGTTGAATAATAATATCCTTCATCAGATAGATAACCTTCATTTAAGATATTTACTACGCCAATTGTATCAGTAATATCTATTCCATTTTGCTCAACTCTAAATCTTACTAATAATACTCTATATTCGCCAATTTCCTTAACTTCACTAACTTCGCTAAAATCATCGTTATCATTATATCTATACATAATAACATATTCATCTACATAAAATACAATGTTTTGCAAGTCGTGCCTGCTATTGATTAAAGCATTAACCTCATCTAAATTACTTAATGAAATCATATTATCTTTTCCATATACATATTCCTGGCCTTTAGCATATCCGATACTAATCTCATTTGTAATTCTTAATGTGTGAAGTGAATAATACTGAATATCAAAATTATTAGTATAATAATCGCCAACCAAGTTCATTACTTTAAATACTAATCTGTTTTCAATTTCTCCTGGTTCAGTTATTGATGGTTGAACAACAGAATCATCTAATTCAATCTCTAATCCAAGATTGCTTAGTTCTTCCTCTCCCATATAGCCATCTTCAACTCTATACATTTCACGATCTGTTGAACGTACTGCATAAGAAAGGTTGCTTAATGGTAATCCATCGTAAATCTTAGATGCACCATCAGTAATAACATTTATGATATCTTTACTAATAACTAAAGTAAAATCGTCACTATTTGTTATTGTTATGTTGAAATTTCCTGTTGTGTATTCACCACTAGAATTTTTAACTTCAAAGTTAACTACTCTTAAGTGATATGTTCCTGCATAAATGAATTCACTTACAAGATTATCATCTTCATCCATGAATGTGATTTCAACATTTCGTACATCATTTCTATATTCATCAAATGCATTATTCAAATCCGCAACAGTGAATCTATATGCCTTATTATTGAAATAATATACATCCTTTTGTTTCAATTCAAATGTAATGTCTTTAGGATTTACAACAACATCAACATAACATGGCTCCATTTCATAGTTGCTAGCTTTACCATTATAAATAGTAACAGTAGTTTCTAAGTCTGTATAAGTGCCAACTGTTTTAATGCCTCTAGCAAGTCTTAGGCTTGCTGTTTCGCCATCAACTAAACCAACAATTTCATAGAAACTTGAATCAATTTCAAATTGATTATTTCCGTTGTATTCATATACTATATTTCCATTAAAGCTTATTGTTAGGCCTTTTTTAGTTATTGAAAGCTTGCCCCAAGAAACATTTGAGATAACATAATTGTATGTTACATCACCTTGTATTTCATCATACATTCTATTTACATCATAGATATATGGTTGTAATTCATTATCAACAGGTTCTTCTGTATAATCCTTTACAACTGTTGGAGTAATTTCAACAGCATTAGGATCAACTGTAATTCTATGATTTTCAAGTAAATTACCTTCATAACTAAATTTATCTGGATCTACACAGCTATGTTCTTGACCATCATATACCCATGACATTGTTCCAGTTGTAATAGATATTTCAATACGATTTATAACTAAGCTTATTTCTAAACTTGTTTGCAATTCATAATTGTCATGATTTCCTATGAAATCATATGGTCTAAATTTGTAATTACCTGCATTACAAATTACTACATCTTCTAAATCTACATCCTCATATTCTAATATATCAATTAGATAATCATATTTAGATCTATCCATTAGTCCATATGAAGCATAAATCATTAATTCTATTTCTTCATCATTAATGAATCCTCTATTTCCGTTAATTAGGATATCAAATTGACTAATTATTAAATCTTTATCTTTTTCTGTTCCATCATAATCATCTTCGCTATATGGATTGATTCTACTTAAAGTAATTATTGCTTTTTTAATTGTGATTTCAGTACCAGTGCAAATAATATCATAGTTATAAGAAACATCGTTATTCTCACTATCATATATTGCAATTTCCTTAGTATCATCAATTATTACGAAATAATTACCTGCATTAATAATAGAATCAATATCACCAAGCATAATATCTGTTGTTTTTGTATAAGCAACAGCCAAATCTCCATAAGGAAGATTATATTTTCTATTATTTAATAATATTTCAAATCTATTTTCTAAAACATTATATGGTGTGCCATCATAATATTTTTCATTACTAATATTACCAGTGATTGCTTTTAAAGTTATTTGTCTTTGATTAATGCATAGATTAGTTTCTTCTAGTGTTATGT
>Ga0247609_10006099_pt1 | contig 11661 bp, 13 predicted proteins | sample 172DNAGHGlowgp2_FD_193487 | JGI IMG/M metagenome (GOLD analysis project Ga0247609, IMG submission 193487) | Sheep rumen microbial communities from Palmerston North, Manawatu-Wanganui, New Zealand - 1728 DNA GHGlow gp2 | ecosystem: Host-associated > Mammals > Digestive system > Stomach > Rumen ... | reverse complement strand
ACTCCCTATGGTCTCAAAAAAGTTGACCACCAAGGGAATGGTGGCCGGGGAGTGCTAATCAGTCTGTTAATGATTCCGTTGGGTTTTCGGTTTCCCGTATTTTATAACCAACAGCTCCACGACCATAAACCAGGGACATTACGGTGCAAAAGACACCGATAACATCATTTTAACGATGCTTTCGCACCGAACAGACGGGCTTAGCATAGCCCCGAACCCAATCTCTTGGATTCAAAGGGATTATAAAATATCAAACACGAAATGTAAATACCAATTAAGAAAAAATTCTAAAAAAACAAATAAAAATATATTTTGTGCTGATTCGTTGAGTTGTTCTTTCGTTTCGGACCCATATAGAACCATACAGAAACCATTAAAATTTGACACTGGATACCCTGGAACACGTTTTTAAGGTAAATTTATTATTGTTTATGGTTCGACAAATCTGGAATTAAATCTGAATCATTTGTTCCCATTGTTCCCACTTTTCCCAGTTCCCGAACGTCTTTTTTTACTACATTTATAATTTTTTCATTATTTCCGTCCATTTATCAAAATGTGGTTGTAAAAAGTCATATTTTAATTTATCAACCTGTTGTTTAATTTGTGGAACAGTGTGTTTTGAATAACTTTTTAACATCGTATTTTCGCCTTCCCAACCAATAATATCGTTGATATAAGATTGGGTAACACCTGCATTTTGTAATTTAATACTTGCATTATTACGGAACGAATGAAAATCTAATTTTTTATCTGTTGACCCTTTGATACCAATTTCTGTTAAAAATTTTAATACACCACGTCCAACAAATTTACCGTTATATGTTCCACTTTTGGTTTGACATTTTGGAAATATAAAATCAGAATCTGTCTTTTTTAATTTTTGTTTCTGTTTTTGGACATATTGAACAAAACCCATATTTAATAATTGTTCTGGAATAGGGACAACACGTTCTGATGCTTCGGTTTTTAATCGTTTCAATGAGTGATTTTTAACAAATTGAATACAGTCAATACCGTCTTCTTTAATAATGTCACCATATTGTAATGTTATTACTGCATTTAATCTTGACCCAGTAAATAATGCCACCATACACGCCCAAAATTGATCTGGATTTTCTTTGAAATAATTATATTTTGGGTCAAACATCTGTAATAATTGTTCATCAGAATATGGAAAATGTGGATTTTTTTCGGATTTTGGTGTCTTGTTAAAGTTAGGTAATATATTCAATAAGTTAGTTTTATAAACATCTGGTTCCAAAAAATGTGCGTGATTTATAACTTCTTTGATATATCTCACGTGTTTCCGTTTGGAATCACCATTTATTTTACCATTTTTTCTTATGACATCACAAATGTCTTGAATCACATTTGGTTTATAAAAATCCGTATAATTGGACTTGGTGTCCATATTGATACTTTTCAAATTATTCTGCATTATATGATATTTACGGTCTTTTTCTGGTTCTGTAACCCCATCTTTTTTTAATAAAGATACCAAAATATCGTGAATTGTATAATTTTGGGTTGGTTTTGGTTGAATTGGTTGTTGATTTGATTGTTGTCCTTTGATGTCTTTCAAGATTTCCAATACCTGTGATGAAAAAAAGTTAAATTGGTTATATATAACTTTTTCCCCAGGGGTTAACTGGTCTAATTGCACCAAATCCTTTTGTGAATTTAATTTAACCCAATGTTCCAACAAGTCCAAGTTGTTTTTAGGTGATACCCTACGTGCTGCAAATCCATAATTACCACCACCAACGGTATCATAATCAAAAACGGTCAAATCCAATAACGTATTGATTTCATTTATAAATTTTTTAGTGTCAAAATTGTGTATCTTTTCCACCATTATTTTTGCCTTTTCCCGTGCTTCGTAATAATTATACGTATGTAACGATTTACAAAAGAACCGTCTTTTACCATTTTGTCTTGGTAATTCCATTGTAAAATAAAAAATATTGTTCCGCAACTTGATATATTTGTCGGTATTACAATATGACATACACTTTTTAACCATTGTTTTCACCCCGTTGTTTTTTATTGTTTTTTGACGAAAGTGAAAATAAAAAGTGTTAGATTTCCCTGGTTTTCAGTGTTTTTTGGTCGGGACCAATCTAAAAAATAAAAATCCAACAAAAGTGTTGGATTTCTAACATTTTAATTCTGGTCGGGGCGAAAGGATTCGAACCTTCGACACCTTGGTCCCAAACCAAGTACTCTACCAGACTGAGCTACGCCCCGAAGGTGACATTCATTATAATCATATTTTTTTAAAATGCAAATAGATTATTTCGTTTTTTCATTTAATTTGACAATCGCCAAAGCTTAGATAATAATTTTCTTGAAAATCAGGCAAAGGGACACTGTTAATGAAATATACTTTGCATATGCATACAATCGGATTTGATGGTCGTAATTCTGTGGATGACATGGTAAATCGTGCACGTGAAATGGGTTTTGATACCGTTGGAATATCTAATCATTTTATCGTTAATCCAATTATCAAAGATACTAAATTGTATTTTTATTCTTTGCGTGGCGGGTACAACAATATTTATTCATCCAGTTTTGATGAAGCATATTCGCGTTTCATTCCGCATTATGAATTGGAATTAAATCGTGTGGCAGAACAAAACCCAGATATGAAAATATTACGCGGGATGGAAGTTGATTTTTTCCGCGACCCCAAATGGCGTAATGGTTTCGAACGTGCGATTAAGATTTTGGAACCTGATTATATAATTGGTTCAACCCATTTTATCGAATATGGCAACACGTTATTAAATACACATGATTGGAAAAATGCAGATGCCGCGACCCGCGATGTATTATTAAAATTGTATTGGAACAAAGTCAAAGATGCGGCGGAATCGGGACTGTTTACATTTATCGCACATATCGATTTACCAAAGAAAGCAGGTTTGGGACGTGAAGAAAAATGGGCGGAATATGAAAACAGGGCGGTTGAAGCCGCAGCACAATCAAATACAGCAATTGAAATAAATACTTCATTTTATCGGTCTTATTGTTATGAACCGTATCCATCAAATCGTATTTTACAGATGATTAAAGATAATAATGTACCGGTTTTAATAAGTGACGATGCACACGAAATAAAAAGCGTTGGGCGGCATTTTGAAGAAGCACGTCAATTGATATCAGATTTTAATTTGAAAACATTAACCAGATAAAAATCCCCGCAAGTGCGGGGATTTTTTATTTGTTTGTTAACTGTAATTCTATACGACGATTTTTTTGCAAACTTTGTGCATCGTTGCCCAATTCTGTTGGATGCATTGAACCAAATCCTGATGGTACCAATCTGCGTTTTGACACACCGTCACGAACTAATTCGTTTACAACTGCGGTTGCACGCAATAACGACAATTCCATATTATTTTTATATCCAATTGTGCCTGGTAAAACCTGTTTGTTATCTGTGTGCCCATCAACACGTATAATCCAATCTATTTCAGCCGGTATTTTATGTTCAAAATCTTTGATGACATTTGCCAACAATTTTAATTGTTTTTTACCGTCTTGGGATATTTTATAAGAACCACTGGGGAACAAAATATCAGAAGACACGATAAATCTGTCGCCGTCTGGTTTAATCGTTGTGCGGTCACCCAATGCAATTTTTACTTGTTTGTAAAATTCTGATTGATATTGATTCAATGAATTTAATTCCGCGATTTTTTCTGCCAAAGCCTTGTTCAAACGATTCGACATTTCAGTGTATTCAACTTCTTTTTGTTCTGCCACCGCTTCTGCTTTGCGCAGAGCGCCTTCTAATTCATTAATACGGTGATTTAATTCGCTTATTTCAGTATTCGCCTGATCTAAAATATCTTGGCGGTCTTCTGCACCTTGTTCGGAAATTTCTTGTTTTTCAGCGATTGCTAATTGTAATTGTTCTGTCAACGCAGCAATTTGTGCAGCCAACTGTTCCTGTTGCTTTTGCATTTGTTGTTGCATTTGTTCCTGCTTAGCCGTCAATTTTGCAATTTGATCTTCGTATGCGTTTGCCAGATTTTCAGCCTGGGTCTGTTGATTTTCAATCTGTGATTCTTGATTAATCAATGCATCACGTGCCGCAATCAACAATTGTTCCGCTTCTTGTTGTGTGGCAGTCATTTGTTCAATTTGTTCAGCCTGGGCTTGATTTTCTTGGGTTAAATCAGCAACCTTTTTTGCACCAGTATTTTTATTAAATACACTGGTCGTTGTCCATAAAAATACAAACACGATAAGCAAGAAGATAAGAATAATAACCAGATTTGAAAACAAATCTACAAACCCCGGCCATGCATTTGTTTTTTCACGAAAGCGTATGTTTAACATTGTTTTTCCCCCTCTCTTTTCTGTCTTTAATTATCCTTTTTGAACAAATAATTTACTGCGGTGCCGATGTATTCTGCATATGCATCGAAATCACTGCGTTCTTGATTTGTTGTTGGACGGACATTTTTATGATTTGATAAATATTTTTTCAATTCTGCGACAGACGAAAATCCAAGGATATTGTCATCAAAAATTGCAAATTCAGATACTGATAAAACACGGATATCTATATTTATTCCTTCCAGTGTATCGGCAAAACATAATTCAAAACGTTTTACGACATTGTTTAATACATCAACATCATCAACCAACGTTGCAATGAACAATTTTTCATTTGTGCCAATCGCTATAACAGCAGGATATTTGCCTTCAATACGAATTAAATCAACAACTTCATACCCATTTTTGACAAATGTATCATATATATCGGATATTTGAGTATATGTATCTTCATTGACCGGGGCATGTTCTGATAATGCAATCATCTTTTCAGTGCCAGATGTTTGCAACACGTATTTGGACATAAAATCAGTCAATTCACCGAATAATGTGTTTTGTGCAAATTGCAATTGTAATCCCAAAAAACTGACCGTTAAACTGCCCGCCAGACCAAGCAGTGAACTGGTAAATGCGGTTGCCATCCCGGACAATGGCCCCGCCATACCGAATCGCATTTCTTGTAATACCGATTCGTTATTGAAATCAATATGCATCAATAAATCCGCAAAACCACCAACTGTTAAAATTAATCCCCAAAAAGTTCCCAATAATCCCAAGAATATAAGGGTGTTTGTTATATAACGGACAGAATCACGGTCTTCTTCAATTCGAATCGCGACTAAATCTAATAATTCAGTCAAATCAGACGTGGTCATATGGATGTGTTTGTTGTGTAAAACCAACGATACTGGACGCAAAAGACGTGGCGCAAAGCCATTTCCGGGGTGCCCATCAAAATAAGCATGCATCCATTTATATTCTGGCAATAATTTGAAAATATTTACAAAACAAAGCCCAATTCCGAAAATTGCCACACCAATAATAATCCCATTTAAAAATACATTAGTCACGGCAATATTCAAAAATGTACGCCAAAAAAGTAGCATACAGACCAGCAAAAGTGCCGTAAAAACGGACATAATATTAAGATTTCTGTGAAAACGTTTCATTTCTTTTATCTCTCATTCGTTTAAAATCATAGTAAAAATTTTTATTTCGTGTCAACAGGGTTTTTATACTTTTAATAAAAAAGCTTGATTTTTTGTAAAAAAACTTCATAATAGGGCTTGTTCCTGCTGACTGGGATGGGCCTGGTCGGCTGATATAAACCAAAGGAAATAAAATGGCTTATTATGAAAGTGTCCTGGTGTTTCGTCAGGATTTGACTGAACCGCAAGTCAAAGAAAAAGCGGAAAAATTTACACAAATAATCAAAGAATTGGGTGGAAATGTTAAATCCACTGAATTTTGGGGTTTGAAAAATTTGGCTTATGTAATCCGTAAAAATCGCAAAGCACACTATGTTTTGTTGAATATCGAATTAGCTGGCAATCAAATCGCAGAATTAGAACGTCGTTCCCGCATTGACGAAGATGTTATTCGTTTCTTGAATGTTCGTGTTGAAGAATTGGCAACAACTCCGTCTGTTATGATGAAGAAAAATACAGAAGAAGAGGTGGCATAATGGCAGTTCGTGCAGCAATTTATCGTAAAAAATCTAACCCATTAAAGGGTAAAGTAATTGATTACAAAGATGTGAAATTGTTATCTCATTACATTACAGAACGTGGAAAAATTGTTCCTTCACGTATTTCTGGGGTTTCACAGAAAGATCAACGTGCATTGGCAATTGCTATTAAACGTGCACGTCATTTGGGATTAATGCCTTTTGTTAGAAACAATTTGGGTTAATCTCTAACTTTATAAAATAAAGGACAGATAAAATGAAAGTTATTTTAACAGAAAAAATTACAAAATTGGGCAATATTGGTGATGCAGTCGAAGTGAAAACTGGATATGCACGTAACTATTTGTTGCCAAATAACAAAGCAATGCGTTATACACGTGAAAATGTTGCATTATTTGAAGCGAAGAAAGCAGAAATTATCGCACGTCATGAAAATGCAAAGAAAGCGGCAGAATCAAAAGTTGATGCAGTTAAGAATGCTAAATTACACATGATTCGTCAGGCTGGTGATACAGGTCAATTATATGGTTCTGTATCTTCACGCGATATTGCACGTATGTTGAAAGAAATTGCAAATGTATCAATCGAATCGGCTCAGGTATTATTGGGTTCGCCAATTAAATCTGTTGGTGCGTTCGATACAAAAATTGCTTTGCATCCAGATGTTGTTGTTGATGTAAAAGTTTATGTCGCACAAAGCCAAGATGAAATTGATGCATTGGTTGCCGGTAAAACTTTGACTTTTGGAACAAAGAAGGTTGAAGAAACAGCAGAAGCAGAAACAGCTGACAAAGCCGAAGAATCTGCGGAAAACACAACAGAAGAAAAAACAGAAGTTGTAGAAGAAGCCGGTAAAGAAGCTGAATAATTTTTACATATTAAATATAGCATTCCGTCCCCGTTTGGGACGGAATTTTTTTTGGATAAAAAATAAAAAAAATCTGCTTGCGCGATTTGGAGAAGGGTCAAATCCGTGATATAATATACAGTGTAGAGAGAGAAAAAATTGTAGGGGGGTGACCTTTGATGAAAAAAGTATCTTTGGCTTTTGGGCTTGTTGTTTGTATGACATGCCCAGCGTTTGCGACAGACCCAACCGGGATCCCAGCAGACGCAAATGGTGCCGCATATAATGATCCAGCAAATAATTGTATAGTTGATGTATTGGGTGTGTCATCTGGTTCAGTTTCATTACAGGCGGATTGGGATCCAAATGAAATTACTATAACATGGAATGCAAATGGGGGAACCGCTTCGGATGGTACGGCGTACAGTTCAGATGGCGGAACGGTTACGTGTAATTATGACGGTGATGTAACTTTGCCACCGGTCCCGACAAAGGTTGGTTATACCTTTGCTGGTTGGGAAGTTGATAATGCATAATATGTTATAACACATAATAAAAAAACACCCACAGATGTGGGTGTTTTTTCGTGTTTATTATTTTATTTACCAGCCAATTTATCCAATTCTGCTTGAACATCGATTTTTTCGGTTGCTGGTGCTGTTTCTTCAACTTCTTGTTGTGGCACCAATTCATTATGCAATCCAGATTGACGAGAACCACTGACATCTGTTTTTGCAACAACCAATGACAGCAATGCGCATAAAATAAAGAATATTGTTGCCAATATCGCGGTTAAACGTGTTAAAAAGTTTCCCGCAGCGGATCCTGTTAATACGCCACCGAACATTGATGCCGCAGATGAACCGGACATTCCGGAACCTTCGGATTTTTGCAACAAAATTAAACCAGTCATTAAAACTGCGACGATAATCAATAAAACCAATAATATAGAAAACATTTTTATTCCTTAATTTTTACCTTTTGGTGATTGTAGTAATGTTTGGCTTAAATTGCAAGGATTTTTAACAAATTTTCTGCGGCATTTAAACTGGCCGCCTTTTTAGAAGCACCGACACCTGTTGCGGATTTGCCCAGTGCAGTCACAATAACTGTAAATTCAGGATTATGTGATGCACCTGTTGGTTCCATATATTTGTAAACAGGTAATGTTCCTGCATCATTTTTTTGTACAAATTCTTGTAATGCTGTTTTCGCATCTTTGGGTGCAACGATTTCAGATTCTGCATATTTTTTCCATAAATCAAAGATAACGGTACGTGCAGATTCAAATCCCGAATCCAAGAAAATAGCCCCCAGAATAGCTTCCATCGCATTGGCTAATATATGATTAATTTTTCCGCCTGTCATATGTCCATGACGTAATTGTTTTTCCAAATTTAATTCTTTGGCAACCATTGCCAATGTTTCAGTGGAAACCAAAAAAGCATGACGACGTGCCAAGCCACCTTCGGCATCATGCGGATACATTTCGTATAACATTTCTGCCACAGACAAACCCAATACACGATCACCAATAAATTCTAATCTTTCATTGTTATGTTTTGAATCAATGCCACTTTGTGTCAAAGCAAGATTTAACAATTCTTTGTTTTTAAATTCATAATTTAATTTCATTATTGTCTTTTCCCCATTCCAAATCTGTCCCAACGCATCTTATAACCCCAATTCCAAAACATTACCATTGGTGTATAATAATTGTGCGAATACCATATAAACCATACACGTCCCAATACATTATCACGATTTACATAAGACACCGCATTGGTGCGACTGTCTGCACTGTTGTCGCGATTGTCACCCATGAAAAACAAGTGTTTTTCAGGAACAGTAAATAATTCTGTATCGTCCAACGGCCCATTATCAACCATTTCAATAATACTGTGTTCAACACCATTTGGTAAAACTTCGGTATATTCAGTTGCTTTGAATACTCCGCATTCATACGGGGCGATTTTGCATATTTTATCTGATTTATATTCAATAGTATAATTAAACGGAGCAGGTGCATTATCAATCCAAATTTTGTTACCTTTGATAGACATATTTTCATGGTAATAACCCACAGAGCGCATAGATTTCGGTAAATTCGCCACAATATAAGGGCGTGGATTTTTCCTTTCCAACATTTTTCCATCAATGTATAAACGACCAGATTTCATTTGCACAGTTTGACCAGCAGTGGCAACCAATCTTTTAACATATTCGACATTTCCGCCTGGTTTACGGAAAACAATTATATCACCAACCTGGGGTTCGTGTGCTGCCCAAAATCGACCATCCCACATATTCCAAGAACCAAAAGGAAAAGAATACCGCGAATATCCGTACGGCCATTTTTGTACAAATATATGATCACCGACATGCAGTGAAGGTATCATTGAACCAGATGGAATATTAAATGGTTCTAACAATAAACTGCGAAATATAATTGCGATAAGACCACCATAAAAAATAGTGTCAAACCATTCGCGTGCAACATTACGATTTTTAGCGGGCATAAATAATTCCTTTTTTATTCTTGTGGTATTTTATACCTTGAAAACATTTCTTGCAAGTTTTAATATGTCAATATGATAAATTTAAATACGATTATTTTTAACGGTATGGATATCACAAAAATAGATGTCCAAATTCAATTATCATCAGGATTTGCAAAACCAGAATTTAATATTATTGGTTTGGCGGACAGGGCGGTCAAAGAATCCGCGGAAAGAATACGTAATGCGTTGGCTGCATTGAATTTATCTTTGCCATCAAAACGGTTAACAGTGAATCTGTCCCCGGCAGATATTGAAAAGACAGGTTCTCATTTTGATTTACCAATTTTGTGTGGGATATTATGTGCGATGGACATTTTGCCTGAAAATGAAATATCAAAATATGTGATAATTGGTGAAATAGGTTTGGATGGTGCGATTGTAAAAACAGATGGTGTTTTACCAGCCAGTGTCTGGGCAAATAAAAATAATTTGGGAATAATTTGTCCGGGACTTCAAGGTGGCGAAGCCCGTTGGGCAGGGCATACCAATATTTTGGCACCAAATCATGTTTTGGATTTGATAAATCATTTTCGTGGAACACAAATATTGCCTTTGCCGCAAATGGTGAATGTTGTTCAGGCAGATAAAAAAATTGGTGATTTATCAGAAGTGCATGGTCAAGCGGCCGCCAAACGTGCATTAGAAATCGCAGCAGCGGGCGGCCATGCAATGTTGATGGTTGGACCGCCAGGATCTGGAAAAACAATGTTGGCATCGCGTTTACCGACAATTATGCCTGAAATGACACCAAATGAAATATTAGAAACATCGATAATTTATTCTATTGCGGGAAAAATGGATGGGAAATCTTTGATATCAGAACGTCCTTTTCGTGCAATTCATCACACCGCCAGTGCGGTTGCATTGGCTGGGGGTGGATCTGATGCGAAACCAGGCGAAATATCTTTGTCGCATAATGGTGTTTTGTTTTTGGATGAATTACCTGAATTTAATCGGACAACATTGGAAATATTAAGACAACCAATGGAATCCGGAAAAATAGTCATATCACGTGCAAAAAGAAACGCGACATATCCGGCACATTTTCAATTGATTGCTGCGATGAATCCTTGTCCGTGTGGACATTTAGGAAATGCGGCATTATCTTGTTCTCGTGCCCCCAGATGTGCGGAAGCATACCAAAATAAAATATCTGGTCCATTATTGGACAGAATAGATTTACATGTTGATGTAGATGCGGTCAATCCATGGGAAATGAATACAAAATCAGAAACACCATCGGAAACCAGTGCACAAATTCGTGAACGTGTTGTGCGTGCACGTAATCGTCAAATTACACGTCAAGGTTATGTTAATGCATTATTGGATGGTGGTGATATGGATAAATATGTTGTATTAAATGAAGAATTAACAACGTTTTTGAATACAGCCGCTGAAAAAATGGGTATGTCGGCACGTGGATATAATCGTATCAAACGTATTGCACGTACAATCGCAGATTTAAACGACAGGGATGAAATAATAATGTCTGATTTAGCAGAAGCATTGTCCTATCGTCCAATTAATCGTGGAAAATATGGCGTACACAGGTAATTTTTGTTTTATTATCAATTTATTTTCCCAGTTGGTTTATTTGAATCGCCTTTATTATTATCTGTTGCTTTTTTATTATTATTATTTTGTTCTTTTGGTTTTTCCCCCTGTTTAGCATCATCTAATTCTTTCTTTGCCTTTTGGGTGTCTAATGAACGATTCAGTGCACCAGATGTGACCAATCCAACCGCCGTTCCAACCCCAGAACCCAACATTGCAGCCGATGCACCTGTTTGGGCACGTGTTTCACGATACGCGTTTTCTTTGAATGTTGTTGCGTTTATACCAAACCATTCTTGCATACAAATAAATGTGTCGCCTGCATATCTTTTGCGTGAAGCCATCGGTGTGTTTTGATTAGTTCCCGCAAAGAAATTCACAGTATAAACACAATCAAATGTACGTTCATCAAACATTGCACCCATTGATGCGCATGTCTGTTTCATTTTATCACGCAAAGCGTACAATCTTTCTTCGTCTTTTTTGATGTCTTTTTCGGCATTTTCACGTAATTTACCAGTTATAACACCAATACGTGATGCCAATCCAGAATCGTATTCCATGCATTCTTTGGCAATAGTATTACATTTTTGAATTGCTGCATCTGCCGATGCTTTGCCTAAACATTTTGTATATGTTGTTCCGCATTCATTTATAAT
>Ga0247609_10006098_pt1 | contig 11663 bp, 4 predicted proteins | sample 172DNAGHGlowgp2_FD_193487 | JGI IMG/M metagenome (GOLD analysis project Ga0247609, IMG submission 193487) | Sheep rumen microbial communities from Palmerston North, Manawatu-Wanganui, New Zealand - 1728 DNA GHGlow gp2 | ecosystem: Host-associated > Mammals > Digestive system > Stomach > Rumen ... | reverse complement strand
CACCAGCTTGTAAGCCTCGTTCAGGGCGACCATTTTAGTGTCGTCGCCGTTGTTCTTGTCGGGATGGTATTGCTTAGCCAAGCTACGGTAAGCCTTCTTGATTTCCTCGTCGGACGCTGTATTTTCAACACCTAAAACTTCGTAAGCGGTCATGTTTTACCTCATTTTAATAAACTACATCAAAAGCAAGTGGATTTTCGTATGGACGCGTTCGATTTTATCAAAGACTGTCAAAAGAAATGTGCAAACGGAAAGGCAATCCGTGCATCTTTCCAACCAAAGAAGGGAGCAAAGGCCCGTGCTCATGCAAAAGTGGGTTTCCCCGAATACGGAATGAGCAGCGTTCCCGGTGAACATTTCGGTTCGTCATCGACTCCGACTAGCACCAGCCCAGTCGTCATGGGAACAAGTACGGTCGGGACAAGCGGACCGGTAGCCGACATCGGCATGGGTTCCGGAGGCATGGCTGGCGAGGCCGTTGCACCGACCGGTGTCGACGCCGTCATGGAAAGCTTCGAAAAGGAACATCCGTCCAGCGACGTTGTGTCCGAAATCCGAAAGCTTCTCGAAAATGTCCGTAAGGGCAACGGCGTACTCTACCACGGTTGCGACGGAGCCCAGGCTACCCAGATGGAGTCGGCAAACCCGGCACCGATAGAAAACTCGCAGATTTCCGCCCTTGCGGCGGCGTGCGAGGCGTCTCTCAACGCGTTCAAGAACTACACCGGATTCGACTACACGGTTCTCCGAAAATAACGGTCAGTTATATTGCAATAAAGAAAAGCAGTGAGTTACCTCACTGCTTTCGTTTTATTCTCCAGCGCCGTAAACGGTTGGTACGAAATCTTCATCCTCGTCAGATTTCGCCTCTTCTGGAACTGGTTCTGGCACCGGTTCTTTCTTAGGCTTGATATTAACCGTCGGAGTGTTGGTTTTCGATTCCTCTGGCTTCGGCTTCTGAACACGAGGCGGAACCGACTTAAGATCCTTCACATCATAAATCGGCGTATCGTTAACCAGCTTAGTCGCGTCCTTCTCGTCAACGTGGCGTCTAGTAAGTACACCGACTTGAACAAGGAACTCCCGATAGAATGCGGTCGGATTGAAATCCTTAGTACCATTTGCCGTAGCATGGTCATAGGCGTTCACGACCATAGACTGGTACACTTCCTCGGTGAACCATCCAAAACGAGGTATGTTGACCATGTCGTCATCGAAGCTTGGCGTAATAACCGGAGTAGTCAATGACTTGACATCGTCATATTTCGTTTTAGACTGGGTAGCATCTTCAATAACATAATTGACATACTTTGGACTTACTCCGGTCAAGTAGTACATAATCATATTCTCCAGCTGTGTCGATGCAAAGTCGTATAACCGCATGCCAGAATCTTGGAGAAGTTCTGTCCTATGATTAAGTAAGTCATTGACAATAGCCTTAACCCAATAATCCATAGTACGAGAATCAATTGTATACTCACCAACATTTAGCCGATAAGCTCGACCATTAGAAATGCTTGTAATATCGCCACCATGTTCAAGCATGTCTTTTACATCATCAACGAGAACGTCAAAATCACCGGCGCTTTTACCGCCACCAGTTATGGAATAATACGGGTCACGACGTAAGTGAGCGAGTTTCTGGCGAGCTGGGCTTGACTGTCTGGCAGCCGGAATTATATTCTCAGATTCGTCGTCATCACTTTCATCATTGCCAACCGTACGGTCGACAATACCTTGTTCAATTTTTTCCATCATGTTCTGCTTGAGAATATCAGCGGCGTCTTTCCAGGTATTATCCGGTGCTTTCGCAGACAGTATCTCATTAACGAGCTTTTCCATGACTTCACGTTCAGAACCGCTAACGTCGGCAAAGTATCCCTTCGGAGCACCAAACTTCGGATTCAAGCTCTGTAACTTGGAGAACATTACATAAAGGTACTTAGTGTCATCACGCTTTAGAAGACTATTTCGAGTAGATTGAGACCAGTTAAATAAACCACTGGCTCTACGTACATCGTCTCCGCTCAATGAATCCGGAATACCGGCAACCAATTCGGTAATTTCATCAACCCAGTCGATATCGACCGTAGACAACTCGTTACTGAGCCGTTCCGGGAATACGTTGAGTTCGCGAGAAACTTGACCAAGCTTATCGACCGAGAATTCCTTGTCGTTCTTCAAGGCATCCTTTGCGACGGCGACAATAGCCGACTGAGCATTTTTCATGCCAATACTAGCCGTTGCCGTAATTACGTCGGCAATAGGAGTATCCATATCATTGGCAAGTGCATATACGGACTTGATTGCAGCCTTCATAGCATCGGTGAACTTATACTGCTGATTGACCGTAATTTCTCCAGTAAGGTCATCAATTTTACCAAGACGAGACACGATGATATCGCGGACATATTCACGAGCAGACTTGACACACTTAAGAAGAACTGTCTGGTTCACCTTGTAGTTAGGGTCATTCCAATCGATGATACCAGATGCGTCAATAGGATTGACTGGGTTAAACCAAGACGCAACCAGTTCATCGCTATGCTCATCTACTTGCATAGCTCCGTTGGACGCTGGGTCAAACTTATTATTGTCGAACGAGTATCTAGTACGTACTGGTTTGTAATCAGTAGCCGTTCCAGCCGTTCTACCTTCGCCAATCTTAAAGAACTCCTTACCAAGAATCTCGATGTTTGCACCGCCTACCAAGTTACTCAAGGTATTCTTTGTAATCTTATAATCCTTATTTTCGGCGCGTTCGTCATCGATGATGGCGTTCATCAAAATCTGTTGCGGAATAGACGTAGCATTGTCGTCAAATAGCATATCATTTCCGACCAAGCTACTTCTAACTGAGTTGGTTCCGCGAGCCGCACGAGTTGCGTCGGAATAGCGTTCATCGCTATTGACCAAGCTGCGGTCGAAAATAGCCATAGCTTGACCCAAGTTATACGCATACAAGGCAACGTCCGGATTTTTAACCAGTTCAGCTTGCAATTCACTACTGTAAGACTCACGTTCCCTCTTTTCGTCATCATTGACGACTTCAGTATCGTTCATCGAACGAGGACGGAAGAACGTACGAGCAAACGCATCAATCGCATTGTCAGCACGTACCTCTTCGTCAATAAGCTGACCAGTCTTCTCGTCATTCTTTTGTTGGGTCTTCATCGGTATACTATGACGATAATGCAAGCCAGCCGTATTGTTCAACGTATTTACGATATCCTCTTGACGAGGTTGCACAATGGGCCCAATCTTATTGATGCACTTGACAAAAGCAACTAACTGGTCGTCAACGGGTTGACCGTTAACATTGTTAATCGTGTCAAGAACCGCGTCAAATACCCTTGCCGATGCCGGATTTCCACTTGCATTAGCGACATACTGTTTTGTCGTTTCCGTAAGGTCACGCACTTCTTGCAAGTCGATATTTTCTTCACCAAAGACATACTCGCCCATAACGGCAAGCACATGGGAAATCGTGCTAGCATCACTGTTGGTGTATGCATGCTCAATCTCGTTTTCCGTATCAGTACGAGAATCGTCAACCTGTTTTGCACCAGCAACGTAGTCCATTGCGGATTTAACTTCATTTACAGAAAGCTTACCGCTTGTGATACAGCCATAGGCAAGCTTTGCAACCTTAGCTTCGACGGTATCGCCAGAAAGCACCGACTTAATCTGTTCATCAAGCTTTGTCATGGTTTCCGACGTGGTCTTAAGCTTATGCTTAAGAGACCAAGCAGACTTGCGCTGTGCATCGCTCAATACAGATTCGTCATCTGGGCTAAATTCACCCAACAGCTCGCTATACTTGTCATATGACGTCTTGGCCGCCATTTTCTGGGCTATTACATCAAGAACATCAGACAATACCGGGTTTACCGGCTCAAGATTTAAGGTATAGGGTTCACGATCGAGCTCATCATCGATCGCTTTAGCTTCGGCATTATGAATATTTTCGAGATTATACGGAGAAACAAGGTCTAATGGCTTAGAATCGTCCAAATCAACGTTTTCAGCGTCAAAATCTTCGTCAAGCTCGACTGAGTTCTCTTCAACGGTAGACGCATTACCAATTCGTCTCAGCTGAATCAGTGCCTGAGTAGCGTAATTGAGCGTGTTAAACTTAGAAAAGTCATGAGACCCCTTTTCATCGGACGTAGTCAGTTTTGCCAACCAGGCTTGCACTTGACGTATTGTCCGGGTATCCAGTTCTGGCTGACCGTTTATCTGTTTCGAGTTAGCCAAATCAATAGCACTATTCCATCCGTCAATTAGAATGTGAGCATTTGCATATTCCTCGTCAAGAATCGGATTATCGAAGTTAGCCATGATATCCTTCATCTTTGCAGTCACATACTTGGAAGCGTCTCGAACCCAGCCTTCCCAGCGAGCGAACGTTGTCGGACTGAACGCAATCTTTAAATAATCACCAGACTTTGTCGCGACAGCCTTATCGTCACTAGAAATAGAAATAACACCTTCTGGATGCTGAGCATCCCTAGCCATACCAGTCTCAGTAGCAACGGTCAAGAACTTCTTAACATTCTCAGTAAGCGTGTTAACCTTACCAGCAACATTTGCGTCTGTAAGTGTACCGCCGTTCTTGTTGTAGACATTCGCCATGAACTTCGACATTTTCATGGCACCAAGCAAATTATTAATGGACGCGTTCTGTGCTTCTGCGGTTGCCAGCTCGGCATTTGCCGTCTGACCAGCATAAGCCTTTGCTTCGGCAACCAAGAACTTATTGACGGACGCGGTTACACTAGGATGACCAATGGTCAACATAGATTCAAGCTTAGGAATCGACGCATAAATATTTTCACGAACGTTTTTGGTTTGGTTACTAGACTTAATAGACGGGCAAGCCTTCAAGAAGGCGTTGACCGGCTTGGTAAATGCCATACATACCTTAGCGGTACGGGTCAGCATATCACCCACATCGATCGGTGTTTCGTCGGCTTTCTGATTTTTAGTATTTCCAGTTTTACCGAGTGCAGACGCAGCTCGTACCAACGCACTACGCTGTGCGACGTCGGAATCAGCCGGAAGGAATCCCATTCTTTGAAGATTCTGAATCGTTTTGTCGCGGTTAAGACCAGCTTTCACGCGGGCAACATTTGCCTTTGATTTTTCATTTGACGGTGATACATACGGAGCTTCACTGCCAATACGGTTAATTGTTTCCGATGTTAGCGGGTCAATTTCACGAGCATCGTCAAATACGCCCTGCTTAAGCATAGACATGGGCTCAATACCAATCAATACACCCCAGTAATAAAATGCTTCACCTACGGAAACACAGACTAATTGTGGAGCAATATAACCATGAGCCTTTGCCTTTAAGTCGCCAAATGAAATCTCATCAATTGCATCATGTGCATCCTCACCATCGGCATGTTCATCCTCACCATCGACAGAGAATTTACTATTTGCACTAGATGAAAAAATCTGGACAGAATTACCGGTATTGGTAAACAACTTGGATATTGTTTTTCCAATCGAAGTCAAGCTAGTCGTCTTTTGACGGTCAGTCGGACTATCCTCACCGAAACAATATGCAAATTCCGGAATATAATGATGACCATGAATATGTCCAGACCCAGTCGCAATAAATACAGTACAAATTACATCAATAAGCTTCGGCAAAAAACTTTTATATTCATTAGAATCTGCCTTAAACTCTTTACACTCGTTGGCAAAATCTGTAGCGAAATCAGGGCTTTCAAGATATTCACACATCTTGTCATGGCATTCCAATACATACTCAGTCTGGCTAGAGCACAACGACTTAATGGCGTTCTCGATAGCGGTCGGTGAAACACTGGCTTTAGCACCAGTTGTCACCGAAATTCCACACTTGTTAAATAGTAATTTGACCGCACTAAGGATGTCATGTTGAATAACCGACGTCGGAGAAGTACGTTTTGTCGCATAACCTTTAAACTTATCAGAGAAATTGGCAACAAAAAGCTTTGCGAAACGATTCGCTGTAAATTGGGTGTCCGGACTTAAAATAGACCACTGGGAATCGCTCGGTGCATCCAAATCCTTTTTCATCATGTTATTAGGGTCATTGTCCAACTGGTTAGTCGTTCTTCTTTCAATTCCGTCAATATACGGAGTATCTTTCATATGGGTCGGGTCTAACGACGTAACATAATTATACAACATGTCGACCTTATTAGAATATCGACCATCATGGATTTTAGAGCCAGCACTTGGATATACAATATCAGATGCAATCAGCATCCACGTTGCATAATCGACGGACTTTTCAACATTTTCTTTTTTAAGCCCAACTTCAGCGGTCGCATCATACACAAATGCTTCACATGACTTAACTACTGGTGCCAAACGGTCTAGCTCGTTATTTACAATTTCATTAGCTCGAGTATCAGCATCCAAGCCAGAACCTTTTAAGTGCTTTGTCTTTATTCTAACCGACGATATAACTGCATCGGCAAACCGTATACTGGCGTTTCGAACGGCGTCGCCTCGTTTAGAGCGAGCAATATTATTCCAGTCAGTAAATGCAAGACGAGCTTTATCCATTGCTTCTTTTTTATCAGATTTCACCTTGTCAAGCAACTCAAGTAGTTTTTCAGCAAACCCAGGTATGGTCAAGGCGATAATAACTAGGTATTTACGAATATAGTCAGCTTGAGATGGATAATTTGGATATCTCAGACCATTCGCATAGTCGCCACTCATCCCTTTACGAATAGTATCAAGTATCCCCTTTACTACGTCGTTGCTACTTACTTGGTTATATGCATGGAAAGTCGAATCGCTCGTGGATTTACCCTTGCCAACGTAATCATCCAATACTTGACGTGCATTGTCATACGCATCGACAATATCATTCGGACTCATAGATTCTATTAACGGTCGAAACATATCTTATTCCAGTAGTTTTGTTCGTAGTTTATATCATTTTTAGAATATCTATCAGAAAAATATTATAAACTACGAAAAAAGCAGACGAGCACTATTATGGCAAGTAATGTAATGGACAGTATTTTAGCCGGACTTACGTCATCCGAGCCAAATCAAATTTCAGATCAATTTCAGCAAGCATTTATTGCCGCAATTAGCCAAATCGGTGACGGCGGTGCCAGCAATGGTCTAACTGCTGACGGTATCAAGAAATTTTTGATTGACCATATCCAAAACACACCATATAACAAGGACATATCATTACCGGGAACATTAATCCCGATACTAGTCGATGCCGCCGTCATCGCTTTTGCATTGACAATTCAAGATTCAAATGATTCCGTCCGTAGCTACATATTCAATCACTTGGTCAGCCAGTCCAATACAAATACGAAGTTCGTACTCGGGTCATTTTCCGAGTGTCTTACCAAGCCATACTCGGAAATACAAGGTGTAAACGAATATAACGCTATCGCCGACCAACTGACTCGGGGAAATTCGGTGGATTTTGGCAACATCCAAACCGCTGATGATTTTGATATTGACATAATTGGCGATTTGGAAAAATATAATGCATCAAAACAATCAGACTCGGTAGACCAAGCTGTAGAGGACGATAATAAAGAGGGTACGGCGGAATCCATTGTAAACGATACCGGTAACAATTCTGAAGAAAAGACTAACAGTGTTGACAAATCTGAACCTTCAACAGAGAATCTCGACCAGACAGACATTCTCAATACGGTGAATACAAGTTTAAATGAATGCCAAACTCAATATAATACCATAGTTACGTCAATAACCGAAATCAAGAAGGTATTGCCTTCTCTTCAATCAGCAATTAGTAATTTTGATCAAGCATCGGCTAAAAATTTAATTATAAAGGCATCTGACCTAAATAGGCAATTGATTGAGGCAATTAACAATTTCAAAATAGAATATCATAATCTATCCGGTAATTATCAAAATGTTGAGCCAAAAACGCAGTCCATGACGGACCAATATAATACATATACCGTGATTTTCAACAAGGTACCTACCTTTGAACAAACTTACAATACAAATAAAACAGAAATCGATAATGCCGATGTCTCCATTACGAAAATGGCTTCTGCTTTGAATGGCAAAATTACGGAAATAGCATCTAGAGTTGACAAGCTTAATCCAAGCGAACCAAATTTTCAAGCTGATAAAGACAAAGCATTAACTGACATTAACGCTCTTACAGATCTAGTTGCAAACCTTACTATTGAATCGGAAAAAGTAACATTAGCAGAGAAACTTGCACAGTTAGCAAACAAAATACCGGACGCGCATCCCATCCAAGCGGATGCCAGTATTGAGAATAACACAGACAACAGCAATATTATCCACAAATATACCGAACCTGGAAATCCTTCGTCTATCATAATCCCATCTGACTCTGGTAAAACCGAGTTCAGTTGGTCATCTAATGTCAATCCTATGAACAATTCCGGACCAGCCGTCGGTTTTGGTGAGAAAACCCAACTTACCAAAGACTCAATTCCGTCAGATTTAAACGAACCCGAAGATAAAGCTGAGCCAAATATTCCAGAGCCAGCCGAAATTCCGGAAACCGTGCAAGACGAAGAGGAACCGGTCGCAGCTCGCACTCGTTCCCCGATTAAGTTCACGTTGCCGTCTGGTTTTGGACAACCAGTAAGTACTGCCGTCTGGAATACCCCGGTCATTACCGACTTCGGCTATCCGTTCCTCAACTTCAGCAGCGAGGCGTTCACCCATCTGTTCAAGACCAAGGACGAGGCAGACCGCAAGCGTACGTTCAAGAACATCAAGAAGATGCTCAAGGAAGCCAAGAAACGCTACGGAGGCATCTGGAAAGCCATCTACGGCTCTTCCCTTGAACTTCTCAAGAAGTACGCAGCCGACCCAGGCAAGATTTGCGTTCCGAACTACCTCAAGGTCGATTCAGACATCCTTGACAGCGATTCGGCAACGGTCACCGTTACCGGAATCAAGTACTACAGCGTCGACCCGTCCTACGAAAAGACTGTCGAAGTGCCGAGAGAGTTCCTGGAGTCGTTCTACGACGTTCTGGACTATACCAAGGCGTTCAAGACCTACGTCAAGTTTGCCGACGGTCTGACAGCTCAAGAGCTTGCAGACGACATGGCTGACAACGGCGGTCGTTCCCAGTTCTACTTGCTCGTACCGAAACAAGCCAAGTACAGCCGTAGCGACGTCAAGAGCGGTACGCTGTTCTCCGCTCTATTCGGCGGTGTCAAGTGCGTAATGCTCAAGACGGTCTTCCGTGGCAAGCGAGGTTGCTTCATAATCGATAAGAAGGCGTCGCTGAGCCTATTCTCTGATATCAATTAAAAACGAGCCTTGCGAAAGCAAGGCTTTTTGATTTTTTTATAAACTGCTGAAAAAGTAATAGCGAGATTTATATGTCTATTCATCCAGCTCTACAAGAGCTCTTCAACTCTTTCAAAACCAAGTGCTCCGACGGTACAAGTGGAGCTGAACTCTGCTATAACTCCGACTCTGACAAGGGTTTCATCAACTATTTCGAATCCGACGGTACTTCGGCTAACATCTTTGTCGAGTCCATCGACAGCACGGTTCATGCTCGCTACAGCACAGACGAATCTGGCAAGGCTATGTTCGAGAGCGAATATCCTATCGGTTCTACCGATGCCGACTCTATGGTCGAAGACATCATATCCGGTGCTCACCTCTGTCACGAAGCCCAAGAAACCCATGCACTCAACGAAGCCGATGACGTTGAACACCTCCGAGCAATCCTTGAGATGGGTTACGGTCCGACCAAGCCTATCGTGCTTGAATCTGAAGAAGATAGTTTGGTCGATGATACAAGTGTACCTAAACTTAAAGCCAGTAACGGTGTGTTTGATGATGACAATGGTACCGGACCGACACTAACAGCACAAAATGGTAACTCTCAGAACGTACAACAGAGTAACTCTCAGAACGTACAACAGAGTAACTCTCAGAACGTACAACAGGATAACTCTCAGAAAGCACAAAAGAATGAATCTCCGATAGAAGACGAACCGGGTATTTTCGAAAAGAAATATCCAAAGCTCACCGAAGCCATTAAAAAGCGTTTGGCGAAGATTTCCGGCGCGTCAGAACGTCTACTTGGATACTTGAACAAGAATGAAAAGCGACTTGGAGAAATTGAATCTGAGAACTCCAAGTTATCCTCTGATAGTCCGATGGATATTGACAATAATGTTAAGTTCCTTGTACAACGTTATAATAGCAAAGCGTCTGAAGCTGATCAAATTAACCTTGAGGTTCGTGGTACCGAACCATCTCCTGAACCAATTGGTGACCTAAATAAGGTTCCAGAAATCGATATGCCGGCAAAACTGTTTAACCGTCCTCCGGTTTCCCTTGACGAAGCATGTGCCACTATGCGTTTCGGCTATCCGGTAATCAACTTCGGTAGCGACACCATCAAGGACATCCTTCGTGAGAACGACGAGGCGTACGTCAAGTCGCTTATCAAGGAATTTGTGAAAGAAGTGAAGGGAACAAAGATTCTAGTTCCGCTGAAAGGATTTTTCGGCGGTTCTGGCTGGCAAGGTATTCGTGATAAGATCCGTCTCATCGGTGCAGCAAAATGCTTTCCGTGCGTCCACAAGCCATTAAAAATCAACGGTAGCGACATTAATACCATGTTCGAAGGTGATGCTCAAGCCATGATTAACGTGCATCCGATTAATACTAAGTCGAGCGCAATCAAGGAATCTGTAGACAACATGTCTGAAAATGCATTGCTCGAAGCAAACGGCAATATTGACGGTAATCCAATTCAGGCTCCGATTTCCTACCTTGCACAGTTCTATACCGTTGCAAAGCCACAGACCCCGGAAGGAATGGCTAAGTATACTCGCTATATGAGCCAGGACGATTTTAAAAATATTAAGGCGGCACTCACTCCTGAAGACGTCGAAGCGGCAAAGAAATCTGGTCGTCCGTTGCGCGAAGCCTTGCTTATCGCCTATGTTCATAGAAAGAATGGTAGACTTCCTTACTACATTCTCGTCCAGCGTCGTTCCAATCCGAAAGAAAAAATCCGGATTTCTCAAAAACCGTTCCACGCGGGAATGTATATTGTCAAGTCAATTGACCCAGTAACCCAGAACCAAATCGGTTACTTCGTCGACAAGAAGACTCGTCTGAACCTCTTCGAACTCGGTTAATCGATGGATACTTCCTTGCTACTGTCACAGCTCGCCTACGGGCGAGCACTCCTTGAGGACAACGCGGCCTCCTTCATCAAGAGGGTCGATTCCGTGCGTTACGAAAAAGGACGGAAGCTTGAGCACTACTACGAAAAGCTGACCGCCGACAAGCAAGGAAACGCCGTCGTCGTCTTCCGCATACCGTCCGAGAGGAACAAGTCCCAGAAGGACCCGAGCAAGCACAAGTTCTACCACTGCTTCGTCGACATCATTCCGAAGGATACGACTCTGTTCAACCTTGCCAAGTCAACGGCAAGGCTCGGCGAGCGTATCCAGGTATTGAAAGATGCCGACATCAAGTTCTTCTGCACTTGCCCGGACTTCAACTGGTCCGGCATGAAGTACAACGCGAAGCACGTCAACGACAGCTTCTCGGTCGACCACCATGCCGACGACGACTTCGACGACCACGGCGAAGACATCAACCCGAAAGTCAGAGACCCAGAACACAAG
>Ga0247609_10006097_pt1 | contig 11664 bp, 12 predicted proteins | sample 172DNAGHGlowgp2_FD_193487 | JGI IMG/M metagenome (GOLD analysis project Ga0247609, IMG submission 193487) | Sheep rumen microbial communities from Palmerston North, Manawatu-Wanganui, New Zealand - 1728 DNA GHGlow gp2 | ecosystem: Host-associated > Mammals > Digestive system > Stomach > Rumen ... | reverse complement strand
AATGTTGTATTGTAATGAATAGTGCAGAATTCGTGGATCTCATCATCTGATCCGGGAGCCTGTCCGCCGAACTGGTTGCAGGGGATGTCAAGGATCTCAAGACCCTGGTCGTGGTAATCCTGATAGAGCTTCTCGATGGGGGCATATTGGGGAGTAAATCCGCAGCCTGTCGCAGTGTTTACGACAAGTATGACCTTTCCTTTGAGGTCTGAAAGCTTTAATGTCTCACCTTTTCCTGTGGTAACTTCGTAATCGTAGATCATGTTGCTTCTCCTTTCAGGGTAATTATCTGTTCTTGCACTTTGCGTTTTCCATATTGTTCAGAGCTTTATAAGTGAGGATGTAAAGCAACTTAAACTCTTCTTCACTAAGACCGACACAGGCTGCGATGCAGGGAGGGATCTTGAGTGCTTCGTCCCTTAATTCCATGCCTTTTTCCGTGATGCTCAGGATCAGAAGTCTCTCGTCTTCCGGATCTCTTCTTCTTGTCAGATATCCGGTGTTCTCGAGCTTTTTGAGAACAGGGGTGAGCGTTCCGTAGTCGAGATGGAGCTTATCGGCAAGTTCCCTTGAAGAAACGCTTTCAGATTCCCACATGACCATCATGACGATGTACTGTGTATAAGTAAGCCCGAGCTTTTTCAGATATGGATTGTACTGGCTTACCAGTTCCTTGGAGCATGCATAGAGGGGGAAGCATACCTGATTTGAAAGCTTGAGTGATTCGTACTTATTTGTGTTTTTCATATCTGTTCATCTCTTCTAATTGATTTTGCACAATTTACTTGTGTCAAAGTAATTATCATACGAATGATCCGCCTTGTCAATAGGGATTTCTAAGATTTTTCCGGGTAACCGATATATTGATGGCACATGACCGGCATTAACCGTAAAGACAAAACGAATCTATGACTCGTTTACCAGTTTGCCGGTAATGTGTTCCGGTATAAGCTCAAGACACTGCACACGAGGGAAAGCATGTTCCAGCTCATGTGCCAGATATTCTTCGTCATCGGTGAATTTGCGGCAGATCTCCGTACAGATCATCTTTGCTTTTTCACTGTCTTCAACAAGCTTTATCCTTCCGAAAACGATCACGCTGCTGATGTTCAGCGCCCACTCGCCGTCTTTGCGGAAACCCTGGTCCATGACACAATAGCTTGCCTTGTCACATGCTTTGACGGAATCGATCTTGTGGCCTTCTTTTGCGCCGTGAAAATAGAGCCTGCCGTCATCTTCACAGTACCAGTGATCCAGCGGGATACCGTAGGGGTAACCATTATCGCCGATCAGGGAGAGGACTCCTCTCGGCTGTTCCTTGAGAATGCGGATGCATTCCTCATTACTTATCTGCTGCTTGAACCTGCGCATCTCTCTGAACATATGCTGCCCCGTTTCTGAAAAGGATCAGCCTTTGAGTGCGGCGCCGCAATTGAATGCATCACCGACCTTGTCGCCTAATCCGATGTATGTGTTGTTGCAGGGATCGAAAGTGATCGGCTTCAGCTTCCCGGGATCTATCTTTCCGTCAGTGACAACGCTCTCATCGGCGGAGACGTTTACGATCTCGCCTATAAGGATGCCGTCCTCAAAACTTTTTACCTTGCACTCAAGTGCCATGGGAAGTTCATCGATAAGGGGAGCATCGACGAATGAACTTTTCGTTGCGTGAAAACCGGCACGTGCAAACTTATCGGGAGTATTATCTGCTGATTCGATACCGACATAATCGCAGGGCACCACCTGGCCTTCAGTGGCCATGCTCACGGTAAATGCGCCGCGCACAGCAAGATTTTTGGTGGTCTTATGTTCTGAAAGACTGATGGTTATCTCCTTAAAGTCGGTGGTGATGCCCCATGCCGCGTTCATTGCGTTCGGCACACCGTTCTCATCGTAGGTTCCGATGATAAGGACCGGCTGGGGAAACATGATGGGTTTTGCTCCAAAATCAATTCTGCTCATATCAGATCCTCCAAAAAAAATAATAAATACACTATACCACAACGGCTCATGCATGAGTTCCCGGAGACTGAAGACCGGGATGTGATCCTGAACCTCTGCAACAGGTCACTTAAGGGATATACCGCTCTTTATCAATGATGCCTTTATCGCATCGAAAGTCGTATCGCTTATGAAACGTTCTATCCTGGCGGCATCCTCGTCAGCGGTCTTCTCATCGACACCTAATCCTATCAAGTGACGGGTGAGCAGCAGATGGCGTTCGTATATGTGTTTTGCGAGTATTATCCCGCCTTCGGTCAGTCTGATAAAACCGTTTTTGTCTTTTCTTACCAGACCCCTTTCTTTGAGTGAATTCAGGGCACGGCTGACAGAGGGCCTTGAGAAGCCCAGATAGTTACTGATATCTTTTCCGCGGATCTTATCAGATTCCAGCGAGAGAATATATATTGCCTTAACATACATTTCGCCGGATTCCAAAATGGCCATGAGAACGGCTCCTTTTTCGAAAAGTTAGCAATAACTTACCAAAAAGAAAACAGGATATCAATAGAAAATTCAGTGATTTCATATAAAGTAATACTTGACGCGTTAGCGATTGCTAACTATACTTGTAAGCGGTTAGCCAATACTAACTTATTATATATGCGCGGTTAGATAGATTAACCTGCGGACAAGGAGCGTGGTTATGATGCCTCTCGTTTATGCGGAAGTAGGGCAGCCTCAGATCATCAGAAAGATCGGCGGCAGTCCGGAGGTAAAGAAACATCTTGAGGACATGGGTTTTACTGTCGGCAGCGAGGTAAGTGTCGTCAGCGCGATCGGAGAGAACCTGATCGTGAAAGTGAAAGAAAGCCGTGTGGCAGTCAGCGATGAATTAGCAAAGAAAATAATGATATAGGAGGAGCAATAAGTGAGGACTTTAAGAGATGTAAAGGTGGGTGAGACCGTTAAGGTCAAAAAGCTCAACGGAGAAGGCGCGGTAAAGCGCAGGATCATGGACATGGGCATTACGAAGGGTGTTGAGATCTATGTCCGCAAGGTGGCACCTCTCGGTGATCCGGTTGAAGTCACGGTAAGAGGATATGAGCTTTCACTTCGTAAGAATGATGCAGAGATGGTCGAAGTAGAGTAAAGAGAGGGGAAACATAAATGGCAAACAGTGAAATAAAGATCGCATTGGCGGGCAACCCGAACAGCGGTAAGACAACGCTCTTTAATGCTTTGACAGGTTCGAACCAGTTTGTCGGAAACTGGCCGGGAGTAACTGTCGAGAAGAAGGAAGGCAAACTTAAAAAGCACGAAGGTGTAACGGTCACGGACCTTCCCGGAATCTACTCCCTGTCACCATATACATTAGAGGAAGTAGTCGCGCGTAATTATCTTATCGATGAGAATCCTGACGTTATCCTCAACATAGTTGACGGTACTAACCTGGAGCGCAACTTATATCTCACGACACAGCTTACCGAACTTGGAATTCCTGTCGTAATGGCAGTCAACATGATCGACCTCGTCAACAAGAACGGCGACAAGATCGATCTTAATGCGCTGTCAAAGCAGATGGGCTGCAAGGCAGTTGCTATCTCAGCCCTCAAGGGAACAGGTATCATGGAAGCAGCTGAAGAAGCCGTTAAGGCGGCAAAGAACACAAAGACTGTTCCGCCTCACACATTCTCAGGTCCGGTCGAACATGCACTCGCACATATCGAAGAAGCGGTTCTCCATGACATGAATGAAGATAAGCAGAGATGGTATGCGATAAAGATCTTCGAGCGTGATGAGAAGATCATTGCGAAGCTCAATATCTCCAAAGAGAAGATGGAGCATATAGAGAAGGACATTGCATCCGCCGAGAAGGAACTCGATGATGACGCCGAGTCCATCATCACGAACGAGAGATATGTCTATATCGCCTCAATAATCAAGACATGCTATAAAAAGCAGAACAAGGCAAAGCAGTCCACATCGGATAAGATCGATAAGATCGTTACAAACAGGATCCTGGCGCTGCCGATCTTTGCAGCCATCATGTGGGTGGTCTACTGGATCGCTATGATGGCATTCGGTGCGAGCGCAACCGACTTCACGAATGACCAGATCTTCGGTGACGGCTGGTATCTCTTCGGTATCGGACGTGCCGGCTATGAGGAGATGGTCGATGAGTGGGCAGGAGAGACTGTGTTTGTTGATGATGTCAAGACTGTCATCGATGCGGCAGCAGATGCAGATATAGCAGGTGCAGAGAATCTTCAGGGAGACTTTGAAGACGGCGATTTCGGCGCATTCGAAGAGGACTTCGGATTCTATGCTGATGAGTTCGATGAGAACGGTTTCGATCTTGCCGGAACCCTTGAAGCAACCGGCGCTCTTGATGAAGAAGGCGAATTTACCGCACCCGGAATGGATGAGGTCGAAGGCGCAATATTCGTTCCCAGCATCCCCGATCTTGTAAGTTCAGGTCTTGAGGCTGCCGGCGCGAATGAATTTGTAACAGGCCTTGTAGTTGACGGTATCATCGGAGGCGTCGGCGCAGTATTGGGATTTGTTCCCCAGATGCTCGTTCTCTTCTTCCTCCTTGCATTCCTTGAATCATGCGGATACATGGCAAGAGTTGCATTCGTGCTTGACCGTATCTTCAGAAGATTCGGTCTTTCCGGCAAATCCTTTATCCCTATGCTCGTATCTTCAGGATGCGGTGTTCCGGGCATCATGGCATCAAGAACTATCGAGAGCCAGCGTGACCGCAGGATGACCATCATGACAACAACATTCATTCCCTGCGGCGCTAAGCTTCCTATCATCGCACTCATTACGGCGGCGCTTTTCCGTCATACTCTCTGGAGAGGTTCATGGGTAGCTCCCGTAACGTACTTTATAGGTGTTGCTGCAGTTATCATCTCCGGTATCCTTCTTAAGAAAACAAAGATGTTTGCTGGAGATCCCGCTCCGTTCGTAATGGAGCTTCCCGCATACCACTGGCCGACAATAGGCAACCTCTTAAGATCAATGTGGGAGAGAGGCTGGTCCTTCATCAAGAAAGCAGGAACAGTCATCCTTATCTCATCTGTCCTTATCTGGTTCGGTTCCGTATTCGGCAATACAGGTGACGGCTTCGGCTTCGATCCTGACATGGAACTTGAAGCATCCGTACTCGGAATCATCGGCGGAGCCATCAAGTGGATCTTCGCACCTATAGGTTTCGGCAACATCAAGGCAACGGTAGCAACCATCATGGGCCTTGTTGCGAAGGAAGAAGTCGTCGGCGTATTCGGTGTCCTGGACTTCGAAGGCCTCAATGCACTCGCAGGCTTCTCATTCCTTATCTTCAACCTCCTCTGCGCACCTTGCTTTGCTGCCATCGGTGCGATCAAGCGTGAGATGAACTCGGCCAAGTGGACATGGTTTGCGATCGGTTACCAGTGTGTATTCGCTTATGCGGTCTCACTCATCGTCTACCAGTTCGGTCTGCTTTTCACAGGCTCTGTAAATGTTATCGGATTGATCTTTGCCATTGCAGTTCTTGCAGGACTCTGCTACCTCGTATTCAGACCTGCGAAAAAGTACACAGGTGCAGTCAAGGCATAACTGAAAGGATGATTAATGTTGGAGTGGCTTTACGCTAATTGGGCTAATATTCTTATCTTAATGCTGGTCGGTGCTCTGATCGCTCTTGCAGTCATCAGCATGATCCGCGATAAGAAGGCGGGGAAGAGTTCCTGCGGCTGCAACTGTGCGAAATGCGCAATGGCAGGCAAATGCCACTCTGCCGTAAAAACAAAGAAAAACTGATCCTCCTTCTCATTATATCAGTTGCCGGCACGGGAATATTGTTTTCCGTGCCGGTTTGTTATTGATGCTTTTGTAATTTATTTATCTCAGGATGATGCATGAAGATCAGACCGTGCCGGGTTCTTCCCTTGACCTTTACCCATATGCTTCCAGCGCATCCGAGTAGTACTTGCGGAGCTTGTTCCTGAGCGATCCCGGGCGGATGACGACGGCTTCTTTGCCGAAGCGGCGAAAGTAGTCTTCGAGCTGCATTTCGGGCCATTCGAAGTGATATTTGTCTCCTTCAATGAGAGAGACTGCAGGTCTGTTCTTGACGATCATCTTATACATCTGTTTTCCGCGTTCTGTCATCAGAACGACCGCGTGGACATCAGGGGCCGCTGAATGAGGACTCCTCATGCCGATACTGGTCAGTCTTTCTTCTGTCTTCCTGCTCCTGACAAACGTATCCGGTGTTACGAAGACATTCCGGAGTCTTGAGATCCTGAAGGTGTGGTCCTTGTCATAGTTGTGGCCGTGGCAAAGCAGATAGCTGAACTGTTCCTCCTTGGAAGTTGCGATCAGGTAGGGTTCGGCTTTAACTACGCCCTGATTTTTCGAATTGGTCGACGTGAATGTCAGTACTTTAGACTCTGCGATCGCCCTGTTGACAGCCTCGTAGGTCTGCCTGAATATGATCTCCTCGCGCTTGCTCCGGGGAATCGACAGATACGACAGGAACATGTCCTTGATGTATCCTGAAAGTGAGTTGTCACTAAGAAGATTGTTCTCGATTATCTTTACGATATTATAAGATCCACCGCTTACCGTGAGCGTGATGACTGCGCTCTTTCCGGATGTGTTCTCTTTGTTGTTTATGTAAGTCCTGATGATCTTCTCCGCTAGCGCTGAGGCATCTTTTGACTTGAGGGATTTTACTGAAGTCAATTCCTCGACCATGCTGTTCAACAGTTCCTCGTTGTCCTGCCGGTACTGTTCGAAGTAATTAACGATCAGTTCCTTAAGGAATCCGTTGAGGTTGACGCTGCCGTCTTTTCTGAAAAATTCGAAGAGCTCGGCATCGTTGATAAGCCTTATTCTCGTGTCTTCTGAAAGATAGATCTTGTATTTCTCTGTCATATTAAACTCCTGTTTGGGGTTGCGAAAATCATATAAATATCAAAAATTAAGCTAATATCAAGATTATATTGGGGTTGTAATTCCAAGTCAATCTGCATCTTTTAAACCCCACATGCCGGAGTTAACATAAGGCTGCAACGCGAAAGACACGCTCAGCAATCAGCAGTGGTTGGTTTGCAGGTTCGAATCCTGCCTAAGTAGTCGAGGCGAAGACTAAGTGTCTTGTACAAAACGTTGACTAAAGGTGCAGACAGCAATAAAAGCGATCATGAACTACTAATTCATAAGAGAAATATGCACCTTGTAAAGGAGAAAAAGGAAATGTTGAGATTTTTAAAGAAAGAAGCTAACAAGGCTTACACGGCAAACGGCGCAGTCACGAATGCATCCACGATGTCTGACTGCTTAGATCTTTTCGCTGCGGCCGGCGCATTGAGAAATGCATCCGATGATGAGGTCATCGAAAGATTCATCAGAGCATTTGTGGAAAACAGGGATATCGCCATGAAGACACTCTTCTTCGCAAGAGATGTCAGAGGCGGTCTGGGTGAGAGAAGATTCTTCAGGGTAATAATCAGATACCTGGCTCAGAACTATCCTGAGACTGTTGTTAAGAACATTGGTAACATCGCCGAATATGGCAGATACGATGACATCTTATCCCTTATGGATACAGCATGTGAACAGGAGGCAGTCGCTTACATCAAGAGAACCTTGGAAGAGGATATGAAGTCCATTCAGGCACAGGACTCCGTTTCCCTTATGGCCAAGTGGCTGCCTTCTGTAAATGCCAGCAACAGGGAGACCGTAAGGCTTGCAAAGAAGATCGCTAAGGGCATGAACATGTCTGAGGCATCTTACAGAAAGATATTGTCCACTCTTAGAAGTTACATCAGGATCATCGAGAACAACTTAAGAGAGAAGGACTACTCTTTTGAGTATGACAAGCAGCCTTCAAAGGCTCTGTTCAAGTACAGACAGGCTTTCATCAGAAATGACGGCGACAGATATCAGGAATTCATCTTAAGTGCCAGAAAGGACCCTTCCGTCCTGAAGACAGGCACACTGACGCCTTACGATATCGCCGGCACCATCATCAGGAACAGAAACGGCATGTCCGCTGAAGAAAGGGAAGTCCTGGATACCACATGGAATGCACTGGAAAACTATGTGAACTCTGACAACACACTGGCCGTTGTTGACGGCTCAGGCTCCATGTACTGGGGCGGCACAAATGTTATGCCTGCGGCAGTTGCGGAATCACTGGGCATCTACTTTGCAGAGCGCAACTGCGGTGCTTTTAAGGGTCACTTTATCACTTTCTCTGCCAACCCGAGGCTGGTCGAGATCAAGGGTAAGGATATTTTCGAGAAGGTGCAGTACTGCATGAGCTTCAATGAGTGCAGCAACACCAACATCGAAAAGACATTCGACCTGATCCTTGATACTGCGGTAAAGAACAGGTTAAAGCAGAAGGACATGCCTTCAAGGCTCTTGATCATATCAGACATGGAGTTTGACATCTGCTCCAGTGACGCGGACATGACAAACTTCGATAATGCCAAGGCAAAGTTTGCCGCGAAGGGCTACAGGCTTCCTCAGCTGGTCTTCTGGAATGTCAACAGCTTTAACAGACAGCAGCCTGTTACAATGAATGAAAAGGGCGTAACCCTTGTGTCAGGCATGTCACCTCAGATCTTCTCGATGCTGAAGGATGACAACCTTGATCCATATTCCTTCATGATGAGTGTCATCTCATCTGAAAGATATGAAAGGATTGCAGCATAAATACATACGCCCCCGGTCAGTTCAAACATTGCCGGGGGCTTTTTACGGAAAGGAATTACTTATGGAATATATCGAGATCAAAGGAAAGGTGAACACAGCGATCTGTTACGCTAAGGTTGTGGAAGACGAAGCAATCGAGCAGATCAGACGAATGTGCGATTACAAGATGACAGAAGGGTCCAGGATAAGGATCATGCCGGACGTTCACTCCGGCAAGGGCTGCACTATCGGAACCACAATGACTATTACCGACAAGGCAGTTCCCAACGTAGTAGGTGTTGATATCGGATGCGGAATGTACACGGTTGAACTCGGAAAGGGCGACATCGACTTCATGATGGTCGATGAGGCGGCTCACTATATTCCTTCCGGCACATCTGTCTGGGAGGGAAGAAAGGAGCAGTTCGACCTCACGGCGCTCAAGTGCTACAGATCACTTAAGGACACCAGGAGATTAGTCAGATCTCTCGGAACATTAGGCGGCGGCAACCACTTCATCGAGATCGATGAGGCGAAGGACGGAACAAAATATCTTGTCATCCACTCCGGTTCCAGAAACCTGGGCAAGCAGGTCGCAGAATACTACCAGAAGCTTGCCATTAACTTACACAGAGGCTACGGCGAGTATTATGAGAAGCGTGACGAGATAATCCGCACATACAAGGAGCAGGGCCGCAGAAGCGAGATCCAGGCCGCGTTAAAGGAGCTTAAATGCCGGGTGTACGGAGGTGAGACGGATATGCCTGAAGACCTCTGCTATCTTTCCGGAACATACCTTGATGACTACCTCCACGATGTTGAGATCTGCCAGGCTTTCGCGAGAAGAAGCAGGGAGTTAATGGCAGAGATCCTTTGTGAGCGTGCCGGTCTTACAGCGGGTGAAACTTTTCACACGATACACAACTACATCGATACGGAAGAGATGATCTTGAGAAAGGGTTCCATCGCCGCCCACAAGGGCGAGAAGGTATTGATCCCCATCAACATGAGGGACGGCTCCGTCATCGCCATCGGCAAGGGCAACCCGGAATGGAACTACTCCGCGCCTCACGGCGCCGGAAGGCTCATGTCCAGAACAAAGGCCAAAGAGACTCTCTCCATGGAGGAATACAAGGAAGCCATGAAGGATGTTTTCACTACATCCGTAAACGAATCCACATTGGATGAAGCGCCCATGGCGTACAAGTCTTTGGAGGACATTATCGATGTCATCACGGAGTCCGTTGACGTGATCGAGATCATAAAGCCCGTGTACAACTTCAAGGCGTAGGGAGATGTACAGCTTTCTGTCCATGTGTTTTCGAAGTTTTACCTGTACAAAAATATGGATCTTCATGATTTCCAGGTTTTTGTACAGGTTTTTTATGCGTTTCAGACAGACAAAAACCTGTACAGTCAAAATACAGTAAAAACCCGCTGCAGTTATCAGACAGCGGGTTTTTACTGAACAAGAAGCAAACAGTATGAAATAGTTTTCCGATTAAGTGAAGCACCGAAGCGTTGCTGCCGGCGCAAATATTCTTACCCCTGCCCGTAATAGGCATTGGCGCCGTGCTTGCGGAGATAGTGCTTGTCGAGCAGGGTCTGCTGCATGCGGCCGGCATCGGGGTTCAGCATCATGGCGTGGAAATCCATGAATGCGACTTCCTCCATGACAACTGCATTGTGGACCGCGTTGAAGGGATCCGTGCCCCAGGTGAACGGTCCGTGCGAGAAGACGTTTACTGCGGGAATGGCGTCAGGATCCTTGTCCCTGAATGTCTCGACGATGACGTTACCGGTCTCTTTCTCGTACTCGCCCTTGATCTCCTCATCGGTCATGGGGCGTGTGCAGGGAATATCGCCATAGAAGTAATCGCCCTGTGTCGTTCCCATTGCGGGGATGGCGCGGCCTGCCTGGGCAAACGTTACTGCCCAGCGGGAATGGGTATGTACCACACCGCCGATGTTTGGGAATGCCTTATAGAGGACAACGTGTGTGGGTGTGTCTGAAGAAGGCTTGTATCTGCCTTCCACTACTTTGCCGTCAAGGTCAACTACGACCATGTCGTCAGCTGTCATGGTGTCATATTCTACGCCGGAAGGTTTGATGACAACGAGACCTGATTCCCTGTCGATGCCTGATACGTTGCCCCATGTGAAGGTAACGAGACCGTGCTTGGGAAGGAGAAGATTTGCTTCTAAGACTTTTGTTTTAAGTTCTTCTAACATCAGATCACCTCCGTAGCGGTCTTCTCGACGGACAGGGCAGCCTTATACTTTGAAAGGAAAGAGGCAAAGCCTGCAACGTCGGAATCATCAGCCATTACGCTTACGCTCTTTGCGCCTGCGAAAACTTTATTGTCGAGGAAGTCGGGAAGTGATTCGCCGTCTTCCTTCTGGATCATGTAGGATACGAGGAGAGCCATTCCGTAAGGTCCGCCTTCGCCGGCTGTCTCCATGACGGAGACAGGTGCGTTGACTGCTGCACTAAGGCATCTCTGACCTACTTCGGGAGTCTTGAAGAAACCGCCGTGACCATAGAGTTTGTCGATGCGGACGTTTTCTGTGTCCTGAAGGATGTCCATGCCGATCTTGAGTGTTGCAAGAGCGGACAGAAGGTGTGTTCTCATGAAGTTTGCGAGAGTGAAGTTGCAGTCGGGTGTTCTTGCGAACAGCGGGCGGCCTTCATCAAGGTCCGTAACGCCTTCACCCGAGAAGTAGTTGTAGGATAGCAGACCGCCGCAGTCGGGATCGCCTTCGAGAGCGGCCCGGAAGAGCTTTGTATAGAGATCATTTTTGGAGATCTCAACTCCGAACAGTTTTGCGAACTGATCGAAAAGATTTACCCAGGCATTTATGTCGGATGTGCAGTTGTTGCAGTGTACCATTGCGACCGGTGCGCCTGCGGGGGTCGTTACCATGTCGATCTCGCGGTGAACGCCCAGGTCGTGGTCGACTACGACCATCGCAAAATCAGATGTGCCTGCGCTTACATTTCCGGTGTATACGCGTACGGAATTTGTT
>Ga0247609_10006096_pt1 | contig 11665 bp, 8 predicted proteins | sample 172DNAGHGlowgp2_FD_193487 | JGI IMG/M metagenome (GOLD analysis project Ga0247609, IMG submission 193487) | Sheep rumen microbial communities from Palmerston North, Manawatu-Wanganui, New Zealand - 1728 DNA GHGlow gp2 | ecosystem: Host-associated > Mammals > Digestive system > Stomach > Rumen ... | reverse complement strand
TACAAAATGTTAAAGGAGGTTATGATTATTTACCTAAAGAACAAAGAATTAGAAATTATATTAATGATATTTTAAAAGATACTTTTGAAAGATTTGGTTATCAACCTATAGAAACACCAATACTCTGTTATTATGATATGTTAGCTGGTAAATATGATGAGGCAAATGATATATTAAAGGAAATATATAGATTAAGAGATCAAGGTAATAGAAAACTTGGTTTAAGATATGATTTAACTGTTCCGTTTGCTAAGTTTATAGCTCTAAATAAGAATGTTATTAAGTTACCATTTAAAAGATATGAGATTAATAAAGTATTTAGAGATGGTCCAGTAAAGGTTGGTAGAGATAGAGAGTTTACACAATGTGATGTAGATGTAGTTGGTTTATCTGGGGAATACATAGATGCTGAATTAATATGTTTATATGTTGATGCTTTTAACAAACTTAAAATTCCTATAAATATAAAATATAATTCACGTAAATTGATGTCTGGTTTGATTAAGGAAGCTGGCATAGATAATGAATTTATATCCTCAACAATAACTATTGTAGATAAGATGGATAAATTAACGAATCTTGAATTAACTAATGAGTTTATTTCTATTGGATTAGATAATAGACAAATAACTAAGTTATTAGAGTATTTTAAAATGGATTTAAAAGAGTTAACTAAGTATTTTAAGAATACTAATAATATATTGTTAAAAGAAGGATTAAAAGAAATAAATAGTTTAACTGAGTATTTAAAGAGTTTAAAACTATTAAAATATGTATCATTTACACCATCACTTGCTAGAGGGCAGGATTATTATACTGGTAATGTTTTTGAAGTATATGAAACTAGTGGTAAATTAACTTGTGCAATTGGTGGTGGAGGTAGATATGATAAGATGATAACAGAGTTTATAAATGATGGTAATACTTATCCTGCTATTGGAATATCTTTTGGTTTAACTTCTATATTTACTTTATTAAAAGATCGAGAAGATTTTATTAATAAATCACTAATAGATATATATATTATTCCTATGGATACTAAGAAAGAATCATTAAAATTAGCCAATAAATTACGTGAATTAGGTTATAAAGTAGATATAGAAATGGAAGATAAAAAGTTAAAGAAGTCATTAGATTATTGTAATAAAGAGAAAATACCATATGTTATAGTTTTAGGTAAAGATGAAGTAACTAATAAATCTTTTAAATTAAAGAATATGTATAATAGAAAAGAATATGAAATAGGTATGAAAGATATAAAAAAAATAAAAGAAATTACTAAGTAATTTCTTTTATTAATTTAAGATAATTTAATTTGTTGGCCATTATCTATATTTAATTTTCTATAACCTAGAAATGCACAAATTAAATCAGCTAATTCTTTTTTATCACTATCTACTAGTGTGTAGTTACCAGCCATTATTCCTTCTTTTGTAGAATAGATTTGATGTAGTTCTTCTAATTCTCTTTTATGTTTTGAAAAGAAATCTTCTTCATGTGCTCTTATTATTTTAACAATACTAATGTCACTATTATCATCTATAACATGATAACCTTTTTCTTCTCTTTTTAGATAATATAATCTTATAGCATTAGTAATGGGATATAAGCTATGAACTCTATCTTCTTCTTCTAAGTTAGCAATACTTGTTTCACTTGCAAACCATCCGATAGAAATAAATCTATTTCTTGTTTTTTTAATTTTTTTGTTAGTTTCTCTTAAATGATTAAATGAGTTTTTGTCAATAATTGTTTTAAGTATGCTATATAATTTTTTTTCTACTTTACTTCTATAAAATAATAAATAGTTTTCATCTTCAAAATATTTAGCTACTTTATAATAACCATGTTTATATAGAGCGTCTCTTAAATCTATTCTGTATGCAAGTTCCATATATAATCTCTCCTTCACAATTAATAAGTATACGTATTCTTTATCTTTTGTCAAATTTGTCCTTAAACAATCATTTGAAATATATGATATAATTGTAACGGTGATTTAAATGAAAGTAATAATAGTTGGTATAGGTAAATTAGGAGATTACTTGGCTAAAGAATTAGTTGCTGAAAAACATGATGTAACTATTATTGATACAAAATTTAATAATAGAAATAATATTATTAATAATGAAGATTTAAATTATATATGTGGTAATGGCTTAGATTCTAATATATTGCTTGAAGCAGGTATAAGTAATAGTGATTTATTAATAAGTGTTATGGATAAAGATGAAAATAATGTTATGTGTTGTTTATTAGGTAAAAAGTTAGGAGTAAAACATACTATAGCTCGTGTACGTAAACCGGAATATTCTAACTTTTTAACACTTGTAAAAAATGATATAGGATTATCTATGACAATAAATCCTGATTTGTTAACAGCTAGACATATAGCTGGAGTTTTAAGTATACCTAGTGCTTTAGATGTTACTCCTTTTTTTAAAGGTAGACTTCAATTAGTAAGTTTAAAAGTAAATGAGAAATGTCCTTTAATAGGTTTGACTATAAAAGCTTTATCTAATAAAGTTACAAAGGATGTAATTGTATGTGCTGTAGAAAGAGAAGATGAAGTAATTATTCCTAAAGGCAATATTAAGTTTAAAGAAGGGGATATAATTCATGTTACGGGTATTAGAAAAGATATTCAAAAATTAATACAATATGCTGGATATATGACTAATAAGATGAAGAAAGTAATGATAATAGGGGGATCTTCTACTTCAGTATATTTAGCTAATATACTTAATGATATGAATATTAAAAGTACTATAGTAGAATTTGATTCTAAAAGATGTACAGAATTAACAGAATTAGCTCCTAATTCTTTAATAATTAATGGAGATGCTACAGATGAAAATATATTACTAGAAGAAGATATAAAGAATATGAATGGTTTTGTAGCACTAACTAGTATTGATGAAGAAAATGTTATTTTATCTATGTTTGCTAAATTAAATGGTGTTTCAAAAGTAATAACTAAGACTAGTCATATTAATTTAGGAGGAGTACTTGAAAAAACAAATATTGATAGTATAGTAACTCCTCATAAAATAGTAGCTAATCAAATTGTTACTTATATTAGAGCTATGCAAAATGGAGAAGATAATAGTTGTGAATCTATATATAAGTTTGGTAATAATAAATTTGAAGTATTAGAGTTTATAGTAAAAAATAGTTTTAAAGCTTTAAATAAACCATTAAAGGATATTAGTTTTAAAAATAATATAGTTATAGCAGCTATAATGAGAGGTAAGAATATAATATATCCTGGAGGAAAAGATGTTATTGAAGAGGGAGATACTATAGTAGTAGTAAATGGAAATAAGAATATCAATGAAATAAATGATATTATGGAGAGTAATTATGAATAAATTGATATTTAGATATGTAGGGAAAATATTACAGGCTTTTTCTATTACTTTATTATTGCCTATTATAGTTAGTTTAATTTATAAAGAAAGTTTTTTAGTTTATTTATTATCTGGTTTATTAAGTTTATCTTTAGGTTCTATTTTAAGTTATTTATTTAAAGATGAAAATGATTTATATGCTAAAGATGGCTTTAAAATAGTTTCTTTATCTTGGATATTAATAAGTATTATAAGTGCTATACCATTTATGATTGTAGCAGAATTAGATTTCTCTTCTGCTTTCTTTGAAGCAGTTTCAGGTCTTACAACTACTGGTGCTACTGTATTTGATAATGTTGAAGTATTAACAAAAGGTTTATTATTTTGGCGAAGTTTTACTCATTTCTTAGGAGGTATGGGTATTTTAGCTTTTGTAATGGCAGTAATACCGTTATCTAAAAGGGATAAATCTATGTATTTATTGAAAGCAGAAATGCCGGGACCAGAAGTAGCTAAATTGGTTCCGTCATTAAAGAAAACTTTGTTTTATTTATATGCAATATATATAGGTTTAACAATTATTGAAGTTTTATTACTAGTAATAGCGAAAACACCTTTTTTTGATAGTATTTTAATTGCTTTTGGGACTGCTGGTACGGGAGGATTCTCTTTATTAAATTCTTCTTTAGGTAGTTATACAGTTATGGCTAAAATAGTGGTAGCGTTATTTATGTTATTATTTGGTGTTAATTTTAATGTTTATTTCTTAATACTTATGAAAGATATAAAAAGTGCTTTAAAAAGTGAAGAATTAAGAGTTTATTTAGGTATTTATATTGCTTCTGTAATTTTAGTTGTAGTTAATACTTATAAGTATTTTACATCTTTTGGGGAAGCATTATTAGAAGGTGCATTTCATATAAGTTCTTTTATGACATCTACCGGATATAGTGTAGGTGATGTTAATATTTATCCTACTAATGTAAGAGTAGTAGTATTACTATTAATGTTAATTAGTGCTTGTGCTGGTAGTACTTGTGGTGGTTTTAAAATGTCTCGTTTAATAATAAGTGTTAAAAAAATAATGAGAGATTTAAAAAGATTAGTACATCCTAATATAGTAGAAAATATAAAATTTGAAGGGAAAAGCTTAGATGAATCAGTAGTACAAAGTACAACTTCTTTTATGCTATTATATGTAGTATTAATAATAATTATTATGTTTTTTGTTAGTTTTGATCCACTTAATTTGTCTTTTAGTCAAGTAATAAATGCTACTTTTACTACTTTTGCAAATGTTGGTTTATGCTTTGAAATAGGTAGTTTTGGAGCTTTTTCATGGATATCTAAGATAGTATTAAGTATTGGTATGATACTAGGTAGATTAGAAATATTTCCTTTAATGGTTTTATTTATTAATATTAAAAAATAAAGCTTCTTTACTAATTTGTTATTATTACTTATAATTGTTATGGTGGTAACATGCCTAGTTGGTCAATACATTTAAAAATAGGAAAAGAATTATTAAAAAGATATAATTATAATAAGGATAAATTCTTATTTGGGAGTTTAATACCTGATACAGATTATAGTTGGAAGTATAATAGATTTATAGCTCATTATTATGGAAATATTAAATTTACTGAGTGTCAGTCTGAATTTAAAGCTGATATAGAATCTTTTAAAAAAGGTTATTTAAAAGTATTAGATGATGATTTAATAAAAGGCTATTATGTTCATTTATTAGCGGATAATTATTATAATAAATATATTTATTATAATAAGTGGATACAAAATGATAATAGAGTAATAGGAGCTAAAACTATTAAAGGTAATTGTATATGTGATTATAGGACTATTGTTCATTATAAGCATGAAGATTTAGCTTTATATGGAAAGAAACTTTTTGCTAAAGAAGAATTATTATTACCGGATGATGGCATTAATGTAATAGATTCTATTAATAATTTAAAAGACGGATATATAACAAAAGAAAATGTTTTTAAAAGAATTAATTATCTACATAATAAGTATTTAAATGAATTTATAAAAATAGATAAGGAAGAAGAAGGAAAAGACTATACTTTGTTTACTCAGAAAGAATTAGATGATTTATTAAATTCATGTATAAGATATATAATTAGTAAAATAGATGAACTTAGTAATTAATTATATAGTACTATATGATATAATAGTTTATAGGTGATATAAATGAATACAGAGATAGAGGAAAGAGTATTAGAAATTGATAAAGATAAAGTTATTGCTAAGTTAGAAGAATTAGGTGCTAAAAAAATTGGTGATTGGCATCAAAAAAGATATGTTTATGATTTTATTCCTAAAAGAGAGAATGAATGGATAAGATTAAGAACTAATGGAAAAGAAACAACTCTTACATATAAGAATATAGAAAGTAAGGATATCTCTGGTACTAAAGAATTAGAAATAGTTGTATCTGATTTTGAAGAAACTAATCAGTTATTAAAAATAATGGGTTATACACCTAGATCTTTTCAAGAAAATCTAAGAACTAGATATTATTTAGATCATATTGAAATAGATATAGATACTTGGCCATTAATACCAACTTATTTGGAAATAGAAGGCAATAGTGAGAAAGATGTTAAAAGAATAGAAAAACTATTAGAACTTAATGAGTCTAAAGTAACAACTATGAATTGCCAAGATATTTATTTAGAAGAATATGGAATAGATATAAATCAAATAGAAGAGTTAAAATTTGATGAGAATGAAAATGATAGTAAACCTGAAGTAATAAAGCTTTAGGTTTTTCTTTAGAAAAAAAGATATTAATAGAACAAGATGATAAATCTTGTTTTATTATGTAGTGAATGATATAATTTTTTTAAATAATAGAGGTGATTATATGGAAAAAGAAAAAAAAGACTTACAAGGGGAGGTAAATGACGAAATAGCTGAAGAAACTATAAAAAAAGAAGAAGATAGTGAAACTAGTAAAAGGCCGGTTAGAAATAATAAAGGTAATAATATTATACTTGTAATTATACTTATACTTGTTATTGCTTGTGTAGGTGTTGGTGCTTATTTATTAGGTAATGGTAAAAAAGATGCAAAATTAGATAACAAGAAAGAATCAGAAGTTAAGAATCCTGAATTAAAATCAGAATTTAGATTAAGTGGTAATGATTTAGAAAAATTTGATTTATATTTTTTACAATTAGAAAATGAAGAAAAGAATAAAGTTTATAGTCCATTATCAATTAAGTATGCTTTAGAAATGTTAGCAGAAGGTGCTGATGGGGAAACTAAAGAACAATTAGATGCTATACTAGGTGATTATGTAGCTAAAAAATATACTAATAGTAAGAATATGTCATTTGCTAATGCTTTCTTTGTAAGAGATACATTTAAAGATAGTATTAAAAAAGATTATAGTGATTTATTAAAAAATAAATATAATGCTGACTTAATATTAGATAGCTTTAATAGCCCTAAAACAATTAATAACTGGGTAAATGAAAAGACACTTAAACTTATTCCATCTCTTGTAGATGATGTAAGTAGTAATGATTTCTTATTAGTAAATGCTTTAGCTATAGATATGGAATGGGTTAAGAAGATTCAAGCTGAACATGAAGTGTATAGTGTTGAATTGTTACATGCAGAAACAAAATTAGATTATACGACTGCTTGGGGAAAAACTGGTACATTTTCTACTATTAAAGTAGATAGTCTAGACTCAGCAGATTATAGTTCAATTGAATTTGAAGGATTTGCTAAAAAAGCAAAAGCGGCTGAGATAGGGGCGACTGCTAATAAGTATGATGCAGTTAATTCAGTCGGTGAAGATAATATTAGAGATACTATTACTAAGGAATATACAGAATGGTTAGCAACTGAAGAGGGTAAAAGTTGTAGTCAAGTTTTACCTAATATATATCCACAAGATGTAAAAAAATATGTTGATGGATTTGTTAAAGATTTGGATAGCAACTATAAACACATGAGTAATTCTACTGATTTCTTATTTTATACTGATGATGAGGTTAAAGTATTTGCTAAAGATTTAAAAGAATATGATGGCACAACATTACAATATGTAGGTATAATGCCTAAAAATGATAAATTAGTTGATTTTATTAAGAATACTAATTCAAGTAAATTAAATGAATACATTAAATCGCTTAAAGAACTAAAGCTAGATAGTTTTGAAGATGGATATTTAACATATGTTACAGGATATATTCCTATGTTTAAAATGGATTATGAATTGAATTTAATATCTGATCTAAAGAAAATGGGTGTTACAGATGTCTTTGATGCAGAAAAAGCAGATTTAAGTAAAATGACAAGTGAAAAAGAATATATAGATCCTGCTATACATAAAGCAAATATAGAATTTAGTAATGATGGTATTAAAGCATCTGCAGCTACAGCAGTAGGTGGAAAAGGATCTGCGGGATGTGGATTTGAACATAGATATGATATACCTTCTAAAACTATTAATTTAACATTTGATAAACCTTATTTATATTTAGTAAGAGATAAGAATAGTGGAGAAGTATGGTTTACAGGTACAGTTTATGAACCAATAGATTATGTCAGTCATCCAGGATATTAAAAAAATTAGACGAAAGTCTAATTTTTTTATTCTACTGTAACTGATTTAGCTAAGTTACGAGGTTTATCTACATCTAATCCCTTTGATACAGTTATATAATAACTTAATAGCTGTAATGGTATAACTGTTAATGATGGATAGAAGTATTTATTAGTTTCAGGTATATTTATAGTAAAATCTGCTACTTTATTAACATCTATTTTATTAGGATTAACAGTTATGATATAGGCACCTCTTGATTTTACTTCTACTAAATTACTAATAGTTTTTTCATATATTTCATCTTGAGTAATAACTCCTATAACTAAGGTATTAGGTTCTATTAAACTAATAGTACCATGTTTTAATTCTCCAGCAGCATAAGCTTCGCTATGAATATAACTTACTTCTTTTAGTTTTAGACTACCTTCTAATGAAATAGCATAATCTAAGTTTCTTCCAATATAGAAGGCATCATGTACATATGAGAACTTACTAGATAATTTTTGAATACTATTAGTATCATCTTCTAAGATATATTTAATTTTATCTGGTATAGTTTGTATTTCTTTTATTAATTCTAAATATTTCTTTTTGTTTATTTTTCTTTTTACATGAGCCATTTCAATAGCAAGTATGTAAGTAATTATTAACTGAGTACTAAAAGCTTTGGTTGTAGCAACAGCTATTTCAGGACCAGCTAATGTATATAAGACATGATCTGCTTCTCTAGCGATTGATGAACCAACTACGTTTATAATTCCTAATGTTTTTATACCAGCATTTTTAGCTTCTCTTAAAGCAGCTAGTGAATCTGCTGTTTCTCCTGATTGACTTATTATAATAGCTAAACCTTTTTTATTAAGTAATGGTTTTCGATATCTAAATTCTGATGCTATTTCTACACGTACTGGTATTTTAGTTAAATCTTCTAATATATATTGAGCACAAACACCAACATGATATGCTGAACCACAGGCTATAATATATATTTCCTTAATATTTTTTATTTCTTCTTGAGTTAGATTACTTCTACTTATATCAATTGTGTTATCTTGGATATAAGAATTAATAGTTTTTTTGATTACTTCTGGTTGCTCATATATTTCTTTAATCATGAAATGCTCGTAGCCTTCTTTTTCAGCAGCACTTACATCCCATTTTATTTCTTGCATTTCTTTTTTTATTACATCACCATTAAGGTCGTAAAATATTACTTTATCTTTTTTTAGACAAGCTGCTTCTAAGTTATCAATATAATAAACATTTTTAGTATATTTTAAGATGGCAGGTACATCTGAAGCAACATAAGTACCATCATCATTTTGACCTATTATCATAGGAGAGTCTTTTCTAGCTACCCATATTTCGTCAGGATAGTCTTTGAACATAACTGCTATAGCATAAGATCCTCTTACTCTAACCATAGTTCTATTGATAGCATCAATAGGTCCTATTTTATATTTGTTATAGTAATAATCAATTATATTTGTTAATACTTCTGTATCAGTATCACTATAAAATTTATAATTATGTTTTTCTAGTTTTTGAATTAGTTCTTGATAATTTTCTATTATTCCGTTATGAACTAAGGTAACGTTTCCATTATTTGATACATGAGGATGGGCATTATTTTCACTTGGTTCGCCATGCGTAGCCCATCTAGTATGACCGATACCTATTGTTCCTTTTAAATTCTTATCTTTTATTTTATCTTGTAAATTTATTAATTTTCCTTTGGCTTTAAATATTTCTATGTTTTTATCTTTTATTGCTATTCCGGCAGAGTCATAACCACGATATTCTAGTTTTGATAATCCATCTAATAGAATATCAACTGCTTTTTTCTTGCCATTATAACCAACTATTCCACACATAATAACCTCCTAATAAAATATGTATGTGATATATATTTTGTTACAATTTTGATTTTGTTTTTTATATATATCTAACGATTATACTACCGTGACAACATCCGCCGAATTATCGATTGTTATCATTTCCGAAACCTATAGGGTCTGGCGTTAGTTATAAGCTATTCCTCCATTTAGCTTTATAATTGATTCTATTATATCAGTTATTCTTGTTGTTAGTAAATAATCTTTACAGTTACTTTTAATAAATATATAATAATATTAATAATAGTAGGTGATGATATGTATTGTTATAATTGTGGAAAAGATGTCTCTGATAAAGCTAAGTATTGTCCTAATTGTGGGGCGGATTTAGTTAATAAGTCAACAACTAATTATACTTCTAGTAGTTCTATTGATGAAGAGATGTTAAAAGCTTATGTAGGTAATAATTATGATAATTTTACATCTAATAGTTTTAATTTTGGAATGTTTTTTTTGGGACATTTTTATTTGTTATATAGAAAGAGTTATTTATATTTTGTAATATTATTATTACTTGGTTTTTTTCCTTTATTTGGATTAGTATTTTGGATTGTTCTTTCTGTTTGTTTTAATAAATGGTATTTAAATAAAGCAAAAGAAGATGTACTTGTTATAAAACATAATCATCCTAATTCTAGTAGTGACGAGTTAATAACTTTAGCAAAGAAAAAAGGTGGAACTTCGATTGCTGCTCCACTTATTTATGGAACAGTTATGTTTATTTTCTATGCTTTAATAATATATCTTATTATGCAATTTGTTACTTTTTATTCTAATGAGATACATGATTATGATTTTTTTAAACCAGAGTATTATGATAATTATAATAATGATGATTATGATGAGGGTAATGAAGAGGGTAATGAAGATGAATATTTCAGTTCTTGTACTGATGAGTCAGATCATAATTGTATGGGGGTTATAAAAGATTTTACATTTGTAGTTCCTAATAAGTATTATTCTGTAAAAGAATATGAAGAAAATATAAGAGCTAAATATGATTATGCTTATGGAACTAGTTCTTTTTGTAGTTTTGAAGTAGAAACTTCTTTAGAGACAGAAGAAGATTATATGACTAAAATAGAAGAAGATACTTCTCAGTGGGCTTTAATAAAAAAAGGTCAATATGAATATAATAGTTTTTCTAAAGAAGAATATGATGAAGCAGGTGTTAGAGTGTTAAATAGTTATTACGTAATTAGTAAGGATAATAATACTTATATGTTAACATTTGTTGATTATAATGATTCGATAGGTAAATGTAAAAGTATAAGGGAAAAACTATTTGAAAGAGTAAATTTTGATAAAAAGATAGAGAATAGTACGATAGCTTAAATATGTTATAATATAAATATAGTAGTGGTGATAAATATGAAAAAAAATATTATATTTTTGTTGATTATCTCGTTTATATTATCTATTGGTATAGTAAGAGCTAATAATGATAAAGTAATTATAGAAAAAATAGATAGAATAGAGAAATCAGATGATGTTATTGTTAAAGATCCTGTAATAAATGGATATAGAATAGATTTTGATATTAAGTTTAAAAATGTGGGAGATTATGTTAAGTATAAGATTATTGTTAATAATAAAGATTCAGAAGATTATACTTTGAGTCCTAGTGATAGAAGTGATAATAATTATATTAGTTATGAATATTTATATGAAGATAATAATAAAGTAATTGTATCTGGGTCTAGGAAAGTTTTGATAGTCGTTATTACTTATAATAAGGAAATACCAGATAATCTATTTAAAGATGGTGTTTATAATGATACACATAGTACTAGTTTATCTTTTTATAATAATAGATTACCTGAGGAAGAAATGAA
>Ga0247609_10006095_pt1 | contig 11666 bp, 11 predicted proteins | sample 172DNAGHGlowgp2_FD_193487 | JGI IMG/M metagenome (GOLD analysis project Ga0247609, IMG submission 193487) | Sheep rumen microbial communities from Palmerston North, Manawatu-Wanganui, New Zealand - 1728 DNA GHGlow gp2 | ecosystem: Host-associated > Mammals > Digestive system > Stomach > Rumen ... | reverse complement strand
CTGCCAGGTGACCTCGCGCGGTGACACGCTGACGCCTTCGCGCTCAATACCATGGTCACCGCCCAGTAGCAAGTGGCATGGATGGTTCAACGCTGGTGTGAGGGTTTGCTGGATAAGGCAAATTTGGAATGCCAGTTCCTCCAATCGGCCCAGTGAGCCTTTGGGTTTGTTCAGGTGGTCGATTTTCTGCTGGATGCTCTGTGCCAGCTCCTTATCAGTGTAGTTGATATTGAATGATTTCATGTTTAGTTTCATGTTTGGTTTCTAGATACTCCAGATTAACTAGATGCTCTAGAACTTCTAACCCTTAACTTTTACGGCTATTCCTGATACCATGAGGATGACCTCGTCGGCACGGCTGGCTATGTATTGGTTCATCCAGCCTTGCAGGTCGGTAAATCGCCGTTGCACAGCATCAACACTCACGCCGCCGCTGCCAATTTCGTTGGTCACGAAGATAAAGGTGCCGTCATGGGCGGTGAAACGGTCAAACTCCTCTTTTGCAGCCTTCAGCGTCTTGTCAACATCTTGCTGTTCAAAGAAGAAATTGGTCAGCCACAGCGTCACGCAGTCGATAACGGCCACGCGCCCAGTCAGGTCATGTCGGCTCAGGTATTTTTCTTCCTCGATGTTGGTCCATTGGGGCCCACGGCGCTCCTGGTGACGGTGCACCCGCTCGCGGAATTCCTCGTCCCACACATGTGCTGTAGCCACATATACAGGGCTATCGGTAAGGCTCAAAGCCATTTCCTCGGCCTTCGAACTCTTGCCCGACCGTTGTCCGCCGGTAATCAGGATAATTTTACTCATTGTTATAGAATGATTCTCTATGACGTGGCATTGCCACGGCCCTATTATATTTTTATTAACATGTGCCCCCCGAAGGGTGATAGATTGCTCCATGCATCCTCCCATTGATATACTCCAGCATAGAGGCCCGCGCTGATGAGTACCCCGCCATGAGCGAATATGCCAACCCGTTGATATCCTGTCTCTTTTAATTCATCCAGGAAACGGGCAACGCGATCATATAGGTCGGGAAAAGCCTCGCCATCAGTCGTGGGCTGGTGCATGTAATCATTGTACCATTCTTGCAGGTGCGGGTCCTGGATTTCGTCATACAGCTGCATTTCCCACTTGCCCATGTACATCTCCATCAGGCGGTCGTCGGTCTCGGCATCGGGATATCCACAGTAGTCAGCCAGTTTGCGAGCACGCGTCAGTGGCGAGGAAAACACCTTGTCAAACGGCAGGTATTGTTCGAGCGACTGGCGTGTTACCTCGGCCTCCTGCTCAAAGGTGTCACGCACGGGCACATCGGTCTGCCCGTAACACGTCCCCCGGGGGACATCGACGCTTGTATGCCTTACCAAGATAATTTCCATTCTTTGTTGGTTATTGGTGATGAGTTAAAGGTTAATGACTTGGGCGCTGGCTACCAGATAGACGGCCAGCTCTACCAGCAGACAAACCGCACCGCAGCAATCGCCCGTGTAGCCGCCTATCTTGTGCAAAATGAGAAGGTACAGGAAGTACATTACCACAGGGGGAATGGCGATCACAAGATACCAACTGATTCCTGTGAACCAAATCATCAATGCCATGGGCAACAATCCCTGGACTGTCAGGCTCACTCCCGCTGCCAGAGTGGGTTTGCGGTATATGGTTTTGTTCTTGGCTTCTTCCTCACGACGGGCATAGGGGAGTATGTTGATCAGTTGACTGGCAACCATTTTTGAGAACGGGTCGGCAGCAAACACGGTAAGTGCAGCAACAAGTGGTGGCATGCTATAGAGTGCCGTTACTAAAAGCAGCATATAGACGATGAGGCCCAGCACACCATAGGTGCCGATGTGCGAGTCCTTCATGATGGCGAGGATGCGACTCCGGTCACCACCGCCGCCAAATCCGTCCAGGAAGTCGGCCAGGCCGTCCTCGTGCAGCGCCCCGGTAATGAGCAGCCTCACGGCAATCGCAGCAATCACTGCGACGGGCCACGGCATGATCATGCTGCCAAAATACAACGTGGCAGCCATGGCTCCACCTGTGAGCCACCCCGCCAGCGGCCAGTATTCAACCACAGCCTTGTAACTCGCTTGTGGGGGCTGATAAATACGCCATAACGGCAGCCGTGTGAAAAAAATCAGTGCCGCCCACACGTTGTCATGCCACTTGATTCTTGCTGCATTAACTTCCATGCTGCAAAATTACAAAATAAAATCCATCTTCCCCCTATTTATGTAGGCTTTTAGGCCTTGTTAAACGCTTTTATCTCGCTAAAAAATGCTACCTTTGCACCATTATTTAATACAATAACGAAAATGAAGAAAATTTACGGAATCATAGCGGTTTTCCTGCTGTTGTGCTCCTGCACATCCCAGGGTAAGAAGCAGACCAATTCAAGTAATAACCAGTTGGCAGAAGTCACGGTGAAATATGCCACCGGGTTCAGTGTAAGAGACTCAGCCGATATCAGATTGGTTGATGTGGGCAAGAAGGACCACTTTGCCCTTGTCCGTGATGCCGGGGTCACCGTGCCCGAGGGATACGTCAAGGTCAAAGTGCCCATCGAGCGCACTATCTGCATGACATCGCTGCAGTTGTCTAACTTTACCATCCTTGGCGCTCACGATGTGGTAAAGGGCATCACGGGCACCAAGAACCTTTTTAATGAGGATATCAAGGCCCGCGTCAAGGACGGCCGCATCGTCAAGATTGGCATGGAAGGTGAATTTGATCCTGAGGTGGTCATGGCCGCCAATCCTGATGTTATCTTCATTTCACCCTCTAAGCGTGGCGGCTATGATGCCATCAAGGAAATTGGCATCACACTTGTTCCCCATTTGGGCTACAAGGAACTCGACCCGCTGGGTCAGGCCGAGTGGATCAAGTTCATCGGCATGTTTATCGGCAAGGAGAAAGAGGCTGCTGAAATCTTCGCCGGCATCGAGAGCCGTTACAATGAGTTGAAGGAGAAGGCCGCCAAGGTCGAGACCCGTCCCACCGTCACCAGCGGCGAGATGCATTACGGCAACTGGCACGCTGTGGGTGGCAAGAATTATCTGGCACAGATTTTCCGCGACGCAGGTGCCGACTATGTCATCAACGATGATGAGACCTCCGGCGAGGATCTCGAGTTTGAAAAGATGTATGCCCTGTCGGCCAACGCTGACTACTGGCGAATCCTCAATAGCTATCCTGGCGAGTTCTCATATGATGCCCTCAAGGCATCCGAGCCTCGCAACGAGATGTTCAAGGCATTTAAGGAGAAAAAGGTCATCTACTGCAACATGAAGCAAACGCCCTACTACGAGATCGCTCCCGTCAAGCCTGATGTGCTACTCAAGGACTTCGTCGCCATCTTCCATCCCGAACTGGTCGAGAAGGACTACCAGCCCACCTTTTACCACTTGCTTCAATAAGTCTAAACCATCTAGATTAACTAGATTTTCTATAATATCTAGAAACAAAGAAATATGAGACGCACGTTGCCCTTAATGCTTGCCCTTGTGGTCGCGATTGTCGTGCTGATGATTGTCAACTTGTTTATCGGCTCGGTCGAGATTCCCGTTGCCGACATCTGTCGTATCTTGGTCGGGCAGGGTAGTGAGAGCGAAATCTGGACCAACATCATCCTCAGTTCCCGTCTGCCGCAGGTCCTGACCGCTATCGTGGCAGGTGCCGGACTGGCCGTGAGCGGCCTGATGATGCAGACCATCTTCCACAACCCGCTGGCAGGCCCGTCCATTTTGGGTATCTCCAACGGTGCCAGTCTGGGCGTGGCCTTTGTAGTGTTGCTGTCGGGGCAATTGGGTGGTGTGGCATTAAGCAGTTTGGGCTATCTGGGTGACGCCGCCGTCTCGGTGGCTGCCATCATAGGAGCCCTGGCCGTGATGATGCTCATTGTGTGGATCTCAGGCAAAGTCAAGGGTAATGTCACCTTGCTGATTATCGGCGTGATGATTGGTTACCTGGCCACTGCCATCATCGGTGTGCTCAAGTTTCTCAGTCCCGAGGAGGACGTGAAGGCCTTCGTCGTGTGGGGACTCGGGTCGTTCTCCCGTGTGTCGGGTGACGAGATGATACTTTTTGTCATGCTCATGTGCATCCTGCTGCCATTGAACTTCCTGTTGGTCAAGCCGCTGAACGCCATGCTACTGGGCGACCGTTATGCCGCCAACCTGGGCGTGAACGTCAAGCGGGCTCGCACATGGATCATCGTATGCTCGGGCACGCTGGTCGCCATCGTCACGGCCTATTGCGGCCCCATCATGTTCATCGGTATGGCCGTGCCCCATCTGGCCCGTGGCATCTTCCGCACCAGTGACCACTGGCGGCTCATGCCCGCGACAGTCCTCTGTGGTGCCGCCTTGGCCTTAATCTGTAACCTGATTGCCCGTGCTCCAGGCTTCGAGGGTGCCATGCCCGTCAACAGCGTTACCGCCCTTGTCGGTGCCCCTATCATCATCTACGTCCTCTATCACCGCCGCAAAACCTCCTACGAGTAGCTAGGCTCTTCAAGATAATGCAATAATTATTGAGTGCTAATCAGTTAATATCTAACTTAATACATTGCTCATTCAAGGACTATTCCTATTTAGCGTAATGAAAACGCATGGATAGGACATAGACATAAATCTTTCCCTTACTGACAGAATAGACAAGACGATGCTCATCTGTGATGCGGCGACTCCACAAACCATGTTGCTCACCTTTTAATGGCTCGGGTTTCCCTATGCCATCAAATGGATGTTGGACAATGTCGGCCAACAAGGCCGAGATACGTTTCATTATTCGCTTGTTGCCCGTTCTTTTCCAATAGTCTCGGTCAGCAAGGGCTTGGGGGAGTAGGACTATTTCCATAGTTCATCAAGTTCTACTACTTGTCCGTTGCCGTTCTTGATATCTTCTTGACCTTGTCGGATTATATCAGCCATGGCTGGCGAAGACATCAGGTACTCCGTTTCATCCATCGCCTGTTTTTTTGCGGTAAGCTTTTTCGCATACTTCAATAATTTCCGCATCAAACCCTCGTCCTCGGCTATGATACTTAGCTCTCGGAAAAGTTCAGCATTCATTTCTACCGGTGTCATAATTGTATTCTTTTAGTGAGCTTGATTATTTTGTAGTGCAAAGATAATCAATTATTCACAGATACACAAATCTTGCACCATTTTAACTATCGCCGCCGCAAAACCTCCTACGAGTAATTCTTAATTGTTGCCGATGATTATTTTGATGATGGCGTTCACGTCGGCAATATTGATCTCGCCATCACCATTCACGTCGACACTCTGTTCACTTTCAACATTATCTTCACCGGGTACGCGGGTGTGGCCTCCGTTTCCACCCATGACAACGATATCAATCACGCTGTTGGCATCGGCAATGTTGATTTCACCGTCTCCATTCACATCGCCCAGAAGATCTTCAGTGACATCGCCAATGATTGTCATGAACTGTCCCCAATAGATGCTTGACTTATAAACTGCTTCACAGCCTGTCGGAACGTGTAAAGCCGTATGATAATATTCATTGGTCGAAAACAATGACCTGTCTTTCCATGATGGAGGCGTTGTTGCCTTACAGATGATTGTTTCGATTCCTGTTGCATTCTGGAATGCCTCTTTGCCAATGTATGTAACAGATTTGCCGATGCTCACTTTAGTCAAACCCGTGCATCCCGAAAATGCATAGTCGTCGATTCTTGTAACCGAGTTGGAGATAGTGACATTCAACAGTCCGCTGCATCCCCAAAACGCATACTTGTTGATTGCTGTGATGCCGTCGGGGATGTTCAAGTCAGTGACCTCGGTGCCATTCATGTACAGATGGTTGGCATAAATGAGAGGATTGCAATTACCCATCTCGATTTTGCACCATGCTTCAATATCTGTGATGTTGACACGGGTCAGTCCTGTGCAAAGATAAAACGCATTATCCCTTATCGTGGTGATGGATTCAGGAATGGTGATGCTCGTTAATCCAATGCAATAATTGAATGCAGAATAGTCGATGATTGTGACCGGGTAGGTTTTGCCTTGATAGGTGACTTGCGCCGGGATAACCACGTCATTGTGATAATCACTCAGGTGCATACCATTTTCATATTTTTGGTAGGTCACACAGGCTTCGTCACCTTCGATCAGGTAATAGATGCCATCCACCTCAAACTCATAGTTGATGCGATTGTATGGTGGAAGTGCAATAGCTGTAACTGGCATCATGAGTGTCAGCATCAATGTCATCAGTTTCTTCGTCATGCTCATTGTATCATTGCTTTTTTTAGGTGAATGCTTGTGATTTCCACGCCAGCAAAGATAGCTAAAAATAATTTGAAATTGCACAAATAATCCTAACATTTTGACCTCATTTCTATAAGTGTAACATATTGTAAATCGGGAATCTAAAAAACATAAATCTCATTTTGTACTCACGATGCTCTAAAATGGGCAGTAAAGAGTTTCTTAGATGCCGGATTTTGGGGCCTGTTTCACCTTGAACCAGGAGTGACATTGTTGCACTGCTGCGTGCCCCACTGGCTGTTGAGCCAGGCCACTTTCTTGTCAAAGCTGGGTTTAAAAAATGCTCTCATGCGCGCTGTGATGTTATCTCCTGAATATTGCGGCCATCGATTGTGATCACAATTCCCTGCGGCCTCAATTCTTGCCGTAAATTCTTCCATAAATGTTTCCATTGCGGGATAAACATCTTTAATGAACCTCTTCCAGTGATACCTTACCCGTTCCTGGAAACGGGGAAATCGGGCAATCTCGGCTATCCACCTCGAACGACAGTAGCTGGGCATGTTCTCATAGATGAAGTCATTAAACTCATAACCCTTGTTCCATCGATGAAAAGCGCTGCCGCAGTCCCACAAAGGCCCAAAAATCAGTTTCGTGCTATCCCCTTGATGTTTATACATGTAACAACTGCCCGAGAAGGCTTCGGGATTGTCAATCACTTCCTGTACAATATAGAATACCGCCAGCGAGTCGATGTCGATGAAATCCTCCCACCGTGTACTGCTCTTGTCACTGCAATAGATGGCTTCGTCGGCAGCTTTCAAGAAGTCGGTGATGTATTCGCGTTGCTCGGGGCTCAGGAGTTCTGGAGCGTGGGGCGTTACCCAGAAGGGCATGCCATTGCCCTCGATAAACGTAATGTTGTCAGGCTCAATATAGTTGTCAATCTCAAGCAACCATCCGCCAGTAATGTGCTCTGGCGCGGTTTCAAAGTCATTTTGTTGCTCAATGTTGACGCGGTTGTTGGCAACCTTGATTTTCTCGGTCAGGAAATACAGGCCGATGTAATCCCCATTGAGCACGACCTCGACAGGTTGCATACGAGGGTTCCACGCCATACCCATCCTGCGACCGACTTCAAAGGGTAGTGCGTCATTCATCTGACCCATCCAGTATTCGGCATTGGCCAGCAGCACCCAATGACGACTCGATGGCATGTCAAGCATCTTGTGTTTCTCGTCAAGTTTGAGTCGGTAAGGTTTCTTGTCAAGATTGGTCCATGTGGCGTTTCCCCGACCCTTAATCTGCATGCCCAGTGGTGATTGCCTGGAGCCGATGGGCTCAAATCGCTTGTCCCCCAGGTTATCCAGCCACCATGAGGCGTCAACATACTCCTCCTTGCTGGTGATTTCGCAACTGTCCTTGGTGTTGATGAACAGCAATGGCAAGGTGCGCGAGCAGGGAATTTTAAGAATAAGTGTGTCGATGGGTGCAGGTGCCTCTGGCTCGGGATAAGGCTCTGGCAAGACGGGCTCTTCGTGGCAACCCGCCAATGTCAGCATCAAGGTAGAAATTGATGTGAAAAGAATCGTCCTCTGCATGGGTTATTGTCGTTTTATTGATGATTTTTGTTACTGGCAAAGGTAGGCAGGCAAAATGTTAAATAGACAAAAATACCGCTTCATTCAAATCTCATTTTACGACACATAAAGTACCGATAACCAATAAGTTTTAAAAATAAATTCCAATTGTGGCCTCATCTGCTGTCATTATTGGGTGGGATGTGTTAATTTTGCATTTGAATTTAAATGGATTTGCGTGTGAATGACTGCAATCCATGCCCAAACTTATCGACCAAATGATACACAGCAGACACATCATTATCCCGCTTGCGGCAATAGTATTCTTTTTGTTGGCGGGTTGCCGACCCAATAGCGCCACCATGCGGCAGCTGATCCACATCGACTCGATGGTCTATCATCAGCAAGAGAAGGAAGCCCTGCCCTTGTTGCAGCAGATGGATACGCGGCAATTCAGCAAGCGGGAGCGGGCTTATCATGCCGTGCTCTTGTCGATGGCAATGTATAAGAACTACATCCTCTGCACTAGTGATTCTGCCATCAACAAGGCGGTAGGTTATTTCAGGAATTCGGGCGACGATTTGATGTACCTGAAAGCCCTCGTTGCCCAGGGATGCGTCAACGAGGATATGGGCAAGCTGGAACAGGCGGTTGAGAGTTACCATCGTGCCGAGCAGCTACCCTTGGCTACCGACAGCTCGATGATCGCCTATGCCAAGCTTCGACTGGGCACGCTCTATCAATCACAGGTCGTGGGGACTAACACCATCGCCCTGGAGAAATATAAGGAAGCATTGCCGATTTACAAGGCACTTGGAAACAGCCACTATGAGCTGGTGTGCCTCACGAGCATCGGCGGCATTTACCGCAATATCGATGAGAAGCATGACTCGGCCGTGGTCTACTTGAAAGATGCGATAGCACTGGCCCAGAGGATTGGCGACCAGTATCATGCTTTTGCCAATCGGTATCTACTCTCTGAATACTATCTTGTGCGGGTAAAAAATTATCAGTTGAGCAAGCAATACGGATTGCAGGCAATCAAGGCCGATAAAGCCATCATCGACCATCCACGTGCCCATTATCGCCTTGCCGAGTGTTGCTTGCTGATGGGACTGGCCGATTCTGCAGTTTATTTCTTGAATAATGCCCCAAAACCCGCCACAGCTAGGGATAGTGTCCTTTATTATGAGCTAATGTCAGAGATGGAGCATCGACGCTGGAAGAATGAGGAAAAGTCCAAATACTACATCCAGCAGGCACACGCCATAGCCGACTCGATAACTATCAATGGATTGAATCATCGCCTGCTGGAAGTGGAAAAGAAATACGATGTGCAGTTGGCAGAGTTGAATCAAGTTAAGAATCAGTCCCGCCTGAGAGGTGCCATGCTTGTTTCGGCGTTGTTGGCATTGGGATTGTTGGCACTGGCCTTCATGGTGTGGAGGTATAAGAATCGGTTGAAGATGAAGCAGAACGAGGCCGAGATGCTGAAAACCGACCTGGAGGCTTCGTTGGTCAGCCTGCGACAGATGCAGAAACGGCTTGACGATTACGAGCAGAGCAAGCAGGATGATACCGCCTTCCGCCACCAGGGTGACCAGCTGCGCTCTATCATCAACCAGCAGATAGACAACGTGCACAAGCTGATGGAATGGTCTTACCAGTTTGACAGCGAGAAATTTGCGGCAAAGTTCAAGGAAATGATGTCACTGCCCCCCAATGGTGCCGACAGCGGTTATTGGACCAATTTGCAAGCCTTGGTCAACGACCTGCACGACAACATCCTCAATCAAGCCCAGGAGGCAGCCGGTGGTACCTTAACCGATAGCGAGCTGAACTTGTTGGCGCTCTACTGTTGCGGTTTCTCGCGCACCGTCATTATGTTGACCATGGGCTACAGGAACATCGGCACCGTGTATAACAAAAAAATCCAAATTGCCAAGAAGCTAGGCGTAACCGACTTGGACGTGTTCGTCAATCGATGGCAACAAAAGAATCAGCTCTGAAGGGTCAAAAGGGCACCGATGCCTTGTTTAGGTGGCACGGTAAATGTCACCTGTGTCGCTGATGAGGAGGATGGTGAGTTGGCCGTCGGGGAGTAGAGGGGCACAATATTGAGTGCAATGGCTGATGACGACGGTGGCAAAGTCTTGGAGTCTTTCTTGAGGGATACGTTCCCATAGTTCGCGGGCTAGGGTGAGGTCGCTGATGTTGATGTCGATGCTCGCCTCGTGAAGCATGGTCGTGACAAATTCCTTGTCCATCGTGGCTCGTCGGCTGTGGGTGTCAAGATTCCCGGCAGCTAGTTTCACCGCTTTGCCCAGCATCACGCCCAGGGTGATGCTCTTAATGCCCAACTCGTTGGCAATGGCCAGCGTCTCGCCAATGTAATTGCCGTATTCCACAAACGCCTGCTGCGGCAGGTCGGGGTATTGCGCTTTTACAAAGCGCTCACTCTTGCCGCCACTGTTAATGACCACACGGTCGCTGCCCGAGGCTTGGGCGACCTGCATACACTTGCGGATACTTGCCACAAAAGCCTCCTCGCTGAAGGGCTTGACGATGCCCGACACGCCGATGATGCTGATGCCTCCCTCGATACCCAGTCGTGGATTGAAGGTGCGACGGGCAATCTCGGCTCCTTGGGGTACACTGATGGTAACGCTGACGTCCTCCCGGATGTTCTCTCGTATCATCTGGCGCGGTGCCTTGTTGATGGCGGCCTCGCCTGGTGGAAAATCAAAGCCTGGCACGGTAAAGCGTCCGACGCCCTCACCACCCAGTATTTCAAAATGGTCGCTTGGCTTGACTTGGGCACGGATCTCGATACCATTGGTCACATCAGGGTCATCGCCCGAGACCTTGACAACCGACGCATAGTCCTCTCCATATCGCACCGCCACATGGATCGTCTCGCCGTTTGGCAAGATAACAGGGACCTTGTTGGGCATTTCGCCCGTTATCATGCGGTGAGTTGCGGCTATTGCCGCTGCTGTGGCACAGGTCCCTGTGGTCAATCCGCTGTGCAACGGATAGAACTCGGGCAACAGGCGTTCCACAGCACGACGCAGGCCATGAGGACCGTTAACGTGCTCAATCGTTATGCCAGGGGCAATTGGATAATCAGGGCGCTCCACGACAAAGATTTTGATTCCTGCTTGCCGTGCCGCCTCGATTTTCTCGTTGAAGCCGCCGCTGTTGCCGCTTTCTTTGGTAATGATGGCTTGAGGGTGCAACTGACTGATCAACGTAGCGGTATCATCCTGTTCATAATAAACCAAATGATCGGCAGGAAATCCTGATGTTTCGGCCATGCGTTGCGACTCCTCTCTATTCAGGATGCGGAACCAGCACTCATGGTCTTGCCAATAATTCCTCAATTTTGAAATAGTCTTGACACCCGTGAGCGCCAACAGCCGGACAATGCCTTGTGTCTTGAGTTGATCGACAGCCTCGTCATAATCGCCGCACCATGCGAGGTCATCGTCATGGGGCGGGTAGATACGCTCATAGCGGATAATGGGAATGTTCAGCGCCTGGGCAACCTGAACGATATTGCGATGCAGATTCTCGGCAAACGGGTGTGCGGCATCAACCAGCAGGTGGATGTCATGCTCCTGGCAGAAGGCTGCCATCTTCGGCTCCTTCATCGCTCCGGTGATGTGAATGCCGTGAGTCAGTTGTATGTCCTGCTGATCTCCATGGGTGGAATAGTAGTAGGCGGCCCCCGATTCATCGAGCACCTTAATCGCTTTGCGACCTTCTGTCGTTCCACCGAATACGAGAATCATAGTTTTTAGTTTTAAGTTTTTTAGTTTTAAGTTTTAAGTTTTAAGTT
>Ga0247609_10006093_pt1 | contig 11669 bp, 5 predicted proteins | sample 172DNAGHGlowgp2_FD_193487 | JGI IMG/M metagenome (GOLD analysis project Ga0247609, IMG submission 193487) | Sheep rumen microbial communities from Palmerston North, Manawatu-Wanganui, New Zealand - 1728 DNA GHGlow gp2 | ecosystem: Host-associated > Mammals > Digestive system > Stomach > Rumen ... | reverse complement strand
AGATGGTTCTAAAGTATTTTATGATCAAAACGCTTTGATATATTCAAAAGATGGTAAAAAAGGATTAATTTCTTTTGAAGGCAAAGAATTAACACCAGCAGAATATGATAATTTATATGCATTAAGCGGAGTAGAGAAGAGTATTGTCGCAGAAGTGTCTGGAAAAGTTGGTTTAATAAATTCAAGCAATGGCGAAGTTATTATACCTGTTCAATATTCTAATATAGAAAGTTTATCTGACAATTATGATGATGGATATATTGTTCAAAATGATGCAGCAAAATACGGATTAATAGGAGTAGATAAAGCTGAAGTACTACCAACAAAGTATGATGAAATTAAAAAGGTTTCTTCAAAGAGCTATTATGTTGTAGTGGAAAATGGAACACTAGAAATAGTAGATAATAAAGGAAAAGTAATATTAAATAGTGGATTTGATACTGTTGAAGGAATCGGTGTTGATTCATTTGTTATCATGAAAAATAACAAATATGGTGTTATAAATATCGAAGGAAATGCAGTCATTCCTACAGATTACGAAAACGTTAAAATAGCACAAAAGGGATATTATATAGTACAAAAAGATAATAAATATGGCGTTATTAATGAAAATCAAGAATACGTAATACCTAGTGAATATACTAAAATAACATACGTACCAGAAGGAAGCTTCTATACTTGTGAAAAAGAAGATTTTACAACAGATGTATTTGATCAAAACGTTGCTAAGGTATTAGATAGTGTAATAATTAGCGATTTAAATACAGAGATTGGTTACTTGAGAGTAAGAAAAGAAAACGCATATAAATATTACAATTTTAAATTTGAAGAAAAGACAAATAAAGATATTCTTTCTACAAACACATTATTCTTAGTTCAGGAAAATGGAAAATATGGATATGAGAATAAAGATGGAGAAAGAATAGTAGATTGCATCTATGATGATGCAAAAGAACAAAACGAATTTGGCTATTGTGCAGTTAATAAAGATGGAAAATGGGGAGCACTAAAAGCAGACGGAACTGTTATTGTTGAGCCAGAAAGAGATTTATCAAATTACTTATTTATTGATTTCATATATCAATACAATAGATATAACGATTTATCAATAGAAGTTTATGAAAAATAACAAAAGATTAAAAAGGTAGGTAACACAGTGGAACTTTTAACTAAGTATCAATATACATATTTTATACATCCATATATTGTTGAAAAGAGTAAATATAGTAAGTATATACAAAGATTAGTAAAAGATAAGAACTGTTCATACAAATTTTTTGAAAAAGAAAAAGACTTGGATATTTATAACTTTTTCCTTCCAAAGATTAGGGAATATATGTTTCCAACGTTCGAGCTTAGGGGAGAAGAACTTAGAAACTTTAATAATGCCTCAGATGAAGAAAAAGTTAAAAAGATTCTAGAAAACCATGTTTCATATTTTACATATGATATAGATCAAGATATACAAGGAAAAGTTGGAGCAGAAAACGGCATATTCTTCAAAATAGAAGGAATAGAGATTGCTTGTTTTGATACAGGAATTTGTTTTATTACATTAAAAACACATCTAGAAAACACAAATAAGTTTGTGGATTTATTAGATTTTAACTATAGATTTAAGGGAATAAATTCTGAGTTTGCTTCTTTAAAAGATTTTGAAAATATTAAGATACAAACAGATACTTTTAAAGATATGAAAGACTTATCTGAATTAATAAATCAAATAACAGGAATATACAGTAAGCCTAAGGAAAATAGTGATTCTGTTGATGATATTATTAATTCTCAATTCTATACTTATTCTTATGCTTGTGTTGAAACAAGTAATTGGAGTGAAAAATCAGATTTTATTAATATTGAGAATGACTTTTTAAAATTTGCAAATGTTTTACCAAGCAATTATAATTCTGACTTTAACAAAGCAAATTTGGAGCATAATCTACATATAATAGATAAGTTTAAATATATTAAAACTGCTATGACAAATACAAGTTCAAACATTATATGTTCTGGAATAGATACGTATAATTACACTAAGTTACCATTTGAATTTGAGAATCAGTATTTTTATCTATATATTCTATCTTTATATAAGAAAATCTTTTTACTTAAGCTTAATACAGACTTTAAATATTATGATAGAGTAGTAAAAATGCGTTCAAATCTAGTAGATTTTACTAAGGAGATTTGGAACAAAGACGTGACATTAGATGATACTGGTGCATTGTATTATAGAACTTTAAATAAAACATTAGAACTAGAAGAGATGTACAGCGAAGTACAAAACAAATATGAAGTTATATATAAAGACTTAAATATTGAGAAGAATAATGTATATTACGAAGTTATCGTTATTTTGTTAATATTCTCTTTAATATTTAATACTGTAAATATCTTGTTCTTGATGTACTATTTAAAATGATATTATTAATAAGAAGGAAATAGAATGAAAATTACTTGCCGGTACTGATATTGTTGAAATAGAGAGAATTAAAGATGCAATACAAAAAGATGATAAATTTATCAATAGAATATATACGGATAAAGAAATTGAGTATTGCAGCAAAAGAAGTGTTTCATCATATCAAAGTTATGCTGCTAGGTTTTCTGCAAAGGAAGCAGCATATAAAGCTTTAAGTCCATATATAAAAGAAGAATATTCATGGAAAGATTTTGAAATTATTAATAATAATGAAGGAAAACCTGAATTAAAACTTCATTTAAGTTTGGATTGTAAGATAATATCAATAGATTTAAGTATTTCACACTGCAAAGAATATGCAGTGTGTTATGTTGCAGCAATAGTAGAGGAGAATTAGATGGAATTTTTTGACACACATTCTCATTATAATGATGAAAAATTTGATGATGATAGAGATGAGATTATAAAAGCAACCTATGAGGCTGGAATTACAAGATTCATGTGTATAGGGTATAACGTTAAAGGAAGCCAACATGCATTAGAAATAGTAAAAAATCACAGCTTTATGTATGCAACATGTGGTATTTCACCAAATGATGTATATGATTTTTCTGAAGAGAATCTTAAAATCATTGAGAATATGGGAAAAGATGAGAAAATAAGAGCTATTGGAGAAATAGGATTAGATTATTATTGGAATAAAGATAATAAGGATCTTCAAAAGGAATATTTTATTAAGCAAATTGAAATAGCGAATAGGCTTGATAAACCGATAGTTATTCATACAAGAGACGCATTTATAGATACAATTGATATATTAAAGAATCATAAGGTAAATAGAACAGGAATATTTCACTGTTGCCCATTAAACCAAGAATTAATAAAAGAAGGCTTGAAATTAGGTTTTTATATATCATTTAGTGGAAATATAACATTTAAAAATGCAAAATCTGAAGGATGCATTAATTTAGTACCTATGGATAAAATATTAATTGAAACTGATTCACCATATTTAACACCAGAACCTAATAGGGGCAAGCGAAACGACTCAAGGAACGTAAAGTATGTAGCACAAAGAATTGCAGATGTTAAAGGCATACCTATAGAAGAGGTAGCAAAACAAACATATATAAATGGAAATAAAGTATATAATTTATAAAAATTCAACTAAAATTTAAAAATTTTAGTTGTTTTTTTTATGCACCAAAAACCTTAAAAGGCTTAATTTCGTAAGAAAAATACAAAAAAACACAAAAAAAGTAATAAAAACTTAATATTCCGGGCTAAAAACGTCGCAAACGAGCTTCCGTAAAGAGATAAGAAGCGTGAAAACCGCACCGTTAAAAAGGTCTATTGAATTTATTTTTTTGAATGTTATGATGTTGCCAATGAAAAAGTCAGGGAGGATTCGTTATGAAAAGGAAAATGTTAATCTCAATGGCATTAGTCATTATAATGCTATTGAACTGCATTATGCCAGTATTGGTTTCTAATGCAGGCACAACAGGTGAAGAGATTCAACTAAACAGTAAATTGTACTTTGCAGTAAAAGCATCATTAACAGCTCAGAAAATACAATATTCTGCAGATGACATTACTCACACAATCACCATTAGTGCGGCTAACCTTGCAAATGTTAAGAGATTAAACCTTAAAGAAGGTGGAATCTCAGACCTTACAGATATAGGTAAGTTTACATTTGTAGAACACTTAGATCTTTCTGGTAACAATTTATCAGAAGAGAGTAATCTAGCAGCATTAAATGATTTGAAAAATTTGAACTACTTAGACTTATCTACTAATAAGATAGGAGATATTTCTAAAATCGAAGAAATAATTAGTTCAATTGAAGCTAAAGCTGATGGTAAAGTTGTTCTTTCAGGACAAACTGTTACTCAGGTTAGCGAGGCAATTATTAATGAAGAAGAAGATTCTAGTAATGAAGAAACTATGGAAATAATAATGCCTCAAATTTTGGAAAAAGCTGGATTTATTAAAGCACACTGGATGAAGGAAGGAACATACTACGAGTCAGAAGAAAGTAGAAAAGTTGGTGTTCCTCAATTAGAAGAAATGTGCAACCCAGTAACTCCAACAAATAATAAGTTAACTGTTAGAATAGCAAATGATAAAGGACAAGGATATTATGGATTGTATGCATTAGAAATATACATATATGATGATGCAACAGAAGCTGCTTCAGCAGCAAACCTAAATCCTGCAGCAACTAACCCATTAAATGGTTCTAGATTCTATATTTATGTTTGCGTTCATGGCAGTACAACTACAGCAGTTAATACTCCTGATACAAACTTATATAATGCTATCAAGGAACAATTAACAGCTGGACAAGAAATTAACTCTGAATTAGAGAGTTATCCTTATTCTACAGACGCAGCTGGAGAAACAATATATGAATCATGCATATATGCTCCATGTAAAGTAGATAATGGAACAGAAAAAGGTGAATATTATGTTCTTACACCAGAAGGATATGTAACACCACAATATATTTGGGATAAAACTACTGGATATGTTTATGAAATTGAAAGTCAAAGAACAGAAACAAATGATGAAACTGGAGAAGAAGAAACTATTTATACAATAGGTGAACTTTATTCAGATAAAGCAACATTAGAAAATGCTGAATCAGTAGATGAATTTGGTGTTGTTACAACAAGAAAAGTAGTAAGATTCCCTCACAATGGTGAGAATAGAAACTTGTATGTAAGAGCATATGACGTTGCAAAAATTTTCGTTATAAGTAATGAAGATTTATACAACAAAATTACATCATTAATTTTAAATAACAGAGAAATAAGAGATCTAACAGGAATTGAAAAATTCGTTGGATTAAAATCTTATTTAAATGTATCTCATAACTATTTGGATAATATTGATCCAATTTATGACTTACAAGCAAATAAAGAAGAAAAAGAAGATGTTTTAAGAACAAACTTCAAAAAATGGTTCTCTGAAAGAGAATATGGAAACTTAAAAGATTCATATGACACTACACAAAAAGCTAAAGAGGACATTGATAAAGATTTAGAAAGCTTAAGTAAAGAATTAAAGGATTTATATAAGAAAGTTCAGGAAGCTTCTGAAATCAAGAGTACAAAAGATGATGGTTCTGCAAATGAACAATTCACTGAACAATGTAAGAAAAAAGCAGAAGAAATTAACAAAATTCTTGATAGAATTAAAGGATATACTGAAGTAAATGAAGCTACAGGATCATCTAGATATGTTGAAGGTATTATGGATAATATCGAAAAACATTTAGCTACATTAAATACAAATGTTGTAGATGTATATGGTTACCTACAAATTCTTTATAGAATTTATAATAGCGACTACAGATTAGCAACATTACTTACAGATGAACTTAACTATTTAAATATAGAAGAATATGAAACATTACAAGACACATATAAATCATCAAAAGATAATGTAGAAGATTTATTTGAAGATCAAGTTAAAAAATTAGAGAATTTAGATAAAGCAGAAGCATTATCAAAATTAGATAGAGATTTATTAAGAGAAGCATTTGGAGTTCCATATCCAACTGATACAGAACCAGAACCAGTTAAAGAAAGATTCGATGAATTATTAAAGAATAATGCATATAACAGAGTTCAATTTGTTGAAATGTGTAATACAATGAGAGAAATTGGATTGTTATCAGAAATAACAAATTATTGTTTAATGAAGAGAATGAATCAAGAAACAGCTACAATTCAATGTTATGCAGAAGATTACTTAAAAGCTAGAATTGAAGAATTCTCTTATGAAGGAATTGACGTAACATTAGAACAAAAAGTTTTAGATAACTTACAAAATAATGTAGCTGAAGATCCAGAAGATGAATTATATAATGTTTTCTATAATTGGATTCACTTCACAGAAACAGTTGATTCAACAACTGGTGAAACTACATCAACAGGAGCATATGTATATGGATCATTACTTGTTCCAAGATGCCAAGGTGAATATAAGTTATTTGATTATTTAGACTTAATTCATGAAAATGTTACAACTGCTGAACAATTAGCAGGAAAAGCTGGCATAACCGGATCAGAAGAAGGTTATGTAAAAACAATGGAAAGTGTAAAATCATTTAGTTTACCAACACTATGTAAATTAGTTGAATACTATGAAGGACAACAAGGAGATGTTCAATTATATACAGAGTTAATGGCATTTGCTGGTAAGATGATTGAAAATGAAAAAGCAATTGATAGATACATTACATTACCAGATTTAAAGAAACTTGATATTTCTTACAATGCTTACTTAACAGGTGTTGAAAGATTAGGTGAATTAACAGGATTAAGAGAATTATATGCTGGTTATGATTATATAACAGACCTAAGTGAAACAGATTGGGAAGCATTAAGATACTTAAGAGTATTAGATTTCTCTTATAACTATATTAGATCAATTACTCCATTAGAAGTATTAGATCACTTACAAAAATTAGATGTAAGTCATAACTTACTATCTGGAGCATTAAATTATAATTTCACTAATGTAAGAAATACATTAAAAGAAATTGACTTATCATATAACCAATTAGAAGATATTACTACATTGTTAGAATATATCGACTTAAAATCATGGGGAAATGATGGAAACTATTTAGCTAGAGAAGATACATTAAATGTAGATTTAAGCTATCAAACAATTAATATGGAAGTAAAAGATCCAGTTTACTTATCAGAATATCCTGAAACAGTAGACGTTGAACTTCCAAAGATATTTACACAATTATTAGCAATTGATGTTAATAGAACAGGTTTAGGATTACAAAGCAGTGAAGGAAGAATTGAATCTGAAGGTAAATATGTAACATTAGTTACAAAAACACCTGGAGAAAAAGTTGGAACAGTTGTTGTATTACCAATGAATGGTGGTGGATTACAACCAGAAACTTGTATAGGTAACGGAACAAAAGCTGTTATCAAATACCAAGTTGCACAAAGAACAGTTGATGAAATCACAATTAGTCCAGAATTAATTTCAATGGATAAAGGTGGAACACAACAATTCACAGCAGAAATTACAGGAGAAAATCTAAAAGATACTTCAGTTACATGGTCAATTGAAGGAAATGCTTCTGAAAGCACAACTATTGATGAAAACGGATTATTAACAATTGGAGCTGATGAAACAGCAGCTACAATTAAAGTAATCGTTACATCAAACTTTGATACATCAATGACTGATTATACAACAGTTACAGTAAACGGTAATGAAGCTCCAAATCCACCAGAGGATGGAGAGCTAGCTGTAACAGTAAGCCCAGAATCATGCAACGTAAAAGTTGGAGAAACAAAAGTATTTACAGCAGTAGTTACAGGAGAGAATGTTACAGATAGAACAGTAACATGGACAGTAACAGGAAACAACTCAGCTAATACAAAGATTGCTAACGATGGTACATTAACAGTAGGAGCTGATGAAACAGCTACAACATTAACTGTAACAGCTACATCAAATGCTGATAATACAAAGTCAGATACTGCAACAGTATCAGTAAAACCAGAAACATATAATGAAAATCAAAATATCCAAGTTTCAGTTACACCAAATAGTGCAACTGTACAACCTGGAAAAACACAAAAATTCGTAGCAACAGTAACAGGTGATAATGTTACAGATAATACAGTAACATGGTCTGTAACAGGAAATAAATCAGCTAATACAAAGATTGCTAACGATGGTACATTAACAGTAGGAGCTGATGAAACAGCTAAAACATTAACTGTAACAGCAAGATCAAATGCTGACGGTGAAAAAGTTAAGACTGTAACAGTTTCAGTTCCAGGATCTTCTACAGATTATCCACAAATAAGATTAGGATATGAGACAGAAGATGAATTCTTAAAGGAAATCAAACCAAAAACTCCAGTTAGTGATTTCAAAACAGTATTAATTGGAAATCAACCATATAATGTAGTTGTTAAGAAAGATGGAAAAACAATTACATCTGGAAACATGACTACAGGTATGTATGTACAAATTCAAGATCAAAACGGTGAAGTTGTACATCAAGGACCAAATAGTCTATATGTATATGAAGTAGTAGTTAAAGGTGATGTTAACTCAGATGGTGTTGCTAACTCACTTGACTCAGTAGCTATCAAAGCACACAGAAACGAAGTAAAAGGTGCAATGTTGACAGGATCAGCATTCGAAGCAGCTGATATCAATGATGATGGAGCAATTACTCCAATTGACTCAAAATTACTACTATACCATAGAGCTGAAGTTAAAGGTTATGTATTAGATTACGTAAAATAAACTTCAGGAAATTAATTAGAAATAAAAATGAGATGAGAGATAAGAGTCTATAAGAGGACGAAAGTCCTCTTATGGACAAAAACCAAAATACAAAAAGGTATTGCAATATTAAGGCAAAAATGTTATCCTATTATTGTATAAAATGTAATAATAAGGAGAATTAGGTAAATGAGTAAGAAGAAATTATTAATTTTACAGGTGTTTACTATTATCGTTTTAGTATGCACATCAGTTTATGCAACTGTTGATGCAACAATTTCTTTGAGAGCTGATAAAACATCTTTATACAGAGGTGATACTGTACAAGTAACACTTTCATTAAAGGATGTAAAATCAACAGATAAAGTAACAAGTATCGAAGGATACGTTAACTATGATAAAAATGTTATAGAAGATATAACATATGGATCAATAGTTAAAGCAGCTGACAATACTGTTACAATAGAAAATGAAGTATTGACAGTAGAAGATGTAACAGGCGGAAACGTATCTTCATCTTCAGCATATATTGGATTTAATTCAGATCCAGCATCAAATAATGATAATAAGTTTGTTATTGATTTTAAAGATGGAGTATCAACAAACGCTGATTTATTAAAAATCAACTTTAAAGTAAAAGCTAATGCAACATATGGAGAAATTAAAAATGCAATCACATATAAAGCATTCGTTATTACTATGGGTTCAGATGAAATCAGCCAAGAGATCACAGGAAATATTGATTTAACAATCAATAAAGTAAATACTGATCCAGATAATCCAGATGATCCAGAACCAACAAAAACATTAACAGGAATAGCTATAACTACAGCTCCAAACAAAACATCATATAAAGTTGGAGAAAAATTCGATAAAACAGGAATGGTAGTTACAGCAGGATATTCAGATGGTTCAAAGAGCGCAGTAACAAGTTATACATATTCACCAACTGGTGCATTAACAAAGGATGATAAAACAATCACTGTTACATACATAGAAGGTGGAGTAACAAAGACTGCTACTCAAAATATTACAGTTACAGAAAACCAAGATACAGAAAAAACTTTATCAAGTATTTCTATAACTAAAGCTCCAACTAAAGTAAAATATGAGTCTGGAGAAAAATTTGATAAATCTGGAATGGTTGTAAAAGCTAAATATTCAGATGGAACTGAAAAAGAAATCACTGGATATACATTTTCTCCAACATCTATATTAACAACTAGTGATAAAACAATCACAGTTTCATATACAGAAGGTGGAGTAACAAAAACAGCTACACAAAACATTACTGTTAGTGCAAAAGCTGCAAATAACAACAATAGTAACAATAACAATACAAACAAAAATACAAACAAAAATGTAAACACAAAAACTAATTCTCTAGATAATACAACTGCAGGACAAAAACTTCCTGCAACAGGTGCCAAAGTATTTGTAGTACCAGTTTTAATATTAGTAGTACTTGCATATGCAAGTTATAGAAAGTATTCTAATTACAAAGGAATATAGATAATATTTTCAAGTAATAATTAATAATCCCTGGGGAGATAATCTAAAAAAAGATTATCTCTTCTTTTTTGCTTTATTTTAAATATTGAATTATATTAAATTAATTGTTATAATTATACAAATTCAGATGGAGGAGTATATTATGGGAATAGTGATAGGAATTATAGTAGTAATCATAGTATTATTTGTGTTAATTTATAATAGTCTAGTAACATCTAGACAAGGAGTAAAAAACGCATGGAGTCAAATTGATGTTCAATTACAAAGAAGATTTGATTTAATACCAAATTTAGTTGAATCAGTAAAAGGATATATGGCTCACGAAGAAGAAACACTTACAAAAGTGACAGAACTTAGAACATCATGGGCATCTGCACAAAGTGTAGGAGATAAAGCTAAATTAGATACAGAACTTACAGGTGCATTAAACAAGTTAATTGCAGTAGCAGAAAGTTATCCAGATCTTAAGGCTAATCAAAATTTCTCTGAGTTACAAGAAGAATTGAGAAATACTGAAAATAAGATTTCATATGCTAGACAAGCATATAATGATGCAGCAACAAGATATAATACAAAACTACAAACAATACCAACAAATATAGTTGCTGGAATGTTTAATTTTGCACCAGAAGAGTTATTTAAAGTTGATTCTGAAGAGGTTAAACAAAACGTAAAAGTTGATTTTAGTAAGTAAACAAGGAATGAGTCTACTTTTTAAGTAGGCTTTTTCTGCCTTATAATATAGACAAAAGGAGTGATTGATTTGTACAGTGATATTAGAGCGAATAAGTTTAAAACAGCTGTTATTGTAACGATATTCTTACTAATGATTTCATTTATAGTATATTTTATTTGTTATTGGTTTGGATTAGGAGAATATGCCGTTATTTTTGCTATTGGATTCTCTATTTTAACAACAGTTGGTACATATTATAACAGTGATAAAATTGTATTGTCACAAGTAAATGCAAGAAAGGCCACTCATGAAGAAGATTTACAACTAACCAATATTCTAGATGGATTAATGGTTGCATCAGGTTTAACACATAGACCAGAATTATATGTAGTAGACTCTGCTCAACCAAATGCTTTTGCAACAGGAAGAGATCCAGAGCATGCAGTAATATGCGTTACAAAAGGATTATTAGAAAGATTAAACTATTACGAGCTTGAAGGTGTTGTTGCTCACGAGATGGGACATATAAAGAATTATGATATTAGACTTTCATGTGTAATTAGTGTTATGGTAGGATTTGTTGTAATCTTATCAGATGTGGTTTTAAGAGGTTTTCGTTATAGAGGAAGTAGTAGAAATAGGGATGCGAATCCACTTCTTATGATAATTGGTATAATATTCCTTATATTATCACCAATTGCTTCAAACTTGATTAAGCTTGCAGTATCAAGAAGAAGAGAATACTTAGCTGATGCAACAGCGGTTTCATTTACA